>OBAF01000191.1_pt1 | contig 70036 bp, 125 predicted proteins | sample 1517851 | NCBI WGS metagenome assembly OBAF01 (sample SAMN04571706, study PRJEB22368) | human gut metagenome | biome: human gut; material: stool | host: Homo sapiens | place: Luxembourg | collected 2012-10-19 | reverse complement strand
AAGTGACCTGCCTCATTGCTTTATTATACAAATTTGATCTTGCTATACCCCCCCACTCCATTTAACCTTTGTTCGTCTATTGAGTAGGCTTCATTTGTTAAAGAATTTTGATTATTTTCATCAAACACAAGAAACTCATTTATTCCTGACATTTATTTTTCCTTTCTTTATTTTAAACATAATAACTATAAATATTCACAGTAAAATTTATATTAAATTTATATTCACCCGGTGTTGATCTTGGTGTACGAAATTGCAATAAAATTTTATTGCCATTCCAAACTTCAAAATTATCATATGATGTTACTAATGATGAAAAATTAACATGCTCCGGTATATTATCTACATGATTATAATTTAAATTTATTTCCTTATTTATATAATAAAATTTTCTATCATTAAACTTATACTTTCTATTTTTTGATTGTGTAGAATCTAAATAGAAATTCATTAACATACATTTATCAGTTGAATACGGTTCGTCATTCAATTCTCTTCCGATACAAAGTTTAACATACACTTGCGAATTACTTCTTGTAGTTTCAAATTCTGCTTCTCCAATTACCTCAAATTCCAAATTTATATATTTATTAAACTCTTGTATATCAATATTTTCTATCAAATTTGCAACTTGTTCATTTAAATAATAGCAATCTTCATCTATATTTATTTTTGTATTTTTTATTAATTTTCTTTTCATAACTGTTTTAGCAAAATCATTATAATTTTTATTTAATTTCTCTAAAACTTCATTTACATCACTTCCACCTAATTGTGAAATAAAATCATTCGGTATCTTAACATTATCAGATCTCATTAATCCATTTTGCAAATTATCTTTTAAACTTGCATCTTCTTTAGCATTATAACCATTTTCAGATATAATTTGACCTATAGCATTTCCTATTATAGTAGCTTGCCTAATGGACTTGTTATAAAGACTTGATCTTGCAAGCCCCCCCCTACACCATTTATTCTCTGCTCATCTACTGAATACATTTCGTTTGTTATTGTATTTTTATTGTTCTCATCAAATATAAGAAATTCATTTATCCCAGCCATACTTTACCCTCCCAATAAAGTTTATTATTCTTTTTCCATCATACTAACAAGTTCATTATATTGCTCTGTAGTAATTCTATCTGCAAGAAGAAACACATCTAACTTTTTAAGCATATCTTCTTGTTCATAGCTACCATTTTGAATTAATTTCTTGCATCTTTCATACGTCATAATAAATACCTCCTTAAATATTAAATAGTTATATATTTAAATCTGACAAGCAAACTAAATACTCTACATTTAAAGAAGTATCAAGTATTGCTATTTCAGTGTCAGACAAAACATTATCAGTTTGCTTTTCAGATCTTACTTGCTTTATTTCTTTTGTAACAGTGCCGTTATCATATTCAGTAAAAATATAACCTTCTTTTTCATATTGATTTATTATATTCATTTTGCATCCTCCTACTCATCTAATTTATATCTTACATATACTTCATATTTTCTTGATTTAGAAGTATCTAAGCAAAATGAATATGTTTGTACTTTCAATGAATCATTAAAAATTATAGGCAAATCTAACACAGTATAAACATGCTCAAGACTTTTTGTACAAGTTACATCCCAATCATCAATAGTCTTCCAATTAACTTTAGCATTAGTTGTACTAATTGAATCAGATGTTCCATATATATCTAAATAATTATTTTGATTAGCAAATTGCACATTTATACCTTGACTATAAACAAATCCATTGTAAAAGCTATTACAAGCCCAAAGTACAATTTCTCCATCAATTGTGACCTTAATTATTACAAATTCATTGTTAACATTTGAAGCTGACACTATATTAGTAAAGCAAGCAAACACGATTCCTGAACCTTGTACATCTAATATTGTTTTTAAATTTACATTTTTAATATTAGAAGGTTCCGAGGTACTATCAACACTTAATTCGGTATATATTTCTTTAAAATTCTTTAGCTCCTCCAGAGCCCCCCCCTCAATTGTACCACCCGAGGAGTACATACCTAATGGATTCAATAACATATTATTTCACCTCATTTTAAATAACAATAAACTACATAGCATTTTACTAATTTATTAGGTTTTCTTTTACATTTAAATTTTAATGTATTTGTTGCCTGATTATAACTTGTTATTCCAAATTTCATAAACAAATCCATTGTTTCTATTTTTGGAATTGTAATTATAAGTTGTTCTTCTTCATCAGAAGTTATACCATTTATTGTTTTTGTGCAAACATACTTTTTTAATGTATCATCCACAATCCAATCACTTACATTAAAATTAACAGAAGTTACTTTCCAACCATCTACATTGCCAAAAGTAATTTTTAATGCTTCTTCTAATTCGCTTACATCTTCAATTGCATTTAAATTTCTATCAGATATAATTTTTCCTATAGTAGAAGTCATTACAGATACATTTCTTTGGAATTTATTTTGCAAGTTAGATCTTGCTATGCCTGAAGTCAAACCATTAATTCTCTGCTTATCAGTAGAATAAGCTTCATTTTCCAAAGTATTATTTTTGTTTTCATTAAATACTAAAAACTCATTAATTCCACTCATTTTATCATTTTCCTTTTTTTCTAACCCAAAGCATATATTTTTAATGTACCATTTATGAACACTTTTTCTATTATATTTTTAGGGGCATTTTGCTCAATTCCTACACCTATTGAACAATTGTCATCTGTTTTAAAAGTAACTACAGCATTAAAATAATTATTACCATCATATTGTGCTGGAACAAAATAAATTCCATTTCCTAACATTCTGTTCCAATATGATGTAAAATCATAATAAGCTTTTGATGAGGAATTTGCCATAATATAATTATCAGGATCAGTGTACAACAAACCTTTATTTGTTCCATTATCTAAAAATATCCCTACATATATTCCAGCAATGTCATTTTCTGGATAATAACCTTGTTTAAAACTAATAGTTATTCTACCTTCAAATTTAATTTTTATTGTTGATACATTTTCTGAACTAATTAATGGCATTGAAATACGTTTATTTGTTTTTAAATATTTGTACCCCGCTGTTTGATCAATAGCTTCATCAAATGTTTGTGATGCTAAAAGTGTCTCTCGACCATCCTTACTATAGTTAGCTAAATTAATTAGTGCTTGATCTACATTGCCCCCCCTTTGTAAGGGCTTCTGCTTCTTCAGACACTTTTTGATATTTTGCACTCATAATTCCATCTTTAAAACTACTTACAAGTGTATCAATATCTTCTGTAAAATCATATCCATTTTCAGCAACAATTTTACCAATCCCATGACACACAGAGCTTACTTGTCTCAATGTCTTATTATAAAGTGAGCTTCTTGCTATTCCAGAACCTACGCCATTTAAACGTTGTGTATCTGTCGAATACGCTTCATCTGTCAACGAATTATTGTTATTTTCATCAAATTGTAAAATTTTATTAATTCCAGACAACTTTATCACCTCATTTTTTATTTTAATTTATCTAAATTATATAAAACTTGTGCCAATTGTGCTCTTGTTAAAGGTGAATCAGGTTTAAATTCATCTTCACTCACACCTTGCATATAACCTTTTTCTACAACATATTCTATTGCTTCAGTATACCATACATTTTCTGACACATCTTTAAATTTTTTCATTTCAACTTCACCTTCATTTTCTTTTTTACTTGGAAATTCATATTCTTCATTTATATCTCCGAGAATTGGAAGGCCATATCCTGTATATTTATCATAACCTTCTATGTCTAAATCTTCTGCATGATCTTTCCAATATTGGACAACATCTTCTTGTGTTAAATCTCCATATCTTTCAATCAATAATGCCGTTTTACCTGCCAAATATGGTGCTGAAAAAGAAGTACCACTATCCCAACCTCTAAAATCAATAAAATTATGATCCGAAATTCCTGTAGAAGAATAATAATCCCTCACAGGCTTTCCTTTGTTGTCCAAATGGCATGCCTGAACATAAATAGCAAGATCTCCGATATCATCTTTATTTTCATTACCTTTATTTCCAAAAGAATTAAAGAAAATAAGATTATATTTATCCTGCATTTCTTTCCAGAATCTTCCCATTGGGCTTTTTATAGGATCTTCAAAGAATCCACCGCCAATTGATCTCGTTATAATTTTAATTTTAAACTTTTTTATAAACTCTTCTGGATCATATTTGATTCTTTCATTAGAATCATGTGACGGTTGATATATAACTTCAAATTTTTCTATTTTTTCATTATCATAAATGGAAGAAATACTTGCATTTATAATTGTTGAAGCAGGTGCGGCATCAAATATCCGGTCATGCGTTTTACATCCGTGTTCTGAAGAATTTCCTTTATGATTTTCTGTTGTCCAAACAACAACACCTTCACCTAAATATCCTGCATCATTCCATCTTTTAACACCACAATATTCATTTTGTGTTATTACTTGAGTAGAATAATAAGTATTTTTAGGATCCCCACACCTTTTATACAAAAGATCTTCTATTTTTTTACTCATATTTTCTCCATTTCATTACAATTTTATTTTTCAACAAACCAAACACCTTTATCCCATCCGGCTTCTTCTTGATCGAAACTAAAATAATATATTTTTTCGTATACTATTTTTCCATTTAAATAAATTTTTTTTATTTCTTTATTATTAAGCTTTACTCCTTTTATTTTCTTTTGGTTTATGTAAAGCATTTTTATTCCTCATATATACAATATAAAACACCTTGCTGTTTTGTTTGTAAATTATTATATTCATCTTCAGTCAAACCTACTATTTTAGAGTCTACAAATTTTTTATTCACAGCATCATTATCTTCAATAGGATCTGCAACTTTTCTAATCCTATTACTCATCATATTTAAATTATAGGTAAAATTTATACCATTTTCACAACCTAACAAAGAATTAAATATAGATTCGTTACTAAATATTATACCTATGACATTCTGTGAATCACTTGCCAATCCAACAGCTAAAGCTCTATTTGCACTATTCATGTTATTTATTAACATTATAGGATAATCTGATGATACATTTTTCATTTCACCAGACCCATTTAATATTAAACCATTTATTTCTATTCTTCTCGCATCCTCACCTGAATTTAATGACATTTCTATATCACCAAACATTTCTCCGCCGGTAAGTTTTAAATATTTTTCTAACTCTTTAGTAAAATCTTTATCCAACGTTCCTATACTATCGTCTACATATTCTTTTGTTACTATATCCTGTATTTCTGTCACATTGGATAAGTTTTTCATGCATCTACCTCAATATATGATACAACAATTGTTAAATCATTTGTAGGAACTTTTGCAATATCAATTTTTACTTGGCTTCTTACAGCATTATAAGTTTTATCTGTCATTACTTCTTCAAAAGTAACAGAATCATATATCATTACAGAGAATATTTTTCCTCCTGTAACATTAATTGTTTTTGTTATTTCGGTTTTTAGAAGTGTACCTTCTTGAATCTTTACTAACTTAGGCTTATTTGATAAATCTTCATAACTTCCACTTTTAGCAACATTAGAAAGGCCATCAAACGATTCCTGAACCTGCTGTATATTATCAGGCAAGGAATTTATCTGTTGTGAGCTTAACGTAACCCCAAAGTCATTTAAAGTTGTTCCATGCGGATTGCCTGTTTTTATTTGACTATGATCATATGCAACTTTACCTTTGTCTCCAGGATAAGCGGTTGAAGATGTTTCACCCAAAGCTAAACTTGGAGAAATTTCTACATAATTACTACCAGACCATCTATAAGTTAAATTTGTATCTTTTGCAATATATATTTTTCCAGATTCACCAGTTTCAGGAAAATTACTTTTTGAATCATATTCAACAACATCATCCACATAGCTTGGTAGTTGTGCGGAAGGTACTTTACCTGTTTCATCTAATGATGCAACTCCGTTATTTACACCTTTTTCTGAAGAAGGTATTGCATTAATATCAGAAGCTTGTGTAGGAACTGTAATATTCACACCTTTTTCAGAAATAGATTGCTGTGTTCCGTTTACACTTATTTTTTCAATAACATTAACTTGTGCACCTGCGGCAATTCCTGATAATTTTGTTTTTTCTGTTTTAGTGTAATTATTATCAGTATGTACATAATTAGAATCTTGTACTAAATCTGAAGGTTTATTTAAAACATCTTCCCATTCTACAGCATCAGCAACTCCACCACCTGTTGCACTAAGAACACCTTCACTTATTGCAAGTCCTGCACCTACCTTAATACCTCCTAAAGTATCTGCGGATGCAACAGGTAAAGTATATTCTTTTCCAACAACTTTCCATGCTGATCCATTGTAAATATATAAATTCTTTTCAGAAGAATTATAAACAATTTGGCCTTCTTTTGCACTTCCAGGTAACACACCAACAGGTTGTATTACAGCATTTTGCAATTCGTTCCCTGATAAATTTAAATTAACTAAGTATATCATTTTAGCCCCCAATTCTTAATTTAAAAATGCCTTACCACTCATTATACTTGAGAAATTTATTCTCAAACTATTTTCATCCAAATATGTAACCTCTCCTATTACATTTGTACCTGCACTATCTATAATTGACACACTTGGATATTTTTTTAATTTATGATTTACACTCCATTCATTAGATGCTTGTAATTGCTCATGTACATAATTCTTATCACCAACAATGCCAATTTCTAAGCCTTCATCATCTATACCTGTTTCTGCTATCGGAATACTGTAAATATTTGTTTCTGCTTTTTTTACAAATATTTTATTTCCATCTTCATCTTCCTCAGCTATTTCTCCATAACAAGCAACTTTTAAAATACCGGCTTTTATTCCAAAAGGCATTTTAATTGTTACATCATTTTCTTCACCTAAATCAATATTTACTAAATAATCTATATCTTTTCTTTTTCTATCGTCTTTATCTTGGCTAAATTGAACTAATTTTTTCATTTCTGTCCATTCTTCACTAAAAGAAAAATTTACATTTAAAAAATTAATTTGATTTTCTATAATATCTCTACTTGGTTTCTCTATTAATTTTAAATTTTGAGATAATATCTGAAATTTTAACATCTTCTTTTCCTTTATTATAACTTTTAGAATCAAAAGTGTAAAGTCTTTTTCTTTTTAAATCAAACATACTTTCAAACTTAGAAATATTATTATTTAATGAATTTATATCACTATACAATTCTTTAACACATTTCTGGACACCTGCTATATTGTTTAACATTTTAATACCCTTACTTTCTCAATTTAGACTTTACCCTATCCATCCAAGTTAACGAATCATTATTTAAAACTACTCTGTTTTCTTCATTATCTAAATTTAAATTATTTTCTGTTTCCGGAGAAATTTCACTAACCAGATTATTTTCTTCCTCATCAGTCAATTCGCCCTGCTCATCTTCTTGTTTTGCTTTCTCTATGTCTTCATCGGTTATATTAGACCACATACCAGTCTTTTCATTCTGTTGTTTTAATTCTTTCAAAGCTATTTCTTTTGTTATCAGGCCAGCTCCAAACGCTTCAAGTATAGGTCCGGCCATTGCCTGTGCTAAATCTGCAAGATCTTTGCTACTAACAGACATACAAGGATTAAATTCCCAGTCTAAATCCTCTGGCACTGCTCCTAAGGTTGACATAAAAATAATCGGTAACAATTTATCTAAAACTGGCTGTAAATAAGTTTCTTGTTTTTCTTCTACCGTTTCATAATATTGTGTTAAATCTCCTTCTCCTGTAGCATTAAAACCAGCAGGATTTCTGCCGAATAATTTAGTTACAGGCATTTCGCATGCACCGGCTACATCTAACATAAAAGATTCATATATATCATTTAATCCGCTAAAACTATACTGTTCTGTATTAAAATCATCGTCTTTATCCATAACATATATTCCCATGCTGGACATTAACTGATTTTGAGCCTGTATAACTTTATATAAATTTTCCTGTGCTTTTACAGAACCTGCACCTAACAATTGACCTAAATCATTCATTTTTAATACTCTAATATTTGCTAAAAATATTAAACTTGCTATATTTGCAGAAGTATTATCCCTCTTCTTTAACTCTTCAAAAACTATCTCGATTTCAGATTCACCCCAATACATTTCAGCTTGTCTTTCCCATTGTGGCAAATCTCTACCGCTAAATCTTATAATCCTTGAATGATGTACCTTTATTAAATCTCCTTCTTTAAAGTTTAAATTATTAGATACTTGAGATAAAGAAATTGAATAATATTCCGGTAAACCAAACTCATCATCTGAAATATCTGATTCTAACTGTAAATCAGGAAAAACACCGTTCCATCTATCTATTATTAACAGTCCTTTATAATCATCTAACATTATCTGATCGTAATCTAAAGGTTCACTTAAATCTTCATCACCTTCTATTAAAATAAGCCCTGCCGCACCTCCGTACAGTCTCGCCCATCTCAATCCTTCTTTTATTTTTTCTTTTGTTTTTGTTTTACGTATTACATAATTTATTTTACTTAATTTATCAGGATCCAACGAAGAATTAAATTTTATCCAATTCTTTAACATATCTGAAGGAAAAACATCTACTATTTTTCTAACAATCCATGAGCTTCTATATAGAGAAGTAAATAATGTATAATTTTGCCCCATCCTTGTTAAAGGATATTCTGCACCCTCGTTTAAATTAGGTTGCCCAAATCCTAACCTTGCCATCTGATTTTGAAATGCATCTGTAGTATATAATTTACTCAATACTTCTGTCTGATTTTTTAATTTACTCTCTATAATTTCTTTTGAATCTGTTTGAAGAATAGGCTCCATTTCTTCTATTTCTCTAAGTAAAGATTCTTGCACTTCCTTGCTCATCATCCCATCCTTCCGGTAAACCAATTAATTCTTTTATTTTTTCACAAGCTTTTGTTTGACCTATACATTTTGCTTTTACTTTTCCATTTACTTTTATTCTATATACATTCCTACTATTAATTCTTTTCATCTTAACAGAAATAACTCTTCCGTCTCTCAATCTTCCTGTACAGGATTCATTTGTAAATTTATAATTAAAACAAAGCCTTTCTCTTGGGATTAAACGGGGATTATATAGCAATTTATTTATCATAAACATGCAATTTCCCTTAGTTCTAAATATACTTTTCTCTACCCCGTTTTCTTTTTCTTTTTTTATTAATTCTTCTATTTTTCTTATATCTTCTTCGGTAACTTTTATATTCTTTTTTAAACGCGCTCTTTGTTTTTGCGATTCTCTTTTTGACCTTAATATTACATCGTAGTCTTTTTTATGATTAGCCATTTTACTTATTTCTTTATATAGCAAAATCCCTACTAAAGTAGGGAATAGTTTTATCCTATTTATTATCTAAAATTAAATCATAATCTCCTAAATCTAATGCTATTTCTTTTAGCTCTTTATTCATCTATATTCTCCTTCAGTTATTTAATAAAAATATCTTCTGCATCATAAAATATAAATACTTCATGTACAGGATTTTCTCTCCCATCTTGAACCGAAGTTAATAAACCTATGTAATCATCATCTTCATATTTTTCTAATCTTTTTATTAAATCTAACTTTGTGCATAACTTTGTACTATTTGCCATTTTAATTATTCCTTTCTATCTATATAAATATTAAACTATTCTGTTTACAAACTGTCCTACATTTTCAACTCCTAAATTTTTACTTATACTCCCGTTATATATTATATCATTATATTTCTTTACCAAATCATTGTGCTTTTCTTTTGCTTCGTCTAAAGTTTTAGAACGAGCAATTTCTATTTCTTCACCATCATTTAAAAACATAACTATTGTTTCATACTCATCAAAGATTTTAACTGTAGAAATAACTGCTTTATGATTACAATAAATCATTTCATGAAGCGCAATTCTTTCAAACATTTTTCTACCTCCTTAACACATCTAACAACTATCATTTCTATATTTATAGTATCACACTTTTAAAAACTTGTAAATACTTTTTTTTAATTACTCTCCTCTTCTTCTTTTTCTTTTATATCTTGTATTATATCATTTACTAATAATTCTATTTCTTTAAATTTATTAACATACGGTATATTATAATTAAAATTATTTTTCTTTATTTCACCAAATGATATACTTTCTATTTCATATAACTTATTTAACATACTTTTATTTATCATATTTTATGACCTTCCTAATATTCTTTTTCTCATTATAGTATTAATAAAATATCTCATTGCATCCATTGCATGATCATTTAACTTAACAGGTTTTTCTTCCCCTCTTTGCTTTGCTTTATCATCCCAAACATATCCACCTAATTCGGAGATTGTCATTTTACAATTGTTTTTATTTATTTTATATTTTTTCTGCCATAAAGCAGAACTTGTACATACTATTCCTTCTCTTACTGAGTTATCTGCCAATTTAACAACATATCCTTCATTTCTTAATAAAACAATTAAACTTTCTGCACTTGGGTCTACCACTATTTTAGTTACAGGTATTTCTTCTTTTTTTTCAAGCTCTTTTATCATTCTTAAATATTCTATATCCGGAAGTCTTTTTTGTGCTTTTTTACTATCATAATATATTTCGTTTTCCTGATATGACACATCCCAATTATCATATATATCTAACACTACGAAAGGATTTGTTGTTCCATAGTCTATTGCAAAATATCTTGTACTATTTAATTTAATACTTTCATCTAAATTTAAATATACATTATTTTCTTCAGTAAACATATCATATATTATACCCTCGGATAAAGCCCACAATCCTAATATATATCTTAAATAAAAAACTCCTGTAAATCTTTTTTTATAATCTTGCTTTACTTCTTCATCTAAAGATGGATTATCGTCCATGGTAAAATGTATATGTAACATATTTAATTCTTCTGCTTTATCAATAAACTCTAATTTAAACCAATGGTTGGGCATATCCGGGTTACAGTTAAACCATAACTTACTACCTTTTACAGAGCATCTACTTATTGCCTGATTAACAAAAGATTGAGGTTGTAAAGCGGCTTCATCAAAATACCATCCTGCCGCTGTCATTCCCTGTATTGTAGCATAAGAACTTTCATCCCGTCCACCAAATACATAAAAATGATTTATTTTTACTTTACCTGTTTCTTTATCTTTTATTCTTACTATTAATGTATCGTCTTTATATTCTACTTTATAACCTCTTGATTTTAACAAAGGTATTAACCAAAAAATAACATTACGTTTAAATGAGGCTACTGTCCTTCCAGACATACCAAATTGCTGTCCATCAAAGTTTTTCATAGCCCAAAATATATATGAAGCACTCATGCTTAAAGATTTGCCACTTCTTACTGATCCGTCGCAAATAATGCCTTTTTGATTTTTAAACTTACTTTTTGATGTCCACCATGTTAAAACAATTAGTTGTTTTTTTGAAAATATATCAAACTTCATTATTATTTTCTTTCTTTATTTTATTAATAATTAGTTATTATTAAATGTTTTGTACTTTTTATTTTACATGGATTGATAACATATTTTTTATTATAATTATCTATTATATATCCATTAAATAACTTATTTATTATACCGCTTTCTTTTGTTATTATCATTACTTTTGCTTTTGTTCTCTTAATATATTTACTCAAATATTTATAAATACTAATTACTTCATTTTTACTCTGTGAATAACTATATGTATCTATGTAAAGCGGATCTATAAATATAAATGTTTTATTATTAATAATATTCTCTTTTTCTAACTTTTCTAAAAATATTTTATAATCTTTGCAATTTATTTTTGAATTTATTAAACAATTACTATTTTGTCTTATTATATTATAATATTTATTTAACTTTATATCCCCTCTGTATGGGGTATTTATTTCACCTTTTTTATCCCTTCTTACTAAACCTCTAAAACCTATTCTATTAATATAGAAATAAAATGCATCTTCGTGTGAAACTTTCCCTTTATTATAAAGATTTCTTATTTTATAGTAACTGTCTTTATCTATTTTATTTTCATACTTACTTACATTATTGATTAAATTCTCAGGATCATATTTAACACTTTTCCAGTATTTTATAACCAATTTATCGTTATCATTTATTATTGCCTTTTCCGGACACAAATCAAATAAAACACTTCCGCCACCAAAAAATGGCTCAACATATAAATCATATTCCGGAATATATTTTTTAAAATATTTTATTTCATTTACTTTTCCACCTATATATTTTATAGAACTTTTCATTTTTTATTTTTCTTTCTTTAAATCATTTTATAAACTTTCTATTGCTATTGTAATAGCTTCTTTTTCTTTTTCATTAAACCATGGTAAATACATTTGACTTAACAATATTACTGCTTCTTGTTTACTTAACTTTTGTTTCATTTAACATTGTTATCCCTATATTTTTACTTTTATCAATATCATATTTATATTGCAATTTTAACCAATAATTTTTACTAATATCAAAATATTGTTCTAAACAATCAGCTATATTATCATCTATACTTATTTCATAATTTAATAATTTTAACATTTTATCTTTTTCTATATTTAATATTTTTGCAAATTCTTCTTTTGACATATTATAGTATTCTCTAATTTCATTTAAATAATATGCCGGATGGAATATTGCTTTATCATTTATAACATCATAACCTTCATACATTTATCTTATTCCATTCTTCTATTGCTTCTTTTCTTGTTTTTCTTTTTTCTGTTTTAGAACCGCATTTAGGACATTTATAATAATACATATTTTTTAAACCATTTAATGTACAAGTCCATTCTTTCGGATATTTATTACAATGGATACATTTTATTTTTGCCATATTTGCTCCATGCCTTTAATCTCCTTTGATAAAATAAATCCATTTTTATCTAAATATTTTTTAACATTTCTTAATTGTTTTCTTAATATATTTTCTTCATCTGTTATATTGTCTTTTATAGATATTAATTCTGTTCTCTTTATTTCTGCTTGCACTTGTAATTTTATCAATTCTATTTCTTTTTCTGATTTTGATAATTTCCACCATTTTTTTATTTTTCTTTTTTCATTTTCTATTTGTTCAATAATTTTATTCCAATTTTCTATCAGATCTGCGCATTTATATTCTTCTCTTTTATTCTCTAACAAAGTTAAATGACAGATCTTTGTTAAATCTGATTTTATTTTATAATCTATATTTAAAAATTCAAACTTAACAAACATATTTTCATATTTTACTTTTACTTCCATTTTCTTATACCATATAAACTATAATATCAAAATAAATATTAATGATACTACTAATCCTATTACTACACCTAAACAAATATAAAATAACTTATCTAATATTTTCATTTTTTATTCTACCTTAATTTTATTTTATTCAAATTCCATGATTTTACTTCTAATTTTAATTCTTCAATATATTCTGCTAACTCTTTTAAATCTTCCAATTCTCTATCTGTCATTCTCACTCCATATTCAATAAAACTTAATATTAAATCTTCTAAATTTCTATGATAACCGCTAACTCTTATTTCGTATTTATCTTTTGTTTTATCTTTAGGTATTTTTACTTTAGTTATAAAAAAACAATTGCTGTCTGCGTTTAAATAATATCTTTTACCTATTTTTATTTTCATATTTCACCTTTATCATATCTGCCGCCATTAACAATTTTTTAGATATAGTTTCATCATATGGAATCATAACATAACTACCTCTAAAACTTTGTATCTCTTCAGCTATATTTATCAATGTTTCAATAACACTTTTATATTCTTTTTCTTCCAATTTATTGTCCCCGAATTACATTAAAATTGTAGGTGCAATATACAATAAAAACATAACAGATATTCCTACTACTCCACCAGTTATTATTTCTAAAATCATTTTTTTCATTTTTCTACCTCCTTAACTCATATCTAAATTATATCACACTTTTATTATTTTGTATATATATTTTTAAATATATTATAAAAAATATTCATCATTTAATAAGTACACTCCATACAGAAGTGCATATCCTCTATTTGATTTTATCCTGACAGGATCTTTTTGTCTTCGGTAGTAAATCCTCACATCTTCACCTAAAACCTTATATACGCTTGTCAAATGCTCAGACTGCACCGCTACCCTATTCTTTTTATCAATAATAAATATACTCATTGTTTCTATTTTTTTAGATCTTTTTTTAATATCTTTAATTTCAGGTATACATTTCAACTCTTTATATCTTTTTCTTTTATTATCTTTGATATTTGATAATATTACATCATTTATTAAATCATTTTTATTCAAATATACCCTTAAACCTTTTTCATTTAACTTTTTATCATTAAATTTAAATATTATTTCACCTTTGTAACAATAATAAAAATAGCCCTCCTTGTCTTGCGACAAGGCTAAGCTATAATTATACTTACAATTTCCACATTTTAATAATTTTTTATCATTTTTAACCTTATTTATTAATTTATTTATTTCTTTTACATACATTTTTTTAATTCCTCAAGTTATATTAGATATATCTACTCCTGTTTCTTCTTTTAATATTTTTACTAATTCTCTTAATTCAACTTTATTTTCTAAAATACACTCATAATTATTTAAGCAAAAATCTATAAACCTTTCTTCTCTACTTCTATTCTGTTCATCCACTTTTTTCATTAAACTTGCATATTTATCATGTATTACCATCGTTGGAATACATAACATTAATATAAAAGCTTTTCTTATTGCTTCATTTGTTACATCATCTTTTATTTTTTCAATTTCTTTATTTGTTACCAATTTCTTTTTCTTTCTATTTTTTTTAATTCTGTTAGACATTATTCAATATTTATCCTTTTTATATTTCTTTTCATTTTAATATCTATCTCTTCTATTAACTCTTTTAAATCTATTTTTTGTGCTTTTAAATAAATATAGAGAGAAATAATAACATCTGCACTCTCTTCTAATAAACTTGCTCTATATTTCAGAAAATCTGAATAATTTTTCATTCTAAGCATTTTTACAGATGATTGTATTAATTCAGAACATTCTTCGATTAATATAAATTTTGATATTTCTTCTCCATGAAAATTTATCATTGCACTAAAATCATTTCCATATTTTTCTAACAAATTATCAAGTAAATTTTTCTTATCTCCTAATTGTCCCATTCTTCTACCTCATCAGATCTTTCTTCATCATCAATATATTCATTGTCTTCTTCAGTTTCCTCTTCATATTCTTCTGAATCATTTAAATCACTTTCAACAGTATTTTCATTCTCCATTACATTCTTATCCTCTACTAACTCTTGATCTGCCTCTATAGTCTTTTCTACACTTTCTACTTTACTTTCTGACTTAACCGGCATTTCATATTTTTTTTCATCCCACTCTGCGTCTTTTGGTTCAAACCACCATGGACAATCGCTACAAGGTATCATTTCTTCACAGTTAGAAAAATATCCACACCTAATAAAACCATCTGCATTTTTTTCAGCCCACGGTCTATTTTTAAATTTATAGCTAAATAAATCGCTATTTGTTTTTCTCGGATTTTCACTCATCCATTTATTCATATCAGATAAAAACAAATCAGGATCAGAAATCATATATTCATTACAATCTTGAAAATTATATTCTTCCATATTTTTGGTTAAACAGCATTCTAAACATGTTCCATATGTTTTACACATTCTTGACTTTTCTTTAATTATTGTTTTAAAATTTGTATTCATTTTTCATTTCTCCTTTTTATTAATAAAATTCAATAGTATTACTATTTTTTAAATCTTCATCTAATTTTAAAACACAGTATCTTTCTGAAGTTTTTAAATCTAACTCAAAAATCATACCACTTTTTATTAAAAGTTTTATTTTTTCTCTTAATTTTAAATTAAAAAATACTCTTAATGTAACATTATTTTGATTATATACATTTATTCTCATTTTACACCTATCTTATTAATCTTCTAATAGCCTAAAAGATTTTATACTTAATTTATTTTCATCTATTTCTATACCCCAACTTTCTTTTACATAACTTACTATCTCTTTTCTTGTTTTATATTGTGAAGCATCTAAAATCATTCTTCTAATTTTTTCTCCATCTTCAAAATATAAAACAGATAACTCACCGCTATTTATTCTTTTCATTTTTATTTTCTTCATTCAAATAACAATATAAATTAATTAAATATATAATGTTATCTTTTATTTTCTCCTCCCATTTTTCAATAGAAAAATTTGCACCCTCAGCACTTTCACAAATCATATCATAAATTGAAACTGTGTGCTTTACCATCATACCAGCTATTGCTTCGGGTATTGTTTCATTTAATAAAATTGCTCCAGTTCTAAAATTATGGTAATCATCTTCAGTAGCATATTCATTATGCTTTTCTTTTATTGTTTTATTTACTACATTAAATAATTTTTCAATACTTTTTTCATACATATTTACACCTAATTATTCGCAATTCCCATTTTTAAACTTATGGTTCATTAAATATAACTCACCAGCAGAGCCATTACAAAAATCAATAACGTAATCTGCTTCTTTTAAACTTCCATTTTCATTTCTAATTTGAATACAAACTGGACAATCATACCCAAATTCTTTATTAATGTTTCTACAAATGTCTTCTAATTCACCAGTTGTTAACATAATATTATCCTTTCAATTATTATCACAACTTATATATGTCTATCATCTTTTATCGTTATTCTTAACTCAATCTTACGTCCGTCTTTAAGATCCCATTCATATCCTCCGGTGGTAGCTTTGCTACAATCATAACCACCTAAACAGTCCATGACCATATATGAGACAACAGAATTTATAGCTTCGTTTGTACACTCCGTCTTGTTTTGCCACATAGATTTATTTTTATTACTTAGTGTCCCAGCATATATACCAAAAGCACCACATCCAACATGATATTCATCCATTACTCTTCCACCTCCCACGTCAGCATTTCTTCAATACTATATGGTTCTTCATCTTCCCATTTAATAAATGAAAACCATGGATTCTGAGGAAGGTAAGTTGCAGGAACATCTTCATCAAGATGCCATACAACCACACTTTTTTCAGGCTTACTTGTATAAAAGAATAAAGAACCGCTCTTATCTCTTGCGATATATCCACTATCAAACGCCTTGCATAAATGCATTTCTTTTTCTGTCAGCTTCGGTTTCGGCTCTTTATATTCTTCAGCAAACCATCTTAATAATGTTATAAAGCAACCCTCATGTTCATTATTAAGATCACATTCATTACATATTACATCATCACATGAAGTAAGTTTTCCATTTTTTACAGCGGTATATCCTTTTTCTATTGATTCTTTATGATATTTTTCAAAATTAGTCATATATCATTTTCCTCCTATCTCTTAATCATTACTATCTCTCTTACATTTATTATTTTATCACATTTAAAATCATTTGTAAATATTTTTTCTTATTCTAATTTAAATATTTTCATAATTTTCTTCTATTAAGGGTTCTAAAACATTAGTCGGTCTACCATCCATTATTATTTTATTTGCATCTTCTTCTATTTCTTCTTTTTTTACAGAAAAATCTATCCTATATCCTCCGTTTATTATTTCTTTTGTTTCAGTATTTATTACATTTTCTTGCTTTTTTACTTTGTAAATATACAAATTATCATAATTCATCAACATTTCTAATAAAATTTCTTTTGTTTCATTTTCACTATCTACCATCAAACTTAAATTTAATTTTTTCATTTTCTACTCCTTTATTATTTTATCTAAAATATATTTAATACATTTCTTTGTCTCATTTGTAACCCCAATATTATTAGGATTTAACACCCAATTTATATTTTTTACAAATAATATCCCTTCGTCTGATAAATTTAAATTTTTTGTAGTTTTATACAAATCTTCTACAATCAAAGTAAAAATATAAGATTTTATCTTTTTATATGCGCCTATAATTTTAATATTTTTACTATCACTGATACCTGTTTCTTCAAACAATTCTCTTCTTGCACATTCAGTTACCGTTTCGCCTTTTTCAATATGGCCTCCTACGCCACACCAAGTACCCATAGCAGGATTATTTTTTCTATTTAACAAAAGTACGTTTCCCTTTTTGTCAATAACAAATATTAAAGTATAACGCATTATTCTTCCTCTGATTCAATTGATTCAGTGTCATTTATTGATAAAGCGGCTTTTTCCAACGCCTCTAAAAATCCATCATCTTCTACTTCATCTAACATACCAGCTTTAGATTTTTCAATAACTAACTTTTCTTGCATTATTTCGATCTTCTTCTCTTCCATTTTCCTTTTCCAGTCATACGGATTGGTGTCCATATAGTTTTCCAACTTCTCAAAGGCTTTCAAACGATCAGGAAACTTAACAATTAATCCTCCATTCGGAGTTTGCCTTATTTCTTGTATCACCTGACCGTCAATTTTATCAAAATCTTTTATAACAACATTTCCTTTTTCATCTTTTTCAAAGTAATCTGTAACATCATAAAAAGCAAGCTTAGCATAACTATTGAAAATATCTAAAGCCGAAACACAGGCTTTATCATATAACCTTATTTTTAACCAAGCTATATAATTAATCACCCTTTGTTTCGACCTCACTATTTTGTAAATATTCTTCAACGTGGTTACTTTATATCCGGCTTTAATGGCCGCCATTTTCATATTATAATCATTTATATAATACTCACAAAAAGCAACCTCTCTATCTGTCATTCCGTCTATTATTTCATTTCTATCCATCCCTCTCAACTGTTCCTCGGTATAATTTGATACCTTTTTTGACTTTGGCGGCAAATTTTAGCACTCCTTTATTTTAATATTTTTTCTTTATAAAAACTTTTACTTATCATTTCTTTTTCAGATATTTTTTTTAAAAAAGAATTTATATTGCAAGAATTACAATTATATTTTTCATTTATAAAAAATGACTTATGAAATTCCTTACATATTTTGCAATTATTTTCTTTCTCTTTTTCAATATCTAAAACACAATAAACTGTCAATGTTATTGTTGTTTCAGAAACTTTTGTAAATCTGTAAACTAATTTATTTTTTAATTCTTTATTATTTAATATCTTTTTTGCTACAAACTTACAACCATTTAAATAAGCTTTTTTTAAATCGCCTGAGCTATTTATAAAATCTTTTTCAATAACAAAAGAAATGGTTTTCATTTTATTTATTCCTCTAAATGCTTGAAGCAGATAATCTTGCTAATTCATCAACTTTTTCATTCAATTCATTGCCCGCATGGCCTTTAACTTTAATTAAATCAAATTCCAAATCATCTGATAAATCAATAAATTCTTCCCATAAATCTCTATTTAAAACTTCTGTACCTTTATTTGTTTTCCAACCATTTCCAAGCCATTTTTTTAACCACTTCTTGTTATAAGCATTTACACAATATTCCGAATCAGAATATATTTTCAAATCGTATTCACTTATTTTATTTTTTGTTAACATTTTTTTAAAATCACTCAAGGCTTCTAAAATAGCCGTTATTTCCATTCTGTTATTGGTCGTATAACGCTCCCCACCACTGGATTTTTTTACAATTTCTCCTGTGCTATTTGTAGCAATATATGCCCAACCGCCTTTTCCTGGATTTTTTAAGCAAGATCCGTCTGTATATATATTTAGCTTCAATTTCTTTTGTTTCATTTTATTTCACCTTTTTCTTTTTATCATGCATTATTTTGTAATAACAAAATACAATTATTTTTAAATACATTTCATTTAAATTTAATGATACAAAAGTATATATATCTTTTCCTTCTTTTTTCTGTTTACTACTCGTTCCTTTTTTTATCAAATGACAAACTTGCCTATTTTTAAAATACATTATTGTTGTAATATCTAAATCTGTCTTGGAACAAATTTTATACGACAATTCTGCAAATTTATCAAAATCATTTTTAAAATTTCTATATGATAAATTTTTATTTTTTATCATTTTCATTTCATTAAACTTTTCTATTAAAAATTTAACATTTTCTTTTTCCCTACAATCTAACATTGGGATTTCGTTTAATTTCATTTTTTATTTTACCTCTTTTTTTAATTAAAAAAAGCCTGTACTTGAAACATATTAAGTTTTCCAAGTACAGGCAAAATTTAAAAGATATTAGTCATTAAATATCCCAGTCATCATCATCTTCATCATCATCTTCTTCAACTACTTTCTTCTTTTTCTTAACAGGCGCCTGTGCTTTCTTTGCCGGTCTACCTCTCTTCTTTGCTGGCTTAACTACTTCTTCTTCCTCTTCCTCTTCCTCATCATCTTCTTCTTCGTCAAAATCGTCTTCTTCTTCCTCTTCCTCAACTGCCTTCTTCTTTGCCGGTCTACCTCTCTTACCAGTCGCTTTCTTTGCTGGCTTTTCTTCTTCCTCTTCTTCAGAAGCTTCTACCTTGATGATAGAATCAAATTTGCGAATTGTACCCCATTCAGGCACAGCATTGAAGAAATTCTTCAGATTTTCCATTGCTTTTTCATTCGGCATAGAAGATACAAGGGAACTCATGATCGTTGTGATTGTTGGAAATCTCTTTCCTGCATCTGCGACAGCCTCCATTGCCTCATCCCCACCTGCAATTAAAGCGTTTCCTAATTCTGCAACTGTCCAATTTTTTGCCATTTCTTTTTTCTCCTTTTCTTTCTTAAACTTTCTCAATTTAAAGGTTTATATTTTCCTTCCTGCACAATTATATTATCATATTTATCACAATATGTAAATACTTTTTACCCTATTCATATAAAAAATATTTATTTATACCTTCAATAAATTTATCAAATTCAGATCTGCCTAAAACAATACTGCCCTTTTCGTACATATATCTTTCGTATCCTCCATCAGAAACTACAAACCTTTTAGCTAAAACTATATCACCGTTTTTATTCTCTGACACTACAAATTCTTTATAATCTGAAATATTGCATGAAGTTATCACTTTATATCCATTATCCATTATTCTCCTCCACTATTTATTTTTCTTTTGTTTTCTTTTTAAAATTTTTAATTTCCGCTTTTATCTTGTTATAACCCATATTTCTTTTTGAAATTATAATATTTGAAATTATTGGTTTATCTAAATTAGAATTTTCAATAATTTCATTTACTTCTGATTCTATATCTTTTACTATTTTTGCTATATTTTTTAAAGCAATATATGACAGACCTTCTTTCATTTTATCTATTCCTCTTCCTCATCATCTTCATCAATCATACCTGAGCATAATATAAAGATGATCGCTTCTCTTTCTACAAGTTCATTTAAATTTTCAATTTCTACATTTTCAATCTCTGTATTAAATTTAATAATTGATTCTCCATCTCTATCTACTATTAAACTATTTAAATAAAAAACACCTATATCAAACGGTTTATTATTTATTTTTGCTTTTATTTCAATATTACAATTTATTAGTTGTAATAAACTTAAACTATTTACTAACTCTGAATATGGAGACTTAAACTTTAAATCTACCGATCCATTTTTTTTAATTGAATGTCCGTTATACTGTACTTCTAATTTTGTTTTTACCTTTTTCATTTTAATAAAATTTCTCCCTTTTTATCTTTTATAACAATAAAACCTAAGCATATATCTTTTATTAATATATTTATTTTATAGCCTGAATTTGTTTTGAAAGTAAGCATACAATTATCAAAACCTGACATACATAAAAATTCATTATTTTCAATAAAAACCGGCATTTTATTGCTTCCTTTTCTCTTCAAACTATATTTTTCACCTTTTATTAATTTTTTACTTAAAAACTTTTTTACTTCTTTCATTTCATTTTTTAAATCACATCTCATTAAAAAACTATCTTCTTCTAAATTTTTCACTTTTCTTTTTCCTTTCTTCTTCAAGCTCTTTATAAAAACGCTTTCTCGCTTTATTTGAGCTTTCAATTTTTTTTCTTTTATTATTATTTAATTCTTTTTCTTTTTTTTCATTTAACTCATTTAATATTTTTGTTTCTTTATATTCACCTAATTCTAAATATTTACTTAATTTTACTAAATCATTCGGTTTTAAAACAAAATATACTTCATCTCTTTGTAAAAATTCTATAATGAATAATGGTATTTTGTTTTCTACGATTGCATGATATTCTAATTTATCAATATCGTCTAATAACAATTTATAGCTATTGGCATCTGTAGATTTTAATTGAGCTAAAACATAGTCATTATATCCATCTTCTTTTGCAATCCATCCAGCACCAGACATTGGAGTCGCTTTTAAACCATACCTACTCATTATCTCTTTTTCATTTTTACTATAAAATTTCCCCGATCTTCTATTCTTTCTATTCATCATCTTCTAAACTTTTTAACAACACTTCTACACTATACGCTTCTGTGTTATCTTCAGAAACTTTTTCAATAAAACTTAAATCAGGAAATATACTTGCAATTTCATCAATATAACAACAACTTCCTGATGATATTAAAAACATGGCATTATAATCATTTATCGGTTTATTTTCAAACCAATGTAAAACATTGTTATTTGCCCTTGCTAAATAACCTCTACCTAACATCTTCAAAAATGCTTTTTGTCTTTCATCTAATTTCATTTCATTTTCTCCTATTTCTTTTGTTTTTTAAATATTTAATAATTTATTTTTTAATGGTGGGCCATCGGGGACTTGAACCCTGGACCTGCCGGTTATGAGCCGGACGCTCTGACCAACTGAGCTAATGGCCCTGAAATTGGCGGGGATAGCAGGAATCGAACCTGCACGAAAAGAATCAAAATCTTTTGTCCTACCATTAGACTATATCCCTAAATATTATCAATCGCATTATTTTTTATATTTTTATCTATATTTAATTTATCCGTTCGATGTAAGGAATTTGTTCGTGATATTATTGGAATTTTATGGAGTATAGAAAGTAGAGTTATGTTTTTTTTAAATAATGCGATTGATTTTTATACAAAAGCTAAGCGGCTAATCTAACCGCGGCTTGTGTATACATATTATTCATTCCACTAAAATCAAACATTCTAATTTCATCCTTTTTCATCCCTTTGAAAATTGCTATCAATAACACCTTTTCAATATCTAAATTTGTATTTTTTAATTTAACAATATACTCTATGCATCTGTAAGAAAACACATATCTCATCCCTGATATTTCACATTGTCTTCTTAAAGAGTGTACAAAATTTACCAGATCTTTGTCATTTTTAGCAATACTCAATTCTACGTTTTTATCATAATCAAATTCTATCACAACGAATCTATCTAAAGTTGCTGAATCTAAAACCATTCTACCAGTGTACTGTTCATCTGCACCGTTCCCCTTTGTATTTCCTGCGGCTATAACACGGAAATTCTCATTTGCCTCTATTTTACCATTTGGAAACTCAAAATATCCATTAGCGATTGCGGCATTTAACAAAACTAAAACTTCCGGTATAGATGCATCTAATTCATCAAGGAAAAACAAACCTCCATTTTTAAATGCCTTATAAAATTCAGTTTCATGATATTTTCCACCAGCATCTATAAAACCAGTTATTTTATATTCTTGCTGAATTGAATTTGTAAAATAAAACTCCAAATCTAATTCTTCTGCTATTTTTTTGATTGTATAGTTTTTTCCACTTCCAGCAGGACCAGTCAAATATACCGGAATATTTGATTTTATACAACTCTTAATTGTTTCAAACTCTTTATGTTTTATTTCTCCTTCGTTGTTATTTATTTCTACTTCATCTATTTCATCTACTTCTTCATTTTCAGAAACTACTTTTTCTATTTTTTCTTCAACAAATTCTATTTTATCATTTTCTGCATTTGAATTAAGTCTTTTTTTATCACTTATAACATCGTATAATTTAACTTCGTCTACAATCTCAAGTTTTTTATTTAAGAAAAATTTATATCCTGAAATAATGAACGACTTATCATTATAAATTTTTCTCACATAGTTATAAATTGTTTCACTTCTATCATACTTTACATAAACTACAACCGATCCTTTTTTGTTTGCTTTTTTAACATTTAAAATTTCAAAATTTTTCATATTGTCCTCCTAAACTTCTAATGTTCAATCTCTATGATTATAATATCATAAATTTATCTATCTGTAAATATATTTTTTTAAATTTATCTAAAAAATCTTAAATATCCTCCCCTAAAAAATATCCTTGTTTGCCATATATCATTAAAAGTTATCGGCGTAATCCAAAACACATTGTTTTCTTCTACAAAATCATTTTCTGGGTTTGTTATTGTGTTAGAATGTTTGATATATCCTGCAACACCCAGCAATGATAATTGTATATAAGCCATCCTTACACATGTTATATCTATATCTTGTCCAACAATCATAATGTGATTTTGATAATTTAACTTGCGAAATAGGTCTTTGCTTTTATTTACAGCAGAAATTAAAGTAGCACCTCCGCCTATAGCACAGTCATTTAAAACAGCATATCCTTTTTCTTTTACTGCTTTTGATAATGTTTTTTTATCAATAGTAACATCAGACATTAATTTACAAATACTATACGGTGTAAAAAATTGTCCTTTATTTTTACTTGAAATTTCCAAAGACATATAAATTGATCCTAATAAGTCTTGATCTGGATTTTTTTCCAATTCTAAAACAATCAAAGCAAACATTTGTGGAATAATTCTTTTTCTTTCTTTTTCATTATATTTTTTTGCTACACGAATATATTCCTTTTCCCTTTGTTCCCAGGTACTTTTAAACGGTTCTGTGTCTTTTAAATTTCTTGTGATTGTATTTGATATTTCTATTGAAAACAAAGCCATCAAATCAGACCATACTTCATATTTATTTTTATCTCTTTCCAATATATGAAAACCATTCATAAATCTTTTTTTATAATTTAATTCTTCTAATTTGTTTATTTTCTTATCCATTTTATTTTTACCTATTTTTAACTAAATAAAGTCCTTAATTTTGCCTTTTGTTCTATACAAACAAGGTTACTTTTAAGGACTGTATTAAACTTATAATATTTTTATGTTTAAAGATAAAATTTCTTTTGTCGGTTTTAATTTCTTTATACTCAATGGTTTTGTTACAACTAATTTATGGTTTGCATTTAATAAACAATATGTTACACAATTTTTACTTACATAGTAAATATATTCACCTCTGTTTAATACTATTTCTTTACTATCAATTCTATTTTTATTTCTGTCTAAAAATATACCTGTTTTCATATTTACTTTACCTATCCTTTCTTTATCTAACTTATGTTTATTATCTCTATCTCTCTCTAACCCCCCTACCCCCTTCCTCTCTCTTACATACTAAGTATATCATTTTTAAAAAATGTTGTCAATCATTAATTTTATATTTTTACAAAACAAGTTTTAATAATAATTCGGCATTATTTTCTATTTTTTTCAATAATTCAAAATCATTATTTTCCTTTATTTTTGAATATAAATCAAAACCTGTACCTGAATCAAAATCTTTAAAATATTGATAATAGTCTGATTGTTTAAATTCGTTTGGATATTTATTTTTTAAATATATTAATTGTCTTGTATTCGCATCGTAATTTACATCTTTTACTATACTTTCATTTTTTTCATAATATAAATAACTATGAACCAAAATCCACCTTTGCAATAAATTTATTCTTTCTACAGTTAAAAAATAAGGATTTTTAAATTCCATTTTAACACACCTCTATGTTTTTTATTTTACCGGAAAACTGATTAATAACTGAAACATTTCCTGTCTTTTTTACCTCTTTATTTAAATTATTTTTATCAACAATAAATTCTACTTTCGATCCATCTAATGAAGTTTTGTTGTCACCAATTGTATGCTGATCTGATTTTTGATCTGCTTTTATAATATAAAAAATATTTCCCGTGTCCGTAGTTATTTTAAATTTATCTCCAACTTTACCATAAGCAGAACCGAGCGCGGCACAATAAAAGTTACCGATTTTCATTATTCCATTTTCATCTGGTGTTGCTTGACAAATAATTTTATATTGTAATGAATTTTTATCCGTTATCGCAGTATATGGCATCCAACTTTTAAAATCTGATATATTTAAATTTATTTTATTTGTTACTTTACTTTCAAATTTTCCAGTTTGTATTTCATAAAAATTTATTTTTTCATTCAATTCACTTATTTCTTTTTTATACTTGTCGGATTCTTCTACTTTATTTTCAATTTCAATATTTTTACTTTTTAATTTATCATTTAATCTGTTTATATCATCTTCCTTTTCTATTAATAAATTATTTAATTCTTTTATTTTTTCTGTTTGTTTATTGTATTTATAATTAAACACAGAAGCAAACATAAGTGATAAAATTACCATAATAATTAAAACTTTTATATGATAATTTTTCTGTTTTATTTTTTTATTTTGTTCTTTTATTAAACTTCTCATTTCTGAAGCATATTTACTATAGTATATATCTTTGTTATTTTTATCCATTTTATTTACTACCTTTCTATTAATGCTCTAATTTTAACTTACGCTTATTTTTTGGAAGAAAAGCATATTTACTTATACAAATTGCATCCGCTACATCATCATCTCCTTTCGTATCTATACCTAAGTTATTTTTAACATAACTCAATGTATCTGTTTTATTATCGGTCACAGTTCTATATTTTCCTTTATTTTTTCCTTTGGTAATAAGTATTTGCTTTTTTTTACCTTTAGAACTTCCTACAATGTTACTTTTCCAACTTCTTGTATCTACAGAATAAACATTAATATTATATTTTTTTGCTATGTCTACGATATTGATAATCAATGCGGCAGTTGATTGGATATAATTTATATTTAAAAACCCCTGACTTCTTAGCCTTATCCTTTCCACTATCACTATCACCTTATGAGACATTTGATTTACTTCAGAGAGACTTTTGACTATTAGTTGCTCAACTGTACTATTGACAATGTTTCGTTTCTCTGAATTGTTTCCAATGTGTTCCAGTGGTATGTTGCCATATTCTATAACCTTATCATCTTTACATATAGACCAACCAGTGTTTTTATAAGATTGATCTATCCCAATACATATTTTACTCATACATTTTCCTATTTTCTTTCCATTATGCTTTTAATAAATTCGTCAATATTATCAATGATTATTGGTAAGATAATATCATTTTTCTTAAAATCAAAAACTTCTGAATAATATTTATAATAATCTTGTAAAGTATTACAATGATAATCTATTACACTTCCATAAGCATAGAACTTTTTTGTACAATCAGGATGTAGCTCAAATAATCTCCAAACAATTCTTCTTTGGAAATCAGGATTTGAAAGAAAAAATGATATTTTTTTTAAATTTAACTTTTCATTTGCATCTTTTATCTTTATCTTAAATGTGAAAGATTGTAATTTTCTTTTATTAAAATCGTCTACATTATATTTTACAATAAATAAATTACAACGATAGCCCATATTTTCTAACATGTCAATTAAAATAACAGATTTAGCCGCTTCTCTCATTACCGTATAAGCAGAATATTTAGAACTATATCCGATTGTTTTATAGATATTTAATATTTTATCTTTTTTTTCTACCATTTTATTTAATATCATATTATTCGGAATACCTTGTAAATAACGTGGGACAGAAACATTTCCACCTATAACATTATATTCACTTTTCATTTTTATATTTTTATTTGTTTTTATTTTTATATTTTTAATTTCATTTTTTAAATCAACTGTACCGTTTTCCCACCCATGCAACATGGTATTATGCGCTTCTTCAAATGTTTTAAAATAATATAAAGAACTATATACACCTTCTTTTTTTCTACCAGAAGAACATTCATTTTTATATTTATACACTTTTGAATATTCTTTATTTTCTTCATAAGGAATGGATATGATTTCATCTAAATCTGCAATGGAATTAAAAACCCAGGTTCTATCAAAAAATCCTTCTCTTTTTCTTAAATATTTATCTACATTTATTTTTTTCATACTAACTTTTCCTTTCTATAAATTTCATTTCAACATCTATAATTATAATAACATAAATGATCTTAAAAATCAATACAAAAATAAAAAACGAGCAAAAAGCTCGTTTTAAATATCAAAATAATTTATATATTTTTTTAATTCATCAAAATGTTTTTTACACAAAAATACATCTTTTCTTTCTTTTTTACAGCGATTCTTATTCTTTATTTTTTTTGTAAAATAAATATTTATATCTGACACTTTATTACAACAATCACATTCTATTTCTTTTACTGGCCTATCTTTATTTTTTAAAGTTCTTTTTATACCAAATGTTTCATATATCTTTTCCATTTTTATACTTTCCTAAATTATAACAAGCGGAACGCATACTACAGTTATTCGCTCTTTCATCGAAAGAATTTTTACAACATCTTTTCGGCAAAATACCATCTTCTAAATATTCATTTTTAGCATTTTTAATATCATATAATCTTTCGATAAAAGGTAAAACTTCACGATAATTAAATTTTACTTTAAATACTGAAAAATCTTGTGTATTTTTATCTTCTAATAAAATAATTCCATCTTCTATACCGGTCAATAACATATAAAGCTGTATTTGCTTTCTCGCACTTGGATGAGGATTAGGTAGTTTTATTCCAGAGCTATATGCTCTTGTATTCATTGATTTATATTCTATGATATATGGTACATTATCAATTTCAACAATGCTATCTGGCGTATAAAACAATTCAAATTCTTCATTATAACTTCTTGCTTCATTTTTTATTAATTTAATACTGTTGCCTTTTTTACCGCTACATTTTTCAATCATTGATTGCCATTTTTCATGAATACTTTCACCTGCGGCAAAAATTTGCAACAAATTAACCGGTAGCTCCTCCCCTTGATCCATTTCAAATAACAATGATAAAACTTGTTGTCTTAAACAAAATTTTTCATCCGGAACAATAATAGATGAAGCATGTAAACCTTTTCTTACTTCTGTAAGATTTTCTTTATCTCTCATTAAAACAAATAATTTAGAAAACTTTTGTTTTAATATCATATTGTTTATTGATTTGTTACTACCATTTTTTTGCACCATTTCTAAATATTTATTTAACTTTGACATTTATTTTTCCTTTCCTAATAACTAAATTTATTCATAGAATTTACTTTCTGATTTTGTTCTTCTATTTTTAATTTTATTTCTCTTTTTTCCTTTTCAAGCTCTAATTTATACTTTTTATATTTTTCACAAAAGGCATGACACCGGTCTGTCCTGTCATAACAATTATAACATGGCGATTTTGTTTTATAATTTTGTGGTAAAACATTTAATGTATGATTTTCAAAGCTAATCATTATTCAGCATCTTCCCTTCTCGCTGTTTCTTTCTGTTCTCAGACATGATTTCTTTGCGGATAGCTAAAACATCATCATGACTAACATATCCGCGATCAAATATCATAGGAATTTCACACTCTCCAAACGGGTTACATATTTTTGATTTTACAACTTTACATTTTGTAACAATTCCTATTTTTTGACTATCAGAGCTATTTCTCGGATCTTTATTCGGTACTTCTATCCATGCTCTTCTGCCCACCTGAATCCTGACGCTACAATAAAACTTTAAAGCCCTTCCACCTGGTGTGTCTGTTTTTTCTCCAAACAACATAGCGTTCATCTTATCTCTAACTTGATTAATGAAAATAATTGTCGTTCCAGATTTTTCAACCTCTCTTTCAAGCACAGGCAAGGCTTTATTTAATAACCTTGCTACCCCTCCGATTCTATGTTCATTTTCTAAACTTTTATCTACCTTATCATAGTCTTCTTTTGGCATCAGAGCTGGCACAGAATCTACTACAATTAAAGGAATTCCTGTTTTTGTAAATTCCATCACACGATCAAGCGCATCCTCTCCATATCTGGGGCGATACACTAACAATTGTTTTGGTTTATTTCCCAACGTTCTTGCTCTTTCTGCATCAAATGTACCCTCTGCCGCCACATAAAGTGCCATATCGTTTAAACCGCAAAGATGCAATCCTAAGCTTGTTTTACCACTGGATTCTGGCCCATATATTTCCATTATTCTACCTTTTGGTATTCCTCCGCCTAACACAAAATCAAGATCTTCTATGTTTGTTGATATTCGCGGAATATTCATATTTGCTTTTTTTGATCCTAAACTATAAATAGAACCTTCCCCGTTTTTCTCTTCTATTTTTTTACACAATTTCATAATTTCTAATCTTTTCTTTTCATCCATTTTTTCACCTATATTTTAAAACATTAGAAAAATCTTTATCTATTCTGTCAGTAGCATATTTACATTGATTTATTGATAATTCTGCACCTAAACACTTTAATTTTGTTTTGTTTTCTTGATTATATTTTAAAACAGCATAAGCAGTAGTGCCAGTACCCAAAAATGGATCAAATATTATATTTTTATCTTTTGCATATATTTTCAATAAAGCACAAACTAAATCAGAACTAAATGTCGCTTTATTGTAAGGATTAGAACCATCATTATTTTTCGCTTCAATAAAATTATAAATTGTATTATAATATTTTTGCCCTGTCCTTGAAACAGATTTAATTTCTTTATTACATTGAAAAGTTTTACTTTCATCCTTTCTTACAATTACAAAAATATATTCTATAATTCTTGTCAAAGCATTTTTGCTTGTATTATTCGGCAAGGCACTACTCTTTTTCCATGCGATACAATCAGCTAAAACAAAATTAGTATTATCAATAATATCAGATATGACATAAAACATATCTGTTGTATTTTCTGTAGAGTAACTTAAATTAAAACATATTACTCCGTCTTTGTCCAATATTTTATTTAAATATCGAAATAATTTTACAATAAAACTTCTATACTCTTCACTTGTTTTTTCATCATAAACATCATATCTACCCCAATGATTTCTAAGAGCTTTTTCGCTTTTACTTTTTCTGCTTGTATTATATGGCGGAGAAGTTATTACTAAACTTACTTTTACATTATTTTTATATAATTTTTTAATGTATTGTAAACAATCTCCATTATATATTTTTACCTTATTAGTATCGTAAAAATGATTTATCATCTGCTACCTCTACTATACAAGCTACTATTATATTTTTGACATCTACCAAAATATATTTTTTTATCAAACTCTAATGCTCCTTCAGTTTTTAAAACCTCTAAAACTCTTTTATTTACTATCCTTTTATAAGGCTCTATTCTGTCTAAAAAATCATCATAATCTAAATATTTTCCATTTTTCTTTCGCTCCTCTTCTATCACCTGTGCCGCTTTTAAACCTACATTTTTTAAAGTAGACATTCCTTCTCTTATACATCTTTCACCATCAATTTTTGCTATACTATGGTAAGCACAACCATTTACATGTGGTAACAATATTACTACACCATTGTATACCGCTTTTGCACTTAAGCGAGGAATATCTTTTTCATTCGCATATTTCAATGTAACATACCAAAATTCTGTGTTGTAATATATTTTATAGTACATTTGTTCTATACTTATCAATGCATAACCTGTTGCCTTTACCAAATATATTTTCATATACCATTTAAATAAAAATTATTTTAAATGTTTTGGTTTGGAGCACACCTAAAACATAGATTATATAATCCTTAGTTTCTTCCATTATGCTCTCTGAATCTTTGCACTAAATAATTTCTTTTTCTATCCATAGCAAAATTATCATAATAGATATGTATGTATAAAAGCATCATATTTCTTTCATCTGAAGTTCTTATATAATACAATCCTTTATTATCTTTTATTAAATTAATTTCAAAGAATTTATAATATTTTTCTAAAACTCTTTTGCACCATTTAATGAAATCTATTGACATTGAACAGATAAAAAATTCTCCTCCATCTTTTCTTACCCAACCATCACCATCAATTATTCCACGAATTAAATAAGAAAGATATTTTATTTCACTTTTATATAATTTAGGTGGTTTTAAAGTTAAACTTTTTCTTTCAACAATTCCAAATCTTTTTAATTCATTAACAATTCTTTCTGATTTCATAGTAAATCTGTATTGTATTTTTCTATTTCCTGATTTTTTAACAATTCTATATTTTTTATTGAAAATATTGCATACACTTTCAATTGCTTTTTTATCTGTCATAGAAATAGCAAATTCATTTTTACAAATCCATCCATCAGTTAGCATCAAACCTATAAAATACGCTTTATAAGGTGAATTTATCTTATCAAAACTTATATTTCTATTTGGATTTTTAATACTTAATGTTTCTTGAAAAGTTCTTATTTTTCCACCATTTCTTTTTACTATATCAAGAATACTCTTATTTGTTTTAAAACCGTATAACAATTTTAAATCATTTACCAAATACCCTTCGTTATATAATTTTAAAATTTGTTTCTCTTGTTCAATTGTCAATTTTCTTTTTGCCATAAAAAAACCTCCATTATTAAGTACACTTGACTGCTGATTACCCATTATTATACACTACTTAGCACCTTATTCAAAGGCTTTTTTTCAGCTTATAGCATCCTTATAATTTTTTCTGAATTTCTTCAACGTTCACACCTATGCTTTCGCATTATGTTGTAGTTTATAAGGCTTTAGGGACTCCCAGCATTTTTGGAAGTTTTAAGCACATACTTTCGTATATACTGCACACATTTTATTTTTATGCCCGGCATTAAAAGTATAGGTCAATATTTTATTAAAAATATCTTCTGCTTCTTGTTTGCTTATCCCTTTTTCTGTTACTGCTCCTTTTACAAATAATTTTCTTAATCTTTTTTCTTCTTCCAATACTTTTTCTAATTCACTCTCAGACAATTCAGAATTATCTCTTTTCATGAATTTCATAATTTTATCAGCATCAGACCATGACATACCAGCCATCTCTACACATATTTTTTGTACCTGCTCTTGATAAACAAATGTTCCATAAGTTTCCTCAGCATATTCAAAAAATATATTACTATCATTCATTTCATCGTCTTGTAAAAAAGCTTTTTTATTTTCTGCGTATTGCTCCACCATTCCTGAAGAAAGCGGGCCAGGACGATTTAAAGCATTTGCGGCAATAACATCTTGATAACAGTCACATTCAATCTGCTTTAATATATTCTTTGCACCTTTAGCTTCAAACTGAAATATACCATCTGTATTAGCTTTTCCAAATTCTTCATAAATTTTTTTATCATTTAATAAATCATAATCAAAATAATGTGGCCTTCCTGTCAGATCTCTTAATTCTCTTAGAATAGACATTGTACGAAGCCCCAGCATATCAAATTTGATTACATTTAATTTTTCAATATCCACAAGATCATAAGATGTGGTATACATCTGTTTCGACCTTCTTTCAATTGCTGTATATTTTAATATATCATCTCCTGAAATAGCTACACCAGCTGCATGAGTTCCATAAAACCTAATCTTACGATATAACTTACTAAAATGTTCTATAATATTATCATATTTACAATTTACATTCAAAACATTTTCATCATTCATTGCAGAATGTAAATCAAACTCTCCTGTTTCTACATCAATATATTGTTTTACTAAAGATTTTATTTCTTTTTGCTTTAAAATAATCTCTTCATCTTTTTCCTTTTTATTGCTATCATTTTTATCAGATAATGGTAAACCGCAAATTTTAAATAAATCATTTAACAAATTATCTACTTTATATAAACCATAAGAACAAATTCTTGCGGCCTTATTCGGATACCTTTCAATTAAATATTCAATAACTTCTCCACGTCTATTTGTCTCAAAATCCACATCAATATCTGGATATTTATTTTTATCTTTTCTTAAAAATCTTCTAAAATCTAAATTAAATATTAAACTATCCACATCTGTTATCCCCAAGGCATAAGACACTAAGCTATTACAAGCCGACCCTCTGCCTGGCCCTACTTCTATACCCTTTGATTTAGCCCAGTCTATATAATCTTGCACCATCAAAAAATAATCTTCAAAACCATGGTAAACGATAACATCATACTCTTCTTTACATCTTTTAAAATATTCCCTATTATATTTGCCTCTTTTTTTCAATCCTTGTTTAATATTCTTTAATAACAACTTTTTACTATCTATATTTTTATCAAACACAGGAAGTTTTAAAGGTAACTTTTCAAATATTTCTTCATCTACTTTATCAGATATTTCATTTAAATTTTTTATACAATTTTTTGCAAACTCTATCGCTTCTGATTTGTCATTAAATAAATTTGAATCATTTCCATGCATTTTTAAAAAACGATTAACAATCTCTTTCTTAGATGGCATATATCGTTCCTTATACTGCTTTCCAAACTCTCTATGCCCAGCTATTTCATGCATTTTTAAATAAGTATCAAATTCATCACTTTTTCCAAAATGAGAATCTGAGGTTAAAATACATTTTATATCTAATTCTTTTGCCAAATGCATTAAAAATTTATCTGTATTTTCTTGCAAACCTTTTTCTGTCAATTTAAACGGCTGAATTTCTATATAATAATCATCCCCAAAAATATCTTGAAACTTTTCTGCAAATTTATAAGACAAATCTTCTCTTTCTTTGTTATACATTTTTGATATTACTCCACCTACACATGCAGACGTACATATCAAACCTTCGCTATATTTTTCTAATAATTCAAAATCTACGATTGCTTTATAATAATAGTTATTTTTGTTACTGTATGTAACTATTTTATTTAAATTATGATAGCCTTTTAAATTTTTAACAAACAAACATAAATGGAAACTATTTTTTGTCTGTTTAAATTTTGGCATAAAATAAACTTCATTTCCTAATATAGGTTTTATGCCAAATTCTTTACAATCAAAATAATGTGACACCAAACCAGCCATATCACCATGATTTGATATTCCTAATGCTTTATAATCTAATTCCTTTGCTACACTTGCAAGATATTTTGACTTACCCGCTCCGTCAAATAAAGAATGTTCGTCATGTCTATGTAAATCTAAATAATTCATTTTACACCTCAAATATAAAAGCCATATCATAACAAACTATTAATATTCATTTGTTATGATATGGCTCACATATAAATCATTCCTCTTCTTCTATAAACTCAAGATATTCTTCAATATCACTTAAAAATGCTTTCTTTGTTCTTTTAATCTTTTTAATATTATCTAACTCTAAATATTCTAAAAAATCATCTTCATCAATATCATACTCATCTAAATATTCTTCAATTTCATCTTCTGTTATATATTTAATATTTGACTTTTTTCTTTTTTTAGGCCTTTCTTCCTCTTCTTCTTCAATTTCATCTTCTTCTTCATCAACGCCAGGCATCGGATCGTTCAATGTCTTAAAATTCTTTTTTGTTTTCTTTCTCGATTTTCTTTCTTCAATTTCATCTTCTTCTTCATCGACAGAAACGTTATCTATATCATAACCTTCTGCATATTCATCTGATAATGGAAAAGCTTTATCTAATATTTTTAGCACAGCAGATTTTGTATAAGGCTTAACTTTTGTATTCCTAAATCTCTGCTTATCCTGAGGAATAACAGAATAAGAAGTATTCTGTTGCTGTCCTGTTTTTGATAAAACATAATCTCTATCCAAAATTGTACCATAATTTTCATACATTGATAAAAGCAGTGAAACCGGTGTGCAATTATTAACTGCAAATAACATAATTTCTACTTTTTTAGTATCATAATTATAAACAGACCACGCATACTGTGTTCTTGTTCTTAACTCTTCATCACCACATAATGGACAATTTTTCCCAAGCTCTTCTTGGCAAATAGTATTTATTCCCGCTTTATAACTGTCATGGAAAGTAAACTCAAAACCTTTATCCATTTCTTGTAAAAATCTAACTCTAACTTTTGAATTTGATCTAACAAATAAAATTTTATCTTTATTAGATCCACTTTTAGCAACATTAGATTTAATACTTTCGATGATCCCCATGGTTCATTCTCCTTTTTAATTTAATTTTAGCTAAATTCATTTTTTTTCTATCCATATCCCCCATATCTTTTACATCTTTTTGATATGGGAAAATTTCTACATTAAAAAAATTTTTTAAATATTTTGTCCCTCTTTTACCATAAACATCATTATCTAAAGCTGATATTATATTTTTTACTCCCTCTGATTTTAATTTTAAAATCTGATTATCAGTTATTTTCCAGCCTAAAATTGCAACTACATTTTTTACCCCTAATTGTTTTGCTTTTAACATATCAAAATATCCCTCGACAAGCATTACTGTTTTTGTATTTTTATAATCACCTGCCAAAGTCGTTTTACGACGAAAACCTTGATTATATAAATATTTTCGCTTATTAGCAATATAGGGGTCAAATGTTCTACAAACCCAGCCTTTAAATTTTTTATTATCTTTGATCGGAAAAATAATAGGATAATTTTCATTATAGGTTATCTTAGCTCCAAACTTATTTAAAGTAGTCATATTAAAACCTCTATAACTCATATAATCTACAGCTTCATTATCCTCAAATATCCAATCTACTTTAGAAAGTCCATTATAATAATCTTTAGCTTCAATTAATTGTTGACGATAATAAGAACTATTTTTCTTTTTTACATTTTTTATTTCTTTTACTTCTGATTTATTTTTTTCTCCTTTTATTATACGATTATATTTAGACATTAACTGTAAATCATTTTCATTACAATTATCATCTAACATTTTCATTTCTTTAAAAAATCTAAAAGCATCGCCGCCTTTTTGACAACCATAGCAATACCAAAAATCTTCATCCAAATTAATTTGAAGACTTGGATTTACGTCACCATGGAACGGACAAAGTATTTTTTCATCATATTCAATTTTAAAATACTCTAATACTTTTAATAAATTACTCATCTTTTAACTCTGTTATCTTTAAATAATTACTTTTTATAATTTTATAACAATCATTTATTTCATTTAAATTTATTTCATCACGTTTAAATAAATTATCAAGATTCTTCATATTTACTTTATCAATAATATTTAAATAACATTTAATTTGAGAAAAAGTAATATTATTCTGTTTCATAAAATCAGAAAAACCTGAATAATCTGATATTTCAACTTTTCTTTCAATTATCTTGCTTCTTACTTTTTTACTCAATCTTGACTTTAATTTTTTAATATCAAAATCTACACTTGTTCTTTTTATTACTTTGATATTACAAATAATTTTTTCTTTTTCCGTTTCACCTTCAATCAAACTAATATTTATATTATCTATTTTTTCTTTTTTCAATAATGCAATAACTTCTTTTTTTAATTCATCTAATTGTAATTGATATGATTTTATTTGATGATTTAAAAATGCTACTTCTTTACATTTTTTTAATAATTTATCATCCATCTTAATCCCACGATTCTTTTTCTTCTACATCATCAAGAAAAGTCTCTTGTACCTCTTCTACTCCTTCAGATATATCTTTTTCATCATTCTCTTCTAAAACATCAGATTCAACATCAATTCCTTTAAACGCGTTCATAACGAATCTGGGCCATTTACCGTTTGTATTTACCCATTGAATATCGTTTTTTTCAATAAAAAATCTTTTTCCGTTTTTCGTCTGAACTTCAACCCGCGTATTCCCCATAGCTACAATTTTTCCTGAATACATTTTTGCATTTTTATAATACAACTTAAACGCAACAAGATCACCTAATTTTAACGAATCAAGATAACTATTATGTTTTATCATTTTATTTCCTCCTAAAATAAAAAATGCCATAATTAGGCATATAAATCATACACTTTGTTATTGTACACACTCTAAATTTATATGCCTAACAATCATTCAACTATAATCACATTATAACACAAACATAATTCTTTGTAAAGTGTAACTTTTTACATCAATTCTCTAACTGTACCCTCAGAATATATATCCCTTTCAAACTTTAAACCAAAAGGAAGTTTAATATTTTCAAAATCGCTTAAACGAATATAACCCCATTCATACTCATAGTCAGTTTTTATATATCCAAAAAACAACCAATCATTTTCCTGTTCCTGCTTTTCTCCTTCTGTTACTAAAATTGTAGCAGAACCACATGGATTAAAAAATTTAACCACAACTTCTGCATCCAACCCTTTCGTTTCCTGAGAATACAAAGGATATTTTTTAAACTTTTTCTCAATCGCTTTAGTCATTAATTTCATTTTTCTACCTCACTTATCTATTTCTTTTCACAATAACTACCAAACATACTCAATACCAACATCATTTAATTTTTTAATGATTGTGTCTTTTCTCTCTCTTTCTATAATTATAATAGCACACTTTTATATAAATGTAAATACATTTTATAAAGAAAAGCAGAGATTTTTTCTCTGCTTTAAAATAAATTTTTATATTAATTTAATCTTTATAACTAAATTCTTCGCATTCTTTTTCTTTATATTTTGTATGGAGCATGTTATCAATATATCTAATATGATGCCAGCTCCAATCACTATTTTCAAAATCTTGTATATACCTTTTGCACTTTATTATTTCTCTTGTAACAGGTTCTAATTCTTTTCTTAGCATATGTGATTCATGCAAAAACTCATTCATTGTAAGTATATTTGCTGTTTCTGCTATTAAAGCATATTTTTCATTTTCATGTTCTAAATATGATTCAAGCATTTCTTTTACTGTATAAGATGTTTTTAATTCCTTCATGTCTTTCCATTCAGGCGTTACCTTTTCACCAAACATGTCAATACAATAATGCTCTAACTTCATTTTCACTTCATTATCTTTTCTTGAAAAATATCTATGTAATCTTTTAAAACCTTGCAAACCTAATTTGTGAGAATCTAAACTTGCATTTTCATGAAAAGCATAACCTACTGTAAAAACTTCAATCGCTTTCATCAATTGCTCTACCGGAGATTTATCATTCATTTCATTTTTATTTAACATTCTATTTTCCTCTTCTCCTTCACCCCATTCATTTTCTTCTTCTATATTATTATATTCCTTTTCTTCTTTAATTTCAACAGGTTTTAAAGAGGGGTTACTTTTAACTTCATTTTGTTTTGTAAGATTATAATACCTCATCCCCATTAAGACACCTCATTTTTACTCAATAATCTATCAATTTTTTCTTCAATTCTTTCCAATCTCGCTTCATTTCTCTCCTGTTCCTCAGCATGACCTTCATTTAAACTCATGTTATATAAACTTGTAGTTATAGAAAACAAAGCAAGAATATCAAAAACTTCTAATGCATTATTTTTCATTATGCCAACTTAACAACTACTACATTTGCATTAGTCAAATTTGCTTGCACACCATTATTAATTATTGTCAAATCTACATCATTATTTACACAATTACAAGAATTTAAAACTTGTACAATTGTTGCAAATTTTAAATTAACAACTGCTGTATTAACTGTAGTAGTAGCTGTAGCTTCAGCAGATGGTACTAAAACTCCATTATTTGTAAGTTGCATAGAAATTGAACCACCTGCTGTTGCAACAGTAGATGCATCTGCATTAAACTCAACTAAATAAATTCCTGGTTTATTTAACGATATTGTACCTCCACCTGCCGCATGAGATATAGAACATCCTGTAAATGGTGCATTGTTATTAAAAACAACTACACTTTGAGCATTTACAGTCTGCTCGGCTCTTGTATAAGCATTTAAAGCACTTTTTTGATACCTTTTATCACAAGTCATTTTATTTCCTCCTTTTATTAAAAAAGACGGATAACATTACATTATCCGCCTAAAAATCAAACAATGTAATTATACATAACTATTTTATTTTTTAGCAACCACAACCGCAACCACAAGAATTAAATAATCTATCATTTGCAGATTCGTATGGACTGCAAGTAATGTAAGCCGGTCTGCTTATAGGTCTAAGCTCATTAATTAAATTAGCAGACTGTGCCTGTTGAGAAAGCTGGAAGTTTGCTGTCATAAGATCTCTGTCTCTTGCTTCAAGTCTATCTCTAAGATCCTGCATTGTATTAGCATTAATTAAAGCTCTTGTTGCTTCTCCTTCGGCATGAATCGCAGTTGTTATATCACAAGTATTTTTCGCCGCTTCATAACGAACTGCATCAATATTTCTATTTGTTTCACAGCAACAATTTTGCATTTGATAACCAAGATTTGATATTCCGGCATTTACATTATTAAATCCCTGGCATAAATCTCTTTGAATACCGCTAAATCCCTGGAGCATTGTGGTATTCTGAGCATAAAAACCATCACAAAGTCCATTCTGGATGCCTCTTATACCATTTTCAATTTGATTAAAATTAAGGCCATCGTAAAGCTCTGCTCTTGTAAGACCTGCCTGGTAAGCCGTGTTATCATTACGACCTCCAAAACCAAAGCCATTTCCACCCCAAGCTAAAAGAATGAAAAGTAAAAATACCCAAGTCCAAGTACCGCCACCTAAATTACCATTGCTACCGCAAACATCATAAACAGGTGTAGCTCCCATCATTTCTCCTGCCATTTTATACCTCCTAAAAAGAAAAAGAAATAATTTATTATATTAAATTGCAATTTAATCAAATTTTTAACCCCATATTTTTTACCATATCCAAAAGACTATCAAAATCTACACCAACTTGCTTGCTTAGATTCATAACTACTTGTTTGATTTCCTCTTCACTTTTACCATTAGTCATTTCCATAGCTCTTTCCATTGCTGGATTTCCCTGAAACATTTGCAACATCATTGCTTGTGGATTCTGAACTTTTGATAGCTGGGATAAAACCTGTAATGGATTGAACATAACTATTTACCTCACCTTCAAGTTTTGTTATTTTATTTTCAAGTAAATTTATTTTATTTTTTAATTCATTTTCAACTTCACCAGAATTTTGTACATTTTGTTGAACATTCATAGGATTTACCAGCTCATATGTTCTTATGGAAGCTGTACCATCCATATTAATTTGTTTAGTATAAATTTTTCCACTTGCATAATCAGGAAAAATAAAAACAGATCCGTCAAGATCTATCATACTTGCTTTTGCTTCATCAAAACTTGTTACAGGTCTACCTTTCAATATCAAATTATTATTTTGTTGAATTTGTTGTTGACTACCATAAAACTGATTTTCCATTGACTGTAATCTGTTTTGCTGATTTATCATAGGATTGGTCATATATGGATTTCCCATATAATAATTAGGATAGTTAGCCAAATAAAAAACCCCCTTTCCGTTTGTATATCTTTATTTTAACAAACAGAAAAGAGGTTTTAATAATCACATATTATTTAGTTTTAAACAATATTATAACTCATAGATATAATCAGCTATCATTTGCACTTCTTTTGGTAACAATTCATATTGTTCTAACAAAATTTCTTCTAAAACTTTTCTTGATTTAGAAATTAAATTATTTACCGTTTCTTTCGTATAACCTAACTCATTAGCTATTTCAACTAAAGATTTCTCTTCCACATATTTCTTATATAAAACATTTTTATAATCTTTATTTAAACCAACTTCGTTTATTAAAATCTTAGTGGAATTTTTATTCAATCTATTTAATCTTCTCGCAAAACTTGTTTCAATCATTTTTTACCTCGCATTTTAAAAAATAAAATGCAAAATAAATTTATACTAATTTAGTTAAAATTGCAGTAACCAAAGTAGAAACAACAATTGTTATTACTGTATTTATAACAACCTCTTTTCTATTCTTATAGTTAACAATAGGTTCACTCAACATCTTATCTACTTTAACATTTAATTTATCTATCTCCCCATTACTACTATTTATATTTTTTTCTTTTTTATCTATATTTTTATTCATTCTTGCAACTGAATCATCTATTTTTTTAATCTCAAAATCTATAAACTTTAATTCGTTTTGCAATTCAATTAAAGCATGCTCTGGGTCTTCTATTTTATTTTTAATCAAATCTACTTGTTTATTAGTATCTTCAATTTTATTTTCTAAATTTTCTATAACTAAATTTACTTTTTGTTTAAATAAAATAAAAGCCTCATGATCTTGCAATTCAATACCCCTCGTTTCTTTTTTTTATTTTACCAAATCAATTGCCTCTTTTATCATTTTTACCGCTTCTTCTCTCGTCACATGAGACATATACCGTTTGTTACCATCAGGATCTCCATTTATTATACCATTTTTCTCCGCCCACTCACGATAAGGCGCAGACCAACTATTAGGATTTTTTTTAGCTAAATCATCAAAATATATATCTATCATTTTATTAAACTCTTGTTGTGTCATCTCTTCCTCCTTTTCTTCTTCCCCTTTATACTTTTCATATAACTTACCAAGGCCGAAACCGCTTACCACATTTGAACCTGTATTTTTCCACCTTACTTTATACCCTCTCGTATCAACATGAACAAAGGTAGCATACAGCCCACACCCAGTGTTTGGATAAAACATTTCCACATAAGATGCTACAGCATCCGGTGTTACACCTTGTACATTTATATCACAAGCAGTACCTTTTACATGTTGCGAATTAGAAGCACCACCAACTTTTTTATTATACTGAGGTGTCCTATAAGCTGAATTAATATTTATAGGTTTTTTAAAATAATCTCTTAATTCTTGTAAAATTTTCACAGTATCAATAGAAATAAGTATCTCATCACTACCATCTCTGCATCTAAATTCTTTTACTTTAAAATTTTTTGTAATACTATTTTCTCCATCTTTTTTTAAACTATATACTTTCACTCCCATTTATTTCACCTCTCAGAAATATTTTACAGATTACAAGCAAATAAAAAATAGTAGCCAAATGATAATTGACTACTATCGCAATTTAACTACTATAAATTTATTTTGCTCAATTATAACTTTTTACCATTTTCCTAATTTTTATTTTGAATTTACTAACTTAATTATTAGTATAACACAAATATAATGCTTTGTAAATACCTTTCTTTAAAAGACTACCCAATTTCCTAAATCCCATCCTTTGAACATTTCTGTATCCATATCAAAAGCAAAAATCGCACCTTCTCCAAAATAGTAATTATATTGAACCCCAGCCGGACGAGGAACTAATAATCCTGCATATAACATACCAATTTGATTTTGTGTCATGCTTTCAGCACTAACAAAAACTAAACATGTCATATCAAGATTATCTATTAAATTTAACCTAACATTAGGAAACAAATTATCCCAAATATTAAAAATATTTTCCCTCGTTCCATCCCAATGATTCTGCGCTATTTTTGCCTTAACTAAAACTCTATAATCATCATCATTTAATTTATTCGTACCATCGGACAAAACAAAATCGACATATCTATCAACCCCAACTATTTTTCCAATAATATCCAATTGATTTCCTACTGCATAATCTAAATCGAAATCATAATCATAATTTAACAAACATTCTGCTACATCAAACAATGGTTTTAATAAATTTGATACAAAATTTATATATTTTTCTTTTGTTCTATGTTGTGAAGTTATAACATTTAAATATTTTTCACTATTTAAAACATCAGAGATCATTTTTACACCTCATTTTTAATAACAGTAATTAATGACACATCGGTAGTTAAAAGTTGAAACATTGAAGCTTCTACTTTTTGACTATTATCTACTAATACTGAATTTACAAAAAATGAAGGTGAAGAAATATCTCCCGAAGCAGACAAAATGGCATAGTATAAATTTGAAGCATACAATGTTTGCCCTATAGATAATTCTGAAAATTCTTGAACAATATTATTTTTTATATCAGCCTCAACTGCATCTGTAAAATTACTTAATTTTGTAATAGTAACAGAAACATTAACATTTTTATATTCTGGCCTTGAAAAAGAAATTTCAAGTTCTTGCTCTGAAGAAGTTGTTATTTTAACCTTTGTTGTGCCAAAAGTATCAGTGCCAGGTGTTTTTTTATTAAAAATAATATTAGCAATTTCATTTTCATCTCCACCCTCAACTACAAGTGCTATAGAATGTGGTGGCAATCCTAATTCATCATAATCTGACGTAAAATTTTCATATCCTTTAATTCTTACAACATTATTTAAAGCTTCTACATTTGCTAATATACTATCAAGAACTGTTAAAGCAGATCCTGAAGTTGCTTTAAATAGCCTTTCTCTTAATTCACTATCTGTTTCAATATCAGAACCAATTGTAGCCGGATATTTATTAGTCACACTTTCCCAACCTGAAGTTGGTGTATTAATTTTATTAATCGTACCAATTGGCGCCTGAATTGCTCCATAATCAACGCAAGAAGAAGTAACATCTATTTCACCAGATTCAGGAATTTCAAATTCTTTTTCTAATTGCCAAATATACCCGTTAACATCAATGGCCGATCCATAACTAACAATAGTTCCAGGTGCACCTTTACATGTTAACAGTGCGGCACTTGATATTCCAGACTTTCTCTTAATCCCCATATAAGACGCAACTCTATCAAGAGCTACTCCTATAGCTGTATCTGGATTATGCGAATTATAATCTAATATCAAACATTGGCAAATATCATAAAATAATAAACTAAAAGTAGATAAAAATTGATAATCTTGCGAATCTTCCGCTAAATATATATCATCACCATATATACTTTTAGTTTGCTCTATAAAATAATCTAAAACATCTTGATAAGATGGAACAATTAATCCTGACGCATCAATTGTAGGTGGAAAATAAGCCATTTTTATTTACCCCTTATAATTCTATTTCAACTTTAATTAATTCTCCAAAATTAGTTTCAAGTTCGCAATATAACATATAACTACGTGACACATTATCTATTTCACTTTTAAAAGTTACTATAGTTTCTACATTTTCAACTTGTAAAATCCTATCTCTTATTATTAAATCTATCGCAATTTTAGATTCTAACGTAGCATTAATGCCTAAAATAGACTGAAAAAACGGCGTTCCTTCATTTACATCTTCCCACCATTCGCCTTTTAATAACTTAATTTTAGTCACAACAGCCTGTGCAACTGCTTCGTTATCTTTTAAAAACCCTTGTTCATTCAGTCCGAAAACATAATCCCCATTTACATCCATTTTTCTATACTTCATATTTTTTACCTAAACCCAAGTAGAAGTTGTATAGACAGAATCACCTATTACTACATTATGCCTATGATTATTTATATTTATATCATTAACATAAATTCCATCATCTTTAATTTCAAATTGCGTACCTTTATAGTTTAATTTTATAGAATCACTATTAACATTTTTTAATTTACGCGGCTGTGACATTTGACAAGGTAAACAAAAACAATCTGATAAATCATGTCTTCTTTCTTCAAATTGTGCTTGTATTCCTCCTGACTGCCACCAAGAATCTATACAAGTATCTGAAAAAAATAACAAACATTCATCGTTTACTTCTAACGGGAATGTTATACTAATATCATTACCGCTACTCAGATAAACAATTGGAATATCAAAAATTTCTGGCAACTGAAAAGATTTTACTTCTTGCGTAGCAAATTTAATATTCTCTTTTATAACAGGCTGTGCGGTAACAGTCATTTCGTCATAATTTATCGACTTAATGATTGCCGGACAACAACATCTTAAATCAAAAAAAATTTGCTTTTTTAATTCTTGTAAATTTTGCAACGATCCGCCAGATAACTCATTTGTACCAAGTAAAGATTTTCCTGTAACATCTCCAAAAGTTATATTTTTTTCTGACATTTTATCACCTCGTTACTTTATATAAAGTTTTAACAGATTTTATCATGCCTGTAAAACCAGCATAGGAACAATCACCTGTTTTAGCAACTTTAGGACTACCTTTTTTTAATTGATTCTTGTCAACTATAAACTCTATTTGAGAACCATCATGTACACAATATTTATGAAGCGCATCAGTATCTCTATCTGCTTTTGAATCTCCAATAAAAGCATAAAAGGTTTTTCCACCTGTAAGCGTTATTTTTAACTTTGTTCCAGTATAGCCATAATATGTGCCCATAGCCACCATGTAATATGGTGTATTTGAATAACTATCTGCTATTCTTCTTCTAAAACCCTGAGAATCAGTATAAGATCCTCCATCGTGCTGATATTTATATTGCATAGACGATTTAGAACTTAAACTCGTCCAATATTCAAAAGATTTAAAAGATGTTGCACCAGAAACACCAGAATTACCATAAGATTCAATATTATAAGTATCTCCATTACCTGTAGTATCAGTAAATCCCGAATTTCCCACAAGTTCTGCAATAATTTGCGGGATTGCTCCTGCTTGATTAGTGGCTGTGCAACTTGTATACCAATTTTGCCCTCTTGTATCCCCAGAAAACTCAACTTTAATAATTCTATATAAATTATCCTGATCTAAAGTATAGACAACAGAATTGCCATCTGAATACTCTTGTTCTACGATTTGATCATTAGGAATATTTACCAAACTATATAAAGTTATTCTCGGATTTAATAAACATTGAAAAGAAATACCCTCAGCGTTTTGTTGCGGACTACCGATTAAACCCGAACTGCTATTTAAATGAATTATTTCATTTTCTGAAATATCATTAAAACTAACTAAATTTACTTTTCCAGAATCAGTATAAAAATTAGCATTTGATGTAGCGGCAAGTTGATCTAAAAAATCTCTCGATTTTCCAAAAACAACTTTCCCTCTAATATATTTCGCTGTATTAAATGAAGATGAAATAGAATTTAATTGTACCGGATTTGTCGAAATATTACAAATATTTTTTGCCACATCTCTTTTTGACATCCCGCGCGTCATTGTATAACTTATAAATCCACTATTTAAAAACCTTTCACAATCCATTGTAATTAAAGTTAAATAATAATCTACTCCATTTTCTACGCCTCTTATTCCTTGAATAACGTCCCCATCATATATTAAACCAAATAAACCTTCATAACCAGCTTCTATTGTTACTCTATTACAATTTACCATCAAATCATTTTCTGTTTCTGTATTTAAATTATAAATTGTAACTGTACCTGTATTTGCTTCTCTTGTTAAAGATTTTGAAACATCAAACACAATATGTAAATCCGATAAATCTAACCCTGTACCGTCTTCTCTAAAAACCATAATTCTATATTTTCGACCATATAAATAATTTCCCGTCTCACTTATACTATTTTCATTAACAATTACTCTTTCATAAGTATACTCATAATTATCTTGTAACGAAAGTCCGCTACCTCCAAATGCTGTGCCAGAAACAAGACCCGTATTTTCTAAATAAGGCTGAGGATCCAAAATATAATTAGTATTTCTACTAACACTCCAAAACTGAGAATACGGTACATTTCTAATTTCAAAATGTAAATGTGAACCTGTAGACCTTCCAGTACTCCCCATTTTACCTATCACGTCTCCAGCAGTAACAAATGAACCTACAGAAGTAGAAAAAGCACTTAAATGTGCATAAAGTGTGCAAAACTTATATCTTTGATGCTCTAAAATAATATAATTTCCATACCCATCCGGATCATTTCCAAAATATTTAACCACACCACCTTGAGCGGCATATATATTACTGCCTTTCGCACCTGGCATGTCTAAACCATAATGAAAACTACTTCCTCTCATACCAAATTTTGAAGAAACAGAATAATTTTGAACCGGAATACAATTAATTGAAACCGCCACTTTCTACCTCTCCTTCGCTATAGTATCTATACTCTGTATCACCCCAAATTAATTTAAATTCTGCACCCAATTGTTTTTCGTTTGGATAATCATTATTTACATTAGAAGATTTTAAAACCATAATGCTACCGATCATTTTATAAGCAAATTGTTTTAAAATATTTCCAGAACTTAAAATACTACCGCCTGTAACAAGTGGTATATTTGATATTATTATATTTTGAAAAGTATCCATAATAGTCATTAACCAATATTGACACACTTCACTATATGTAAATTTCAAAAAATAAAAATGTTTTTTTTCATCAAATGTAACCTCTACTCTTGCTAACTGATTAGGAAGAGATTTTAACGGTATATTATTCACCATTTTAATTAAACCTCTTTTTTTATCTTCCAAGATAATTAGAAATCATATATAACAAACTTTCATCACTTAACGATTCAGCTTGAATTGTTCCCGAATTATTTGTAGTTGTAGTTTGCTCCCTTTTACTTATTTTTACCGTTTTTTCTGAAGCAACAAGTAATTCTTGCATCGTAACAGTACACTTTAAACCATTTACATTGGACAAATCATCTTGTACAGATAAATTTGTAATCATCATATTCTGATAAGTTTCAATACGCGTATGTACCTGAAAAGCAAGTCTTTGTTTTTGTATTTCTCTTAAAATTCTATATGCCGCCGTAGACCTGGTGTAACTTATACCTTGAAACTGCGTTTCCTTCATTCCTGACATTGCATCAGACATTTTCACAGTCATAGTAACCTCTATCGGCTCAATATAAGCGTGATCTGCTATCGAAGCACCTTTCTGCACCTGATGAGAAGTCAAAACAGTATTTACATTATGAGCAACATCTAAAAATCCATCAAAAAAATATCCTGCTATATTTGTTTTTACTAACAACAATTCGGAATCAGTTATATCCTGCCACGGTAATTTAATTGGTAAACCATTTGCCATTTTTATTTTTACCTCACAACAGAAGAAATATTCATTGCTTCAAGTGCCCTTTTTGTATATTTATTTATTTCTCTTAGCGCATTATCATCTACGCTACCTTTTACATTTACATTTTGTTCATAATTAACATTTAATTGTCTTGCCGCTTCTTTATCACCCAATAAAGCTCTAACTCTCATATTCTCAGCAGAAGAACCATCAAAAAACATATTTTTTAAAGTTTTTACAAACCACAAAGAACTACTTAAAGGATATCTGCTTGTTACAACTTCTTTTCCAAGTGCCACAAGAGATACCCCTTCTGGATCTTCGGAATCAGCTAAACCTAAAAAATCAGTACCTTTTTTTACATAAGGAAACACTTTCTCATCAAACCAATCAAATATATCTTTTAACCAACCAAACATATCTGAAAAAATATCATACAACCAAGAAAAAAATGGTTTTAAATTATTTATAATATAATTAACAGCCCATTCTATTTGCTCAAAAATCCACTCAAGAACACCTTTAGCTTTATTTAAAAATCCTTCAACCCCTTGCCACTTATCACCAAAAAGAGACTTTCCACCTCTTTTCCAAGTCATATAGTCGTCTATTAACAAAACAATAGCTGAAAGACCTGCTAATATTATAGTCAATATCGGATTTATTGTCAATAAAATTGCACCAATAACACCGATAAACACTTTAAAAGTGGCAGGGAATTTTTTCATAAAATTATATGCACCAGAAATTAATTTAGCACCTAAACTAACAACATATGCTATTGCTTTACCAATCCTATAAATATAATATAACACCTTTGCTATTACAGCAGAAATTTTAGGAAGATTTTCTTGTAAAAATTTATTAAAATTAGATAGTTTTGCTCTTATTTCATCTATATCTACACCGAGATATTTCATAAAATAATAAACTATTTGACGAACTCCATTTTTAGCTATTACTTTCATTTTATCAAACTCAAAAGTAACATCTCTAACTTTTTTCAACATACTATCTAATTCTTTTGGTGCAGAAGTTTGTTGTCCAAGTGACACTAATTCTTTAAATCTCGCTGTAAGCTCTGGATTACGCGCAATGGTAGATAATTCATTCATTGAATATCCAAGACTTGTAACCGCATCCTCTGTTACTCTATAAGCGTCGACGTTCATCCACATTGAGTTTGCCGCATTTTGCATTTGCATATCAGCATCTGCAACAGAAACAATTAATTTACCAACAGCAACTACAGCAGATGAAACCAGCGTTATAATTCCAACAGTACCTTTAGCAAGGCTTGAAGTCATTTTTGACACCATCGACACCATTTTATCTGTACCAAAATTTACAGTATCTAAAGCATCTGATAATGAATTTTTATTTACATTAAAACCAAGCGAAACTAAATATTCTTTAATAACACCTTTTAAAGCCATATCAAATCACCTCAAATTAAATGAATTGGAAATATTATTTATTTCATTTTTATTTTCTATTTCTTTCATTTGCTTCTCAAAAAATAACTTTTCATTTAAATTTTTAACAGACATGGCTTCATGTATATCAAACAGATCCGAGATTATATACGTACCATCCCACAATTCATGCTGTTTCCACATTTTAGATAAAACTGGTGTATATAATATCATATCTATATTTTCGGAAACATAATATTCATACATACTTTCTTCTAAGCTGTAGCCGTTACATTCTTCACTTGATCCATTATTTTCTGAGATTCCTCCAAAACATTTAATTTTTGGAGGATTTCTAAGAAAAAATCCTTATAATTTACCTCAACTACTTTCAAAAGTAAAAACCCTACCAAAAGCATATTATTGTCTAAACCGGGCACACCAAAATCACCATTAGATTGCAACACAGCTACATCACCTGATTTTAATTTTTCATAACAATTTTTCATCAATCTTTTTTGAAATTCTGCAAACTCATCAATTGACATTTCTTTTTTATTCATTTTATTTGTAATAGACAAAACTTTATCTAATTCAATATTTAAATCATCATTTAAAAAAGAAAGTAAATTAAAAGGCAGAGCTTTTGTTAAAATTTCTTTTAAAACAGCGATTCCTTCAAATGGAGACATTTTTTTAATAACAAATGTTCTATCTTCATATTTAACAATCTGTTCTGTTACTCTTTCCATTTTCTATACCTCTTTCTATACCTCATTAAACAAACTAAATTGTATTTTGCGTAACATCTGCAAACAAAAAATTCCAAGTTATCTGCCCAGCGGTTGCTTCGTATGCCTTATCTGGTAATTTAACAATACTTCCCCCGTTCAATATATCCTGGACACCAGTCGTTTTATCAGTCAACACAGCTTTAATTAAAGACCATTCAGAAGTAGCCGCACTTTCTAAATAATTATACCATTTTTTTAAATTTGTATTTAATTCTGACGTTTGTTGTACATTTAAAACTAAGGTACCGGTTCTATCTTTTATCTTTGAAACAACTGGAGTACCATCATACGCCACTTCAATTTGAGATCTATCTGTTCTCATGCTAACCTGCACAGAACCAAGACCCATGCCATTAACAGATAACTGACCCAAAGATGGATGAGATAAAGTTAAATTTACATCTGAAAAAGAATATGTTTTAGGCATTTTTTAATTCACCCCTCTCTTTATCTGCTTATATTTATTCCTAATGTGATATATTCAATTGCACCTGCTAATTTAATACATATAAAACAATTAGGTGCTTTTCTATCCACTCTATCGCTTGCTGGTTGTTCACTCAAATCATCAAATAAAATTAAATATCCTTGTGATAAAGTATCACCATACTCAAGTGAAAGAATTGAACTTCCAAGCCAAATTCCAGGTTGAATAAATTCAATATCTACATAACTATCCAAAACTTGAGAAATTGCCGAAGTCAAAATATTAATTCCCGTATCTGTCTGCGGAACTTTAGGATTATTAATCAGCGTATTCATTAATTCATTTCTCAAATCATTAACAAGCATATCTATATAATAAACTTCATCAAATCTATCACCATTCAACATTGTGCCTTGTCTAAATAAACTATAATAATATCCTTGTTTAACATATATATTTACATTATTTGATAAAATTTTTCTCAAATCAGCATATGTAATTTCATTAGATTCCAGCCCTACTATAGATTTATAAGCAAGAGTAAAAGACTTATTTATTTTTTTATTATACCCCAGAGCATATCCTAATATACCCGATATTGCAGTTTTATTAGAATTTGAATCCGATACATCTCTTTGAACAATTGTTTTCTTATAATTTTCAGATTTTAATTGTTCAATAATTGTATCATAATTTTCAAAATTTTTATCAAAATTTAAACAAAAAACTGATTCTGGAGAAGCCGTTTCAATATAAGAAGCTACAGCTTTAATATCAGTAACTTCCATTTTATTTACAACAGAATCCAATATAATTAAAGCATACCACTCAAAATTAAGATTTCTACATTCTGAAATAACATTAGCAAACTGTTCATCTGTTTCTTTTACACCTAAAAAAGCTTTTTCAGGTGAAGGTGACTGTGAAAAATATAAATTAATAGCAAGATATTCTGGTGAAGTAGTTTCAAATCCTAACTCAACCAAAGAATCTAAACTATCAATTTCTTTTACTCTGTCTTCTTTTGTTATTTTTTCAGAATCTGTAATAAATAAAGCAGAATTTAATGTCTTTCTATATGACACTACCGGACTTAATGTAACACTAATATCAATTATATCGTTTAAAGTTATATTTGCCACTTATTTAACCTCCTTCATTTTTCTTTAACTATAACTTCTCTATTTAAACTTTCCTTTTCTGTTATTAAATCAATATTAACAACATCTATCAATGGTATCTCTTCAATTAACGCTGATTCTAAATAGTAACTTACTATCAATTCAACCCTTGCCCACCATTGATTATTTAATTGTTCATATAATAAAACAGCCTCAGGAACATCTACAATCAATTTAATATCATATTTATCTAAAAAACTTTTAGCTTTATAACTATAAAGCATATTTCTAAATTCATAAGAAATATCTTGCACACTTTCATCTCCGTAAAAAATCCAGTGAACATCTATTTGTCTTAATTGCGACCTTTTTATTGTTATTTCGTCTTCTGAAACTTCTCTTATTTCTTCATTTATCTGTTTATTCGTATCATTATCAGCATAATTTATCCAAACATACGACACCCCTTGTCTTATTTCTTGAAAAGGTGCTGAATTTAATTGATATGCCAAACGTACAAGATCTGATTCATTTTCATTTTTTAAATCAATATCTCTCAAAAGTGCGGTTAAATTTACAAATATATCTTGTAATTCTGTATATTTTATAATTTCTGACATTTTATGACGCTCCTATTTTTGATATTACCGCTTTTGTAAAACCGTAATCATCTGCGTCCATTACAGCTATAACTTTATATTCATCCCCATTATAAATTATAATATCAGAAGTCCTATTTTCACCTTTTGAAACCTCTGAACTCGTCATATAAATTTTTTCCAAACTATGTACAGATTTTATTGTTTCGTTTCTATCACCCTCTGGAACCATGCTTAAAGTTTTTTCATCCGATGCAGAAACAACAGCATTTATTTTTATCTCTTTTTCATCCTGCTCAAATCTACCATTTACATATCTTCCGTTAGAATGTCTTTTAATAATTATCTGCTGTGTAAACTCCGGACTTGCAACAATATCAGCAAGATTTAACCAAACCTTAGACATATTTACCTTCCATTTTTCTTTTTTACAACATATGTTATAGATTTTCTCAATTCACCTGTATCAATCAACGGTCTATCTTTTCCTTTTTTTGCTTTTATGGTTAAAGGTGAATTAGGCGGCCATCCATTTCGTGAATCAGTAAACCATGATCTAACTTTATTTTGCGCAAACATGCCAGTTTTCTTGAGTTCATTTACACCTTGTTCTAAATCAAAATTTAAAAATGATTTTAAACTTTTTAATAACTTCTCATTTATTTTTTCACTATTCGCTTCAATTGCAGGCTCAATAATTGGACGTGGCGGTATACGATAAGCAGGTGAACCATGCGACATAATAAACATTTGATGTGCTTTTTTTCTTGCATCATTAAAATTCATACCATTGTCTATTTGCTTCTGAATTTCTTGACGTACTTCCTTTTTATCTACACCGTAAGTATGTATATATGCCAATTCTGCATTATTAATACCCTGCTCTCCTTTAGCTCTTCCTGTGTTTTCAGAAGGTATTCCTATTAACAAATCATACTGTTCTACTTCTTTTAAATATTCTTGTATATCTATATATTTTTTTATATTAATTTCACCAAAAACAAGAGACTTTAAAGGATCTCCTTTTGTAAAATTTTTTACGCTTTTATCAATTTCTTTTTCAATTAATTTTGAAAAATTACCCGCACTATTTTTTATCTCGCTTTCTACCGACATATTACCACACCCACATAGGGCCTTTCGACATTAATTTAGCTATAGAAACATATTGATTTCCAAACATAGTTAAATTAAACTGGCCCCAATTTTCTACATTTTGCATAGCAAGTGAAAAATCATAAGAAACAGAAACATCCCCAACAGATTTAGAGCTAACTAACCCTTTAGATTGTCCGGCGGCTATAACAGCGGCGGCAGGGCTATTTATATCAGAGTAACTCATTAAATATATAGAGCAAAAATGAGCTACAAATAAGCACATACCTAACTTCCACTGTTTTCCCCATCTACCTTCATTCACCACTTCATTTGCAAATTCTATATACATTTTCACAATTTCATCTGGTAATTCCTCTAAACCTTGAAATTGCGGATAAACCGCATAAAATTCTTCTAAATCAAACGGGGGATTTTCATTTTTTTTAATATTTGAAGCCGCACCAATTAAACCAATATCGTTAAATATCCTTCTATCATAGCTCATTTTAAAATCCCCCGTTTATATTTTAACCAATTAATTTTTCAATATAATATTCTTTTGGTTTTTTACTTTCAACTTGTATTCCTTTTTCTAAGCAAATATTATAAAGTTCCTTACTTGATTTTTCGGAATAAGACTGTAAATCATTATCACTTATATTTAAATTTTCTGTATTATTTAAAGCTTCATTTATTTCTTTTGATTCAATCTTTCCATTTGTTTCAATTTTAGCAATATCTGAATTACTTTCAATTAATTTAATTTTATTTGAATCTAACAAAGCTTTATACATTCTTGATTTTAAAATCCAATCAGGCGCATATGTAAATTCATATGCTCTTACTCTAAATTTAGTTTCATAATCATCTGGGTGGTTAAAAACAGCCGTTTGATTACTAAAAATTTGCACTTGACCTGTTCTCATATTTTTTCCTTTCACAAATTTAATCAAATACGGGAGAGCAAAAACCCTCCCATAATTACTATTTAATTTATTTATTTTTCATTAAATACCATCTTTATAACGAATCGTTTCATAATACATAATTTTAACTTGACCTAATTGTCCTGCATATGCAGTCAGATAAGCCATTTGTTCTACATTAGGTTGCGTCATTACTCTTCCAAGCATAACAGGAATATCAATTCTAACTTTTTCCTTTTCATTTACATAAGCAACCATTCTATTTTTTTGACTTACGCCAGCACCTGTACACCATCTGCAAGGATAAATCATAAGATCTCTGTCTTGATTTTTAGCAATATTATTTTCAAGAATATACTGAAGCACAGAAACGTTACCAGCTTCAGAAACTTTTCTTGTAACAATATAGGCATAGTTAGCAGGATCAACCAAAATATGATTAGCCATACCAGTTAAATCATACTCAGAGGCTTCCCAAGTCTCAAGAACTAAACTATTAATATCATTTAAAATTTCATCTGGCGTTTTCTTTTTCCATTCCGAAGCACCCGCAGTACCGTTTTCCGCCATTTCACTTTGAACAAGCGGATTATTCACAAGACCATAAATATCCAGACTTTCATATCCTTCATATGTCATTGTGTCAATATCTTTATTCCAACCAAGTTTAATACCCTTGTCAAGAATATCATCCAAACTTCTACCAACCGTTTTGAGAAGCTCATTATCAACAAAAGGAATCCTTAAAATATTCGCCCAAGAAAATACCTTGAAATTATCCTTTGTAATATTTGCTTGCATAATTGGAATATCATTTGTCTGTCCTCCAATTATACCAGAAGTACCACTACCTGTAGTGGCATAGTCTACAAAATAATTGGAAGTATATTCACTCCATCCGCCACCTGTATCAGCTACTATATCTCGCATCCAAGTTACGGATGTAAGTGGTTCATATAATTTAGGATCTCTTTTCTCAAGCTCTCCATTTAAAAAAGCTAAACCTGAAGCAATCGCGCTATCATTTACCCGTCTCATAACAGGCGCATTATCAAAAACACGTCTTACTTGATTATTTCCGTGAAACATTATTTTAACCCCTCCAAATTATTAAATTAAATTTCTTTCAAGTATTGTAATTTCTACTCCGCCTTTACCATCTACATAACCTGTTGTGAATCTTGCTGGAATAGCGAAACCTTTTGTAGATGGATCTGTCGCATCAAACTTTCCCGTCACAAAATTAAAGTATACTTTTCCACCCGCTTTAGGTGTACCTGTACCCATCTCAACAATTGCGGTACCACGCACAAGAATATCACAACCCTTATTCTTTAAATATGCAGAAGCTTGCTGTGTATATTCTGTAGCCTGAACTACTTCAGCTACAGCGATACCTACAAACTTATCAACTGTATCAGTAGATGTTTCTTCACCTACATCACCTGTTACAGTGACATTTCTTACAGTATTATCATCATTTAAAAATACTGCCGCACCAAAATCAATTGCTTCACTTTCACCAGAAACAATCCGATTAATTACAATTGCATCTGCATCTCTTGAAATTTTTCCGATATATCCTAAATTTAAAACTTTTCCAATAACAGAACCTGGCATTACTTTACCTCCTTTTTATAATGTGGATTATACATTTCAGCAATTTTCTTACCTAAATCAGATTCATTTGAAAATGAATTGTCTTTAGTTCTTCCATTTAAAATATCAGAATAAACTTTAGACGATGTTTTTTTATAATTCTTCTTAGAATCTTTCACTTGCTTCTTAAGAACTTTTGCTAAATTATCAGAAACACGCTTTCTTTCCTTCTTATTGGGAATATATGCAATAATAGGCTTTAAAACCCTCATTAATTCAATTGCCGAATCTTTTGTTCTCTCTATTTCTTCCTTTTCCTCTATTTCACAATCACCATCTTCATTAATTTCTTCCGGAGACACTTCTACAGATTCTATTTCATCCACATCAGCATCTTCTACTTCTTCCTCTTCTTGCAACTCTTCTTCCAGCTCATCTAAAGATTCCATACCCTCGTCCGAAGGTTCTTCTATCCCTTCATCTTTTACTCTTGATTGCAAAAGAGAATACAAAGCATCTTTTACATCAGACAATGTTTCCTTCATTTGCTCCATTTCCTCATCATTATTTTCTATCTCTTCTTCCTCTTTCTTAATAATTTTAGTAGGCTGGACTTCCTTTTCTTCATCTTCAACCTTTTTTTCTTCAACAAGATCATTCATAGCATCTAAAATATCTTCAGGATCGGCATCCATAGCAACATGCTTTAAACCTACCGCTTGAAGAAATTCTGACGTTTTTTGTCTCTTAGGAACTCTATAGCTCATTTTTTTTCTTCCTCCTTTTAATGATTCATTTTTATTATCTTTTATAGCAACCCTATTCCCTGCTCTACCAGCACTCACTAAAGCAACATGATTTCCTATTATATTTTTTTGAATATACCCATCTTTATATGGTACATACTCACATTCATACCCGCAAGATACTTCGCGCTTATGCTTACTTTCTATTTCTTCTATTTGAGCTAAATTATAAACTATAATATCAGCTAAAAGTAAATCACTTTCTTTTCCTGTACCTCTTCTAACATTAGTTACCACACCTTTTCCGTAAGTTTGAAAATTCATCGGTGTAACCCAGTCAGACGGATGCTCGTCAACAAACACTTTACCTTCAAACGAAGATATTGTTTTAGCATTAAAAACTTCATCTTCTGTACGATAAACTTTTATTATTTCATCCGCCCTATCATGCAAACCTAATTCTTTACCTAAATATTTTTGCACACCAGTTCTCGCTATTGGTACATTATAACATATTAAAAAATCTTCTGGTGTACGCTTCATATTAGGACTTATTTTTGAACCAAAATGCCCTTTAGCCATTAATTTTATTTTACCTCTCTCTTTACATGCTACTTATATAGTATAACATAGCATAAATAATATGTAAACAAAATTCGGACTTCGTATCCTAAATATTTGAATCACCTACCTTAATTTTTTCTACACTCAACTACATTAGTAGCTGATTCATCACATTTAGAAATTATAAAATTATTAAAAACTTTATATTGTTCATCCGAAATATTTTTTATTGCTTTTATAAATTTTTCTCTATATTCATTATATAAACTTGTTTTAGATTTTACATTATTTCCAACTTCATCATTTAACAATTTTTTAATCTCAACAAGAAAGTCGGACAATAATTCGTTATTTTTCAATTTTGCTTTCATCAATCTATCTCTTGCAGAAATAACATTTAATATATTTTCATTTCTTGCAAAATATTCAACAAATTTATATTTAAAATTTTCATTTAATCTACGCTCATACTCAAACAATATTTCATCTAATTTACTTATTATTTCTTTCATTTTATTAAACCTTTATTTTGATACACCTTGCAATCTATTAATAATACCTTGATAGATTAAAGAATGATCATTTTCATCATTAGCTATCTCGACAAACTTTTTTCTATCTTCATCAGGTGCAATCTCTAATAACATTAAATTTATTTCTACGGCATCATTTTCCATCTGTAACGCTCTTGCTAAAATCTCTTCATAATCCATACCATTATACTTACCTGTTTCAGATGGTAAACCTTCGTCTAACTTTTTTTCTAATTCATTTTCATTCAATACTTTTAATTCTTCAGCAAGCTCATCTAATGTATTTCTTAACTTTTTTTTATCTCTTTTTGAAATTACATCAGAATTTAATTTACTTTCACATTTTTCTATTTTTTTAATTATTTTAAATAAATCATTATCATTTACTTTATTAATTTTTTGATCTGAAAATCCTACTGGATTTTCTGTATCGCTATCAATTTTCCATTTATCATACAAAGTTAAATTTTTTGACATATTTATACCTCTTTTAAATTTATCTCTATTATCTTTTTGCCATTTTCTAATTCTGTTATTTTAAAATCATTATTTTTTAACACATATCTTGATGTCGTTGGATGCAATATTTCATCTTCTTCAGGAAAAACAGATAACTCTTTAACAGAAGCACCAGATTTATTTTCTAAATTAAACAACAAACAAATATTTTTATTATCATCCAGAGAATTTTTACCAAAATTCATAGATATAGACTTATTAGAACTCCAACTTGAAATTCCTTGCATATCCATCGTTTTACCTTGTTTTAATTTATTTATTATTTTATCCGCATCTTCATCTGAAACACCAAGACCTCTGTAAACTGTACCTTCATACTTTTCTGATCTATATATAAAATCATCTAAATCATTTGAATATTTTTCAAACTCTTCATCAAACTGTTTCCCAGAGTATTTATCTCTGTAAGCTTGTTTTATTCTATCGTAATATGAACCAGTATAATAATATAAAGACATATAATATCTATCGGTATCTTCTTCAGAAATGCCTTTAATTCTCTCTTTTATTTTACTTTTCGGATCATATTCTTTACTTTCAGTATGAGATGAAGAAAAATTTTTATTTTGATTTCTTCTAAATTTACCGCTTCTCGCTGAACCGCCTTTATGTTCCGGTATTCCTACATGATTATAATGACCTGAACCATCTCCACCATCAAATACCTTAATAATTTCACATAACATATTTTCACCTTGTTAGCAAAACATTATTAAAATCGCTTAATTTTAAAATAAATTCTTTTTCCAAATACCCTAATACTTTCTTTGAAATTTCTTCATCCTCAGGGTAATAAGCTTCTGCTAATGAGGCCGTAATTATACCAAGTGTATCAGAATCAACTCCACAACTAACAGCGTTTCTTATAGCATCTTCTGTAGAATTTGAATCTATAAAACATTTATAAGCATATGGGATTGTACCTTCACATGTTTCATCAAATAACGCATTTGAAATTTCACTCGGAACAACATATCTGCTTTCTTTTATAATCTTATCTTTGCTCTCATAATAATTAAGCAATTTAAATATTGATTCTGCAATATCAACCGCACCCTTTATACCATATGGATGATTATGTGTTACAGAAGCAGAACATTTTGCTAAAATTCTTACTTCCTTTATTGATTTTGAATACCATGCAATGGGAGATACCCTCATTGCTGAACCATTTCCAAAACTATTATAAGGATACGCTTTTTCATATGTATTTGATAACCATTTTAAAAAGTTCGATCCATACAACAATTTTGAATCATTATATTTGTTACCATAAGTATAATATTTTTCTTTAAAAATATTAATCAATTTCTCTTCAATATCTTCAATAAAATCGTAACTTTCTTCTGTATATCTCTTATTTATTTCAATCAAAGCGTCAACCGTTGCAATAGTCAATACTGTATCATCTGTATAATACATATCATCTTGAAACAGTTCAAAATCTTTCGTATGAATATTATTAAATTCATATTTAGAACCAATAATATCTCCAGCTATAGTATTTAACAATCTCATTTTACTTAATCCATCCATTCTGCATTTTTTGTAATCTCTGCCAACTCCTTATCTAATTTTTTATCAAATTCTTCATCATAAATTTCTAAAGCATCATCGTCATAATCAAACTCTTGACTACCAAAAGGGATAATTTCTTCTATCAATCCTTCTCTACCTTTTTCATCTTTCATTTTCATAATCTCTCTTTTTGTGATTTTACTTTTTGCCATATCAGCACCTCCACTATTATTATAACATAAACTATATTTTAGGTCTACTTTTTAATTTAGCACCAGGATTATTTTTTAAATATTCCTTTTCATAAACAGGAATCATCTTTTTAAATCTCTGTTTTATTTCATCATCAGATTCTTTTGTTTTATTTATAAATTTATTATATTTTTCTTTATCTAAAATCTTTAACTTTCCATCTTCACCAGATTTTGCTATTATAACAGGCTCTTTCCCATTGTTATCTATCAATGCAGATTTATTAAATAATCCTGCTAACTCTGGATAATTTACAGATACTTCTTTATGGTTCTTAATCACTGTGTCTACCGAAGGAAATCTACCTGTCCGTAAATATCTTAAATAATTTCTTTTTAACGCTTCATCAATATCTACAGTTGCAAAATTACCCACAACCGGACTTCCTGATTTTTTAGCATCAAGTATTTTCTTTTTCGCCTTTTCTGTTTTTCCAGCAAGTGTACCATCCATTAAAACATTATATTCTTTACTATTTACTGCTTTACTAAATAACTTCTTAGCCAAAGCAGAACTTTCTTCATGTGCAAAACCTGCGGCAGTTGGATCATTTTTAGACTTTAATTCATTATACTCTGGTATATCTTTCTTTAATTCGTCAGGATCTACAACAATACCCATTTTATTTGAAGCACTCGGAACTTCAGGAAATAATTTAGAAATTGCAGTTGTTTTACCACTTGCAGAACCACCACCATTAAAATAAATCACTGGATTATGGGTTTTCTTAACATCTCTAAAATAATTTTTTATTGCTTCATTATGTAATTTTTTTCTATTATTTGAAAGTTTTCCATTTTCTATATATTTACCTACCGAATGTTTTTCAGGATTTTTCAAAACATCAGTATCAAGATATTTCATGAACGCACTTCTACCAGATCCACCTACTTTTCCAGGTCTACCCTCATGACCAAAATTGCCACTACCTTTCCCTCCATCTTTTACTATTATGCCTCTAAAAATACTTGAAATATCATCATAAGTTTTGCTTTTCATATTACTTCACCTACAAATCATCCTCTTCAAAACCAACTCCATTATAATTTTGAAAAAATCCATTAAAAAAACCTTTTTGTACACAACCTTCTTTTAATAACATTCTATACTCAATATAATTAGGCACAATACAAATTAAAAATAAAACTTTTTCCTTAATAACTCTTAATTTCATTTTTTCTACCTCTCTTCTATTCTTTATATATCTCTATACCTTTATCTCTTTTCATAACACTTTCAAATCTTGCTCTTGTTTGTGGATAGGCTGACACAAGCTTTCCTCTTTTACCACCGACATAAACAGTAGTCCAGTCACCATCATTTTTTACCGTTCTGTTTCCTACAGTATATGCTCTTACTCTTCTTCCATCAATATCTTTTAAAGATCTTTTTTCAGATTCTTTAAAATACTTACTTAACCCCATGTCTTTTGAAATATCATTTCTCTTTTTTCTTTTTATAAAATGAGATTTTCCATTTTCAAATTCAAACTTAGCATCAAATATTTTAACTATACTGCTAATTTCAATCATGTTAACCTCTTTATTTAGCCAATTCAAACTTTTCCTGCATAATATCACAACACTGTTCTATATAATCTGCAACATCATTCCAAACTCTATAATTAGAAGTCATTTTCTTAACCTGATCGAACAAATCCATGCAATCAAGTTCAGATATTTTTTCATCATTTTTTCAGTAATCACAACATATGGGATAAATCCATTTCCACATAAATCTTTTCTAAATTCTTTCAACGTATAAGATTTTGAAGCCACACATGTTATATTTTTATTTTCTTTAAAATGTCCAATTGCTAAATATTTTCTCACTTTTCTATCTCCTTTTATCATCTATCTCTCTCAATCTGTACTTATAATATATCACAATTTTTTATTTTTGTCTATCTTTTTATAAACTTTTGCTTCTAAATCATATAATTTATCTATTATAAAACTCATTTCTAAATTTACTTAATGTCATGACTTCAATCTGTTTTGTTTTCCAATTATATACTTTATGCGGCCAGTTTATATCATCCAAATCAATCAAAGGCTCCTGATAACATCTACAATTATAAATATTACCTGCATGATAAGGTAAAGGAATTTTTTTATATTTATGACGTTTATCAAGTAATTCAGGTGAAGCCGGATGCTTATAATTTACTAAAACACCTTCCATAATCTTATGAGAACTTCTCACTGATACATCTTCTGAAGTTCTCCACACATACCAATAAACCCCTAAGTCTTCTGATCTTGCTTGTGTCAAAGCTGAACTAAATTTACTTGTTTCCGTTCGTGCTATTAATTTTGCACTTGCAGAAGAATTGTGAGGAAAAAACTTTTTTATTTCTTTTGAAATATCTTCAGATCTTTTTCCCTTAAACGCTTCTGAATTTATATGCCTTATAACATCTTCAGAAATTTTCAAAGGTAATGTTTCTATAAGTGTAGCGTTATATTTAAACAACTCTTCCATTCTTTTAGAAACATTACCTTTGATTTCTTTTTCTATATCTTTTTTAATTTCTTTTCCTCTACTACTCTTTCTTGCCGCTTCGCGCCAACTTCTGGAATTTGAAGCTAATAACATAGTAGATATTGTTTTTACTATTTCATTTGTCTTACGTTTATAAATTTTAGATTTTGATGCATTTTTTAAAACAGCTTTAAATTTTGATATATCATCTGTATATTTTAAAGCCTCTTTTTTTATTGGCTTTAATAATTTATTTAATAAAGTTACATATTTTCTTTCTATATATTTTGGTGTATCAAAATTCTTTTTTTTCATTTCTTTTTACATAATCTTTCAAATTTTTCTAAACTATTTAATGCTTTTAATATAAACTTTGTATCTTCTGCTTTTCCCATTGTTGGTATTCTTTTATTCAACATTTCGTCTTCGTCACATTTATCAAAACTTGATTTAACATATTCTAACATTGTATCATCTTTTTCTTCTACCTTTTCAGGAAGTTTTAAACCCTTACTTTCCTTATTAAATTCTTTAACATTTTTCTCACCAACAACTTCTTTTCCTTTTTCAGAATTAAAAAATCTTCTCTGAGCTTCACTTTTGTATGGCATTATTTTTTACCTTTCTAACAATTTTTCATGCTTTTTATTTTTTGCTTTAAACATTTCTTTATTAACATAGCTTTCAAAACGCTCTATTTTAAATAAATTTCTATTTTCAATAATTTGTACTGCACTATCGATTTTTTTCAAAGTAGATTCTAATTGTTCTGAAACATCTTCCCAAAGTTCTTTTTCTGGCTCAATTTCTTCCTTTGCATATATCTCATGATCTCCACCTTTTTCGTACAAATCATTAATCTTTTTGACTCTGCTTTCAATCATATTATCAACAGAATTTCTTACACTATTAATAATATCATTAGCCCATTTTTTCTGCTTTTCAGAGCCTTTTAAATTACTCAAATCTACTTTTTTAATTTCTCTTCTAACAACCATTTTTCTATCTCCTTTATTTTTACTAATATTACCTTTACTATTTATATCTTTATATTTATTTCCAAAAACTTTTGGATTACCTGCAATCAAGCCTCCACCTTCACCGAAAGCTACATGTTGATGTCTCACTGTTTTCCAGTCCACTTCTTGACCATTTACAATTGCGTCGGCAACTCTTTTTAAGTTTATCATATTTCATCACCGTTTATCAGAAAATCAAAATTAATATGCCGTTTTTAACTGAGTATTTTCAATCCTAATATTTAAAGCTCTGTTATAACCAAACAAACGATAGGCAGTATTTTTAGCATCTTCTTTATTTGCTTTACTATTTGCTCTATGAGAACTATAAAATTCAAATTCACCGTAATCATGCCCATCATCATAAAACGCAATATATTTTCTCATTTTTCTACCTCTTTTCATCGTTTTACTATCTTAAAGATAAATTTAATTTCTAATAGTAAAATTATATATTGTTGTCAAAACATTAAATTCTGTTTTACATTCTTCACAATATTGTCTCAAATAATTAACAGCCTCATTTATTTTTTCACTATCTTCTGTCACAGCCCAATCAACACCATCTAATCGTACTATATAATAACGTTTCATATTACACCTCTTTTTCTTTCTCTACTCAATTACAAGCTCTACACTAACTCCTTTTAAAACAGATTTACTTTTCTCTAAAAACAACTCTGCTCTAATTTTATCTCTAAACATAAAATAATTATTATTTATTTTTACAAAATAACTCATATCTCTCCTAATCACGCAACAGCATTTATTACATAGATTGAATCACTATTTTTTCTCTCAAAGAAAAGACCATTGAACTTATAACCTCTTACTATCAATTTTACATCTTCCTTGTCATATATACCTAAATTAAATTCTTTTTCCGTTTTCACATTTATTTTAGTCACTTCATATCTTTTCATTTTTTCTACCTCTTTTCTTTTTTTCTAACTCATAACTCCTATAATTATAATAGCATGATTTTATAGTTTTGTAAATATAAATTATATAATTTCTTTAAATTCTTTCAATTCTTTGCTACATATTTTATACAAAAGATCAAAATATTCTTTTTCTTTTTCATCATTTATATCAATGTTATTTTCTAATACATCACTTAAAAATACACTAATATATTTAATTACACTTTTTAATTCACCAGCTTTATTAATAACTTCTTGTTTTGCAATATTGTTACTCAAATCATTATTTAACTCTTCCAATACTCTTTCACTTTTTCTCTTAGTATATAATAAATCTAAATTATCCGACTTATCTATCAATGCTACTTCGCATAAATTTATCATTTTAACATATGTTTCTTTTTTAAATAATTTAGGAGTTCTATTATTTACCATTTTATCTCCTTTTTATTTTTATTTATATTATATTATTTATTTTTCTTTTAAACTTTTCTTATATTCATCAGCAATTACAGCTTCTTTTGTAAAACTGTTATTTTTCCACCATGCCCATATAGTAGCAACAACTGAAATAACAGCAGAAACGCCTTCATAAACCTGTTCATCACTAAATGGTAAAGGATTAACATTACACATTGTCAATACAGAATTAAGCAGAGCAATAACTAATACTATCGTTCTTATCAATGTTTCTTTAGAAATTTTTAAATCACTCATAATAATTATACCTCCTTTAAAAATTAGATCTTTTTATTTTTGAAATATCCACATCATCAGGTTCAATATACAATTTATAATCTCCCAAATCAAACCCGCCGCCTTTTTCAGCAATAATTAAAGCATGATTATAAAAATCATTAATAGTTTTATCTAATTCTTCAATATCTGAAATTTCCGCTCCATACATAAAATTCATAAAATTTGATGAATCATGCAATTCTTCATATACATCCTGCAAATCGTATAATTCTTTCACAGGATTATTGCAAACTATTGTATTCTTTGCTACTTTAAAATATCTCATTTTCACCACCTACCTAAACCTAATAGTCTCCATTGACTATAAATACATTTTTTCCATCCACCTCAATATCTAAATATGACTGGTTAAATCTATCATGATATTTAAGTGGTGAAAAGAAATTTGCTAAAGAATCAGCAACTTTTTTATTTGAACAAGAAAATGCCTTAAACATTTCCCATCCAAATTCATCACATTCACCAAAATAAATTTTGCAGAACTCTTCAAATGAAGCTTCTTTATATTCAGATTCTTCATAAACAGAACCTTTTTTATCAGAATATACTTTATACTCAGCAATTGCCTTTTTAATATCATTAGCACCTATCTTAAATGCCGGAATATTTTCACACTCGCAAACACAAACACTCACAACATCAAATCTTCTATCAAACATATCCATACCTCCTAAATTTCATTACCTAACTCATAACTCCTATAATTATAATAGCACAATTTTAATAGCTTGTAAATACAAAATAACAAAAAATACCCAGATAATTTAAATTATTTTTTTAATTTCTGGGTATTTTAGCTTAATTTATTTTATTTTTTATCTCATTTAACCATTTCAACAATCTTAGCAAGTGTATGTTTTCTACATAATTCTCTAAATTCATTGTATTGCTTCATTATTTCTTCATTTCTTTCTATTTTATTGTTAGCAACAAACATATCTAAACCTACTCCAATATCTACATCTTCTTTTAAACAAATTTCTCTAATTTTATCTGCATTTTTAACAAAAATATTTCTTTCTGCAATTTCCTTCATATAATTACCTCCGTTTTTTATTTTTCAATTAAGTATTCAACACCATTCTCAATTAAAATAGTATCTACCTGACTTCTTAACTTATTGGGTACATCTGCATAAGTAATTTTTCCTAAAATTAATTTTGTTGCAAATAACATAGCCATCATTTTAAACCTCTTTTCTTTTTATATTAAAAATAACTTATTTAAGCATATATAATTTGACCTACTTCTATCAAGCAATCTTCAAGAAATTCCTGATTTTGACTTAAAACATCTATTTTTGCTTTTAAAAGATTATTTTCTTTTTCAACTTCATCAAGTTTTCTTTGCTTTTCTTCTGCTTCATTTTTTACAACCCCTAAATAATCTTGATAACTTTTTTCATCCCATACACATTCTATAACGGTTCTACTTTCTTCATCTATTTTAAAATCTATAAAACCTGAATATAATTTACCTGGCATTTTATATATCATTAAAAAATCTTCAGGAAATATATATAAATCATCATTTATATCTAAATCAATATCTTTATACAATGTCTTTGTTTTTATATCTAATGCATACTTTACATTCATTTTAATCACCTATCATACCAACATCATTAGAAAATTTAAAGAAATACACTTTATATAACACATCTTTTTCATTGCAACCTAAAACTGGACTTGATTGAGATGTAATTATTAATTTATTATTGTTTTTACAAACTATATAATCATCTGTTAGACCAATATTAGAACTACTACCATCCGTGAAATACCTCTTTGTACCATTCAAAGCAATCAATTGACTGCCTGCTTTAGATTTAACAAATATTCCATCAAAACCTTTTTTTAACACAGTTTCAGGAATTGTAATCATATTTGTCATTCCTAAAGTATTAGCATTAGATTGTAGCAAAATATAAACACCTGTACCTAAATATGTAACTGTATCAATTATATACAAAGGAAAATCACTTATCTTTTCATTATCACTATTTTTTACACTTATTTTTGTGTAACTATACTGACCCTCTTTATATTTAAAAGCTTTAACAGGAAACGGTAAAAATTCTTCTACAAAATATTCATCATATTTAGTACTAATAGAACTCATACTTACATCTTTACTTTTAAAATCACTTATAAAATATACACTTCCATTTAAAATATATGGAGTGCATCCTGGATATTGGCTAATCTCATTTTCATATATATTATAAGACTTATATCCTGACGATGAAGTTATACTTGTTATTTCTATATATTGACTTTGATAAATAGCTATAAATTTATTATTATAAAATCTTATTAAAGGTCCAATTGTATTAATATTATATGTTGCATTATTGCTACTATAAGGTACTGTTGTTATTCTTGCTACCCCATTTTCCACAAGACTTGATTTTGATACATAGCCTATTCTATTATCTTCTTCATTTTCTTCTAAGATAAATGTAACTAAAAATTGATTTTTAGATGTATCAAAAGATATGCCTGTTACAACATCTGTTAAATTTGTACTCAAACAATATGCAACAACATTATCTTTATTATTTTTATTTATTTTTAAAACAAATGCTTGATACCTATTTTCACCTCCATGTGCTACATACACATACTTATATGTACTATCAATTTCTTGTTCGCTTAATATATTTATAGTATTAATTCTTGTTGCAATACCACTTATATTTATATCTATCAATTCGCCATTTCCTGAATAATCTACATATAGCAAATCAATATTACCATTTGTGCTACCAGGCTTTACTAATGCAATACCGTCATCCATATAAAATGCACCATTTGCATATGATGAATCATATGAATATCCTGTACCTTTTACTCTTACTGTATTATTCGCTCCTATAGTATAAGTGTCTAAATATAAAGGACCTGAAGATCCATCTTCTGTAGCAAGTATTAAAACCTTATTTCTTTGGCTATTCCAGCATGCATAAATGTAAGTTGTATTATATGCCCCTCCACTTTGTCTATTTTTTATTTCTTTTATTGCTTTTGTACTTTCATTATATGTAATTAGTATTGGATAAGTCGTATTACTATTGCTTATAGCATATCCTGAAACTCTTTTTAAAAAAATAACCCATGTACCATTATATAGTCAACAAACATGCTCTTGTTCCCGGATAGCAAATGTCGAATAAATTTTCAAGATATTTCATTGTAGAAGTTTTATCATTTTCTTCTACATAATACATACTACTTGAATTTATAATATCGCCACCAGGTGGTATAATGCCATCACCTTTTAAAAGTTTTTCAACATTTTCTTTTATTGTACTGTCTTCTTTGGCATCAATATTTCTATCAGACATTACTTGAGCAATAGCATTTACCATTGTAGTGGATTGTCTTAATGCTTTATTGTATAGACTTGACCTTGCTATTCCAGACTCCACTCCGTTTAAACGCTGTCCATCTGTTGAATAAGCCTCGTTTGTCATTGAATTATTGTTATTTTCATCAAAAATTAAAAATTCATTTATACCAGGCAAAATAAACCTCCTTTTGTTTTATTTATATATTTTGAATGCAATAAATTTATAATTAATCAATAAAACGCAAAATAATAATATTTATTGCCTTTTTCATTAGTATTTTCATTCCATCCTTGCGAAATTCCAACGTAAAACCCATCATCAGAACATAAATATGTTTCTGTGTTTGTTATACGATTGCCATTTATATTAGTAAATTCGGCATAAAATATTTTGCATTCAAACATTACTATAAAATCGCCCATGATAAGTACGCCTTGTGGAGATATATCTAAACTTATTTTTCTAACATTACTACCATCACCATCATAACTTCCAGTTCTAAACCTATTTTCTTTCAAAACATCATCTACAGTTCCCATACCATCCACAATTATATTTTTAGCATTAAATAAACTATATATATTGCTTTTTAACGTCCCATCTTCTTTAGCATTTAAATCTTTCTCAGACAATAATTGTCCAAAAGCATTTGAAAGTAAAGTGACCTGCCTCATTGCTTTATTATACAAATTTGATCTTGCTATACCCCCCCCCACTCCATTTAACCTTTGTTCGTCTATTGAGTAGGCT
>OBAF01000168.1_pt1 | contig 76204 bp, 46 predicted proteins | sample 1517851 | NCBI WGS metagenome assembly OBAF01 (sample SAMN04571706, study PRJEB22368) | human gut metagenome | biome: human gut; material: stool | host: Homo sapiens | place: Luxembourg | collected 2012-10-19 | reverse complement strand
TTAATCTGTAATAATATATTACTTCTTGTGGTTTTTCCTCGTTGTATTTTTCTATCTTTCCTGTAGCATTTGCTGGTAGTTTTTCTGCTACAAGTTCATATTTTGCATTAATGTTTTTAGCTTCTTCTGTAGTATATGGATTTCCTTCTTTTCCTTCTATTACTACATCTGGTATTTCTGTTCCATTTACATCTGGAACTCTTATTGTTGTTGTGCTTCCATCTGTATTCATTATGTAGTGATGTACTGTTACCTTTCCATATTTATTTGTGTTTGTTACTGTTTTATCTGTTACTACACTATCATAGTATTTTAAATCTCCTTCTGTCTTTTCTTCTTCTGTTAATGTATATACTATTTCTTGGTTGTTACTATCATATTTTGGTAAGTTTTCGAATATATCATTCCATTTATTTGGATTTGTGCTATCCTGTGTTGTTGTACTTCCTGCTGTTCCCGGCTTGCTCATTTCCTTTGTATATTCGCTTCCATCACTTCCATGTAACTTAAATACTACTTTTGTTGGTCTTTGATTTAGTTTATTACTATCATCTTCCCATACTTTGCTTACTGGTATATTTACTGTAAATCCTGTTGTTGTAGTACTATTTGCTGTTACTTCATCACTTGTCATATCTGGTGTTTCATATTCTATATGTCCTGTAACAACATTTTTTATTGCTGTTGTTCCTTGAGTTATTCCTGTATATACTACTTTTATTGTTTTATTTAATGTTAGTTCTTTTTCTTCTGTAATTTGTATATTTTCTACTGCTTCTTCCCATGTTATTGTTTTTGCCTGTGCATCATATGTTCCCCCTGCTAAATCTGATCTAGCTTCATCTATTGCATATGGTAATGTATCTACTAATTTTACTGTTGCTCTTCCACTATAATCTGTTATTTTAGCGGTGTAATTTATGTTATATGTTATCTCTTGCTCTAAACTTTCTACTGTCGCTGTTCCATTTTTAGTTATATTTTGTTCTTCTTTTGGCTCTACATATGTATGTTCTGGCTCTTCTGGAACTTTTTTGTCTTCTCCATTTTGATTGATATATGCTGTATTCTTTATCTTTGTTCCATCTATTAGTTTGTTTACTCTTACTTTGAACTCTACTACCTTTTCTGTACTTATTGGTACATTTAAAGTAATTCCATTTTGTAAGTCTGTAGCTGTTTTTGTGCTATCTGCAACATTGTCTATCTTTATCGAACCTTCTACAAATGTTGTTCCTGCTGGAATTGTATCTTTTACTATTACATCTCCTGCTCTTGTTCCATCATTTCTTACTCTTATTCTATATGTTATTTCGTCTCCTTCTCTTACTTTGCTTCCACTTGATGGTTCGGATTCTTTATGTGCTGTTATATTTGCTTTTGTTACCTCTGTTGTTACTTCATTTGTTGGTTCGTTATCTATTGTTGCTTGGTTTGTTAATGTCTTACTGTATTCGTTATTTGCTAATGTATCTACCTTTCCTGCAAATACTACATCTATACTTCCTTTTGCTGGTACCTCTACTGGTATTCCATTCTTTAAGTTTTGTTCTGTATATACTGTATCAAGATTTCCTACTTTGATTAATGTGTCTTTATCAAATGTTATTCCTGCTGGTAATATATCTCTTACTGTTACTGTTTTTGCTAAGTTTCCATCATTTTTTATTCTTATTGTATATGTTACTTTTTCTCCTTCCGTTGCTTCTTCTTTGTCTACCAATTTTTCGCTACTTATTATTGCTTTGTATATTGTGCTTTCTTGGTTTCCTGTTACTTCATCACTTGTTTTTTCTGGAGTTAATAGCTTAATATGTCCTTTAACATTGTTTGTTATTTTTTCTTGGTTCATATCTAAGCCTACATATACAACTTTTAAATTCTTTGTAATATTTACTGTTCCATTACCATTGTAGCTATTTATATCTGATACATTCTCTTTCCATGTAATAGTCTTGCTAGATGAATCATACGTTCCACCTGCTAAATCTGATTTTGCTCCATCTATTGCATATGGTAGAGTATCTACTATTGTTACTTCTGCATTTCCTATGTAATCATTTATTTCTGCTGTATATGTTACAGCATAGCTCATTTCTTGGTTTGATACTGTTATTCTGTCTGTTCCTATTTTTGTTATGTTATTTGCTACACTTGGTGTTTTTAATCTATAGTAATATGTTACTTCTGTATCTTCTGCAGATATTGTTCCTGTTGCATTTGAAGGTGTCGCTACTAATTCATAATTTTGTTTTACGTTTTCTGCTACATTTGTATTATATACTTCACCCTGTTTTCCTTCTATTACTGCATCTGCAACTTCACTACCATTTATATCTGGAACTCTTGTCGTTGTCCCTTCTATATAATAGTGTACTATTACTTTCCCATATTTACTTACATTTGTTATCGTTTTAGCTGATTGGTCTACATTACCTTTTTCATAGTATTTATTATTTAAATCTGCTTCATCTATTGTATATTTTATCTCGTTACCTAAACTATCATATTTTGGTAATGTAAATTCATGTCTCCATTCTGTATCTGCTGTTATTGGTGATTCTGCCACTACTTCCTCACCATTTTTCACTTGTACTGTAACACTTTCTGGACGTTTTTGGGCTTTGTCATCATTGTCGTCCCATATTTTTGTTACTGGAATTGTTACATTTTCTCCCGGTACTTGGAATGAGTTTACTATTATACCCTCTTCTTGGTTTAATTCAGTTTTAATATAAAATATATTATTCAAATCTTTTTCATCAATTGTATAAACTACTTTATTTCCGCTTTCATCATATTTTGGTAAGTCGGTAAATACATATTTCCATAAATTAGGTTCTATTTTATTTAATACACTTATTTCTTGCTCTTTATAAATATTTACTCCTTCACCTACTCCATTTAATGTTACTACTATACTTGATGGTCGCTTTGAGCTAGCATTATTATTATCTTGCCATATTTTCGTAACTTCTTTTTCTGTTTTGAATTCAGTAATAGTCGTTGTTTCTGCTTCATTAGTATCTTGTGTTTGTTTTGTTTCTTCTATATATAAGTTTGCATATGCTTTATTGATTATTTCTGTTTTCGAAAAATCTATATTATTATACACAATCTTTATATTCTTACTTAAATTTATGGTTCCAGTTTCTGGGTTAGCATATGTGTCTATATTATCTATCTGCTCTGTCCACGTTATTGTTTTTGAATCTTCATCATATGTTCCACCTGCCAGATCTGAATCTTCAACATCTATTTCGTATGGTAGCTTATCTACTATGTTTACTGTTGCATCACCTATATATTTATTTATTACCCCTTGATAATTTATTGTATAACTAATTTTTTCGTTTTCTTTAGTAATTTTATCTGTTCCTATTTTTTCGATATTATTAGTATTAATTTCTGCATCATTAGCTTTGTAATAATATATAACTTCTTTTCTAGTAAAATCTATATATCCATCTATCTCCCCTTCGACCTTGCTAAATTCATAATTTTGTGGAATATTTTCGCTTACTTTTGTTGTATAAATATCTCCTACATTTCCATTAATTACTTCGTCTTCTGCCAATTTTTCTGTTGTTCCTTCTTTATAATGATGTACTATTACATCTGATTTTTGTACAACATTAGGTATATTGTAATAAATACTACAATTTGATTCTCCTTTTCCTCTCTCTAAAAAGAATATTTCAAGTTCGTGTTTCTCCTCATTATCATTTCCCCATTCTTCACCTAATATAGCATATAAATTTTCTTGTTTTAATATTGGTACATTGTCACTTTTTAATCCTTTATAGTAAGTTATCTCTCCTGTCTTAAAGTTAATTGTTCCAGATATCGCATCATGTATTCCTCCTAAGTCTAGTACCATTTTTTTATCTATATATACCCATATATCGTCATCTCCTGAAAATTCAAATACTATATCTTCGCCTGTAGCTGGCAAAGTTCCATCTTCTGTCATATAGAAATTTACTTTTACCTGCATTCCAAAATGATAGTCTATATCTTCTCCTTCTACATAATTAAATGGGAAAAATCCCTGATAATCCTTCTCGTTATTTCCTGCAATTCCTCTATAGGTTTTTTTATTTGAAGAAGCTATTAGTGATGTATTACTAGCTGGGATTCCATTTTCGAAATTATAATCTTCATATTTAGAATCTAAGATAAAAAATCCATCGCTTGATTTTTGTAAAGGTAATTTTACATGCTCATATATCTCTTTTCCATTTACAATCTCATTACTAAATATTCCTGCTTCTGGATAATTAAATTCTATGTTTCCTTCTTCTGTTAGTTCAGGTTTTACAATTCCAGTTTTTGGCACCTTTGGATTGTTATTATCCCAATCATTCCATGGTTCTAATGCCTCACCATTGTTAAAATAAATTCCTTTAGTTCCTTGTTCTTTCTTTGTAGTTTCAGCATTAAATTCCGTCTCACTATAATTATACAATTTTGCATCTACATATTCTCTTTCTACTTCTTCTACGATATTAATTCTTAAAATATTACTTTGTATCGTAATTCCTTTATATGTTACACTCGCTTGGATTTCTACCGTACCAATTGCATCTGCATATAAAATATTATCTTCGATTCTTGCTCTACCATTATCAGAAGAATTTATTATCCATTCAATTGTATACCCTTCTTTTATTTGAATTCCATTATCCTCTTTAACAACATTGGAAATATTTACTTTATCTCCTATTTTAATATTTTTTGCCATTGTATTAATATATGCACTTGTTATAATTTCTCCTTTAACTATTAAGTCTGCTGTAACTTCGTCTCCTGTTTCAGTTACTATTCCTTTAATCTCTTTTCTTCCTATACTATTATAATCTGCAGGATCTATTTGCCATTTTACATTTAATGTTACATAAGTACCATCCAATAACAACGCTTTTATCTCAGCAGGCATTGGTGGTTTTTCTCCCAAACTCACTTCAATGCTTTTATTTTCATATAATTTAACATTGTTTATTGTTACAGGTTTTGTTTTTATAGTTATTTCACTGTTCTCAAAATTTTCACATTCCGCTTGTAGCTTAATTTCACCTGCTTCCTTTGTAGATTGTACAATTACTACTGCTTTACCATTAAATGTATTTATCTTCCAAGTTCCATCCTCTTGTTCTTTAAATGTATCATGTGTTGCAGGATTTCCATTATCCACACCTACTATTTTTCCATTACCGCTTATTTCTAAATTTATTTCTTTATTACTTTTTGGGTCTAGAGCCTCTTTATTGTCTCTCATTTCTATTGTTATATATGATAAATCATATCCATCTGCATTTATAATATTTCTATCTGCGCTTAAGTGTATACGTGAGGCATTATCTGCTGTTCTCAATTCAGTATTAGCAACGACATTTTCTTTTTCGTCTCTTGCAATAGCAATTAGTTTATCTGTTGTATTATATTTATAACTGACTCTCCATTCTTGATATAAATTATTACTTGTATCACTCTCTTGTTGGTATTCCCTTCCATCAGCTGTTTTTTTAGTTGAAAATGTCTTTTTCCCTAAAGATTTACCATTTAAAAATAATTCTACACTCTTCGCATTTGAATATACCCTTATTGGTATCTTCCCTTCGCTATCTTCTACATTTTTTCTTTCTTCTTCATCCTCCCAATTCCAATGCGGTAATATATGTACCATTGGTTCTTCTGACCATTGACTTTGATATAAATAATATGCATCTTTTTTTAGTCCTGCTGTATCTATTATTCCAAAATATGAACTTTTTGGATAGTTTGGATCTGATTGAGAATTCGAATTATTCCATGGAGTTGGTTCTCCTATATAGTCAAAACCTGTCCATACGAATTCTCCTGCTATCCATTTTCTATCTCTATCTGCTATCCAAGAGTCTTTAACTGTTCTTCCCCAACTTACTCTGTCATTATCATAAGATGACATTTGATATTTTTTATGTTCAAAATTTGTTGTATCTAGGACTTTTTGTTCATCTGGATGCCCATATTCTCCACGACTTCTAAGTGATGAAGAAGTTTCAGATCCATACAAAATCCAATCTGGATGATCCGCGTGAATTTTATCATAGTTATGTTCTGAATAGTTTAAACCTACTACATCTACTAAATCAGCAATTTTTGTATAGCTTGCTCCTGTTGAATAATTTTTAAATTGGTCCATCGCAATTGTTACTTTTCTTGTTTTATCTACTTCTTTTACCCATTTCACTAAATTTTCTGCAGTCTTTATAGCTTTATCGCTTACTTCACCAGTATATGCAATCTCATGTATTTCATTTCCAATAGACCACATTATAATTGATGGAAAGTTTTTGCCTCTTTTTATCATCTGTTTTATATCAAATTCTGCCCATGTTACATTATGAGCACCTTGTGGATGGCTTTCAGAAGTTTTTTCAAATGCTGTTCTTCCATAGTCATATTCTTTTTTACCGTCATACCAGCTATCGAATGCTTCTTCAACCACTAATAACCCCAATTCATCACATATTTGTAGTAATTCATCTGACGCTGGGTTATGTGTTACACGAATTGCATTTGCTCCCATTTCTTTTAGTTCTGTCATCTGTCTTTTTATAGCTGCATAATTACTCACTGCTCCTAGAGCTCCCTGATCATGGTGCATACAAACACCATGTAATTTCATGTATTCACCATTTAATGAAAATCCATCATTATTTGTTATATCAAAATATCTAAATCCATATCTCGAATCAAATACATCTACTACTTTTCCATCTACCAATATTTCTGTTCTCAAAATGTATAAGTTTGGATTTTCTGTACTCCATAATTTTGGATTATTTACCATTATATTTTGTTCTACTATTTTTTTATTATTAGCTGTAATTTCTATTGGCTCCGATGTTACAGGTTCTTGTACTCTTTCTTTGTATTTATAATCTAACAATGTTTGCCTTACTATTACGTTTTCATTTTCAGTTGTTTCATTATTTATTTCTGTTTGTACATTTGTAGTAACAATTCCTTCATTTTGCATTTCATCTTTTATATATGGAGTAGTAATTGTTACACCATATTCTGATAAATGAATTGGATTTGTGGTAATTAATTCTACGTCTCTATAAATTCCACTTCCGGAATACCATCTTGAAGAAGGTTGTTTATGCTCTACTTTAACTGCAATTACATTTTCTGTTGTTCCATCTGCTGTAATGAAGTCAGTTATATCGTATGTAAATGGTGTATATCCATTTGGATAAAAACCTACTTTCCTTCCATTTACCCACACTGTACTATTCATATATACTCCACCAAATCGTATATATATTCTCTTATCTTTTGACGATTCTGGAACTATAAACTTTTTTCTGTACCATCCTGTTCCTCCTGGCATAAATCCTGCTTCTGAACCTACTATAGTATTCTCTGGCATAAATCCTATCTCCATACTATAATCATGTGGTAAGTTAACATCTTTCCATGTTGAGTCATTATATTCTATATTTTCCGCTCCTGTGATTTCTAAACCTGGATTTTTAGAATCTCCTGCCCAGTAAAATTTCCATTCCTTATTAAAATCTTGTTTTCTTGCAAACTTTAATATTTCTTCTGTTTCGTCTTTTATTGGTTTTTCTTCTATTTGTCCATTTCTTTTTACATTTTCACCTAAAAACTTTTTAGTTTCATTCCATGGTATAAGCATTAAAATGATTACTAATATTAACACTATGGGAATTATAAACTTTAAAAATTTTCTTGTCTTAAATTTTCCATTTTTCATATTTTCCTCCTATAAATATGATAATCACTATATTTATTATAAAATTATTAATTTCTAAGTCAATATAGCTTTTTTCACTTTATTTATTCCCTTTTCTTTATCATTGCGGATATTTCATATGCAAACATCTTAATCTGTATTACATTTTCATATCTTTTTTGTCTTTTTTTTACACATTTTTTACATGTTTGTCCATATTTCTCAAATTAGTATTTTCCGTAAATTTAAATAGGTATTTTAATTTTATGCATAATAAAATAGAGCCTTTTCTCCATTACCTGGAGATATGCTCTATTTATTTTAATATTCTATATTGTTAATCATTTCATCTATAATTTCTTCTGGTAAAGTAAAATCTGTATTTACAAAACCTATTTCTGGTCTAAGACCGTCTTTATTATGAAAATCAGAACCAACTGTTACAAATAAATTGTGTTGTTTAGCAAATTCATTCCATTTTTCTGTTTCATCAAATTTGTTATCATATCTATCTACATATAAATAATTGGCTTCTATCCCATCTGGCTTCATTTCACTAACAATTTTCAAAATATCTTCATCCGTCATATTATCCTCATGTACATATGCTACTGGATGTGCTAAAACAACTTTTCCATTTGCAGCCCTTATAATCTCTGCAGCTTCTTTTGGCGTTACACTTTCCTTTTTTACATATGCAGGACAGTTCTCATTCATTATAGTCTCTATAAATTCCCCTTTACTTGGAATATGTCCAAATTTTGCTAATAGTTTTTCTTCGTTTTTTTGATTTGTTGTTGCATCTATTGCTATATGTGCTTTTGTAACAGCTTCTATTTTATCTAGTTCTTCTACATTTATATAATATCCTAGTTCTTCTAACTTTTTAGCTACATCGTGTAAATAATTATGTCTTGCATTTCTAATTTTACTTAATCTTTCTTTAAATTCTTCATTATTTAAATCTAGATTATATCCTAATACATGCACTCCTGCTTTTTTTGCTTTAGTAGAAATCTCGACTGCATTTATTAGCTTTATATTCTTACTTTCCGCATACTCAAATAATTCTGTATTATACGCATCTACCGTATCGTGATCTGCTATTGAAATTACAGATACTCCATTTTTATATGCTTCATCTATTACTTCTTTAGGTGTTAATGCTCCATCTGAAACTGTTGTATGGATATGTAAATCTATTCTTTTTTCCATTCTATCCTCCTCCTTATTATTAAAGTTCTGGTACTCCGTCATCTTCTAATTCTCCTCTTTGCTGTGTTATTTGCCCTCCCCATCCTGCTATTCTTTTATAAAAGATTTCTTCTAATTCGTTCTCTTGAAATCTTCTAAAATTTGCAGGAGTTGCTGCTTGCGTAAGGAATTCAAATAATTCTTCTGGGGTATTTTCTGATACTACCCTAGCTCTACTTCTTTGCAAAGTATCTTGCATTCCTTCTGTAAAATTAAATGCTGTAAATGCTCCAAGGTAATCATAAATAAAATTATATGCCTCATCATCATATTGCCATTCTTTTCTAAGTGATTTTGGTCTAATTGGTAAGTACGGCTTTCTTTCTTCTGCTTTAGCTAATTGCAATTCATTTGGTACTTGTTCTACTAATTCCATCAATGTTGATCTTTCCATAATATGTGCATCTATTGGTAAAAATACTCTTGGAAATTCACCATCTTTTAAACTTGTTGCAATTTTCACAACATCTTTTAAAGATTGTAATGGCGCAACGTCTGATGTGCGCATATTGTATTGTTTTAGTAGTTCTCCTAACTCAGCTTGTGCTTGTTCTACTTTCCCATCTTCACATACTAACCACATATCTAAATCTGGCAATCTGTTTATCAGCTTTCTTGGCTTTAATGAATCTAACATATTTGGACATGGTTTGCAAACTATTTTTAAATCTGGCATGATTTCATAATTTCTCTCTAAGCAAGATTTACACTGCCATATTGATTTTTGTACAGGTTCCCCATCTCTTACTAATTGTCTGTTATATCTAATTTGTTCTGAAATAATTGGAATTTCTCCATTCAAATTTGCATCTAAAACATAAAATGGATATCCTGTTCCAAATGACCCTCTATTTACACTTACTGAAGAAGCAATCATATTAAATGCTTCTATATTCCATTTTAAAAATTTTCTTTTTAAATCTGTATTTGTTTTTTCGAAGGTAGTTGAAGATTTTTCCACCTCTTCTACAACTTCTTTTATTGTTTTTGATTCGTTCATAATAATCCCCTCTTGCTAAAATTTATAATTGTATTCCTTGTTCTCTCTCATATATTTCTGCTATTTTTTCTAGAAGTCCACTTTCTTCTGGAAACATTGCTGGATCTACTCCTCTTTTAGCAAATTTTTCTATATAATATTGTTCTGCATTTTCTCTATCTCTTTCTCTTCCAACAATTACAGCTGTTCTTGCATCTTTAAATTCTCTATTTCTACTACTATATATTCTTCTAGGACAAGTTAATATTTCTCCTCTCATATATACTTCCACAATATCTGCAAAATCAGTTTTCTCAAATGTATCTATCGTATTTAACATCTCAGCATCATATCCTTTATAAAATGTTTCTACAGACACACTTCTTCCCCAGCCTTTTTCTTTCACTTGTCCTTCATATCTTTCCGCCATAGACATCAAACAATTTAATTCATTTACAGCCATTGCTCTTACTATTATTTTATAACCTTGTTGTTTCATTTTTGCTATCATATTTTCAAATATTCGTATTTTTCTACCTGTCCCTTCATATAAAACATTATATCTTCCTTCTATAGCTTTATCCATTAATCCATCTGTCCAATGCTTACTTGCCTCATTTACTACTTTTATGTAATGTTCTGGATATAATTTAGCAACTTCATCCGCTTTAGGATGAAAAGGTTTTAGTTCATCATTATTTACTATAACTAAATTATTATTTTCAAATTGTTTAAGTGCATATCCATTTAATGCTGTTTTGCCTGAACCAGTTGGTCCTATATCTATAATAGCAATTGGTTTTGCACTTGGAACTTTTCCAGCTAACATAATTTGGTTTATATATTCCCCTATTCTTCTTTCTTCTTCATCTGAAATTTTATATTTATCATATACTTCTTCCCATTCCATTTAAATTCTCACCTCATCTTATATTTTATAATAATTATTTTTTATCTCTGTTCCATATTCTGTTATTATTTTATCTATCACATCCTCTTCTCCGATGTACATTTTATTTCTTTCATCTATTAGTTTTTTCATTTTATCGTCTTCAGCTGTATATCCTTCTCTAGACATTTTGGCAATTTTAGCTGCCATGATTTCAACAGCTATTTCTAGTTTTGTATTTCTACTCATATCACTCATACTTTTTCTCCCTCACTTTTGTTTTATGGTAACTACTATGATATCATACTATTTTCCTTTTTTCAATCTATATCTAAAAAATAAAAAAAGAGGAATATCCTCTTTTTTTTTGCATTTTTGTTTTAAAGATTTTTTTATCTATCTAAATAACATTTTTTATATTACATATTTCTTAATTATAAATACTCCTCCACCTAGTGCTATAACTACTAGTGCTGCTATTCCGATATATAATTTTGCATCACCTAGTGCTACTGTAAGCATTACTGGTGCATCATCTATATCGTCTTCGTCTTCTTTAAAATTGTCTGGCACAGAGTCTATGTCTGGTGTATTACTGTCATTATAATCTTGGCTTATTTCTGCTATATTTGTTTTTAATCCCATATTATCTTGTCCATTTATCCAAGTTAATAATATTGATACTGTTGCACTTTCTCCTGGTTGTAATAATGTATTTTCTAATAATTTTGTTGCAACTCTTTCTTTACCATTTAAAGGCTCTCTTGTGTACCAATCTGGATTATCTTCTTGTACGAATCTTAATCCTTCTGGGATATAATCTGTAATTTCTTTTGCATATCCAGCAATTTCGCCTTCATTTGTTATTTTAATTTGGAATTCGAATTTTACTGTTACTTTGTTTATATCTCTTCTTCCTAAATCTACTTTGGCTGGTGGTTCTGGATTTTCATCACCTGTATGTCCCGTCTCTTGTACAGTTTGTGTTCCATCTTCGTCTATTATTATTGCTTTACTTACCCATTTTTTTAGAGCTAAATCGAAGTATTTAACTTTTACAAATTCTTTATCTAAGTCATCTTCTTCGTTCCACTCGTTATTGTTATCTGGAGTAGAATCTATATCATCAATTGGATCTCCAGAACTATCACTATCGTCAGCAATTTCTGCTGTATTTACTAGTATTCTATCTGATGTATTTGGTTCTGTTACTTGGAATGCAATTTTTACATCTCTGTAATCGGGATTGTTTTCTGTTAGGCCTTTTTCTGGATCATATGCTTTTATTAGATTATCATCATCATTTTCTTCTTGTGCTTTAGATAAATAATCTGTTGTTACACTTTGTCCATCTTCTGATTCTTGCCATCTATATTCCCTATTTATAGGGTTATCTGGTAAGAATTTTAGTCCATCTGGGATATCATCTTTTACTTCAGTTGCATATCCATCTATTAATCCTTCATTATATATTCTTATTGTATATGTAACTACATCTCCGTTTTCTACTTCTACAGGATCTTTTGTATGGTCATACTTAATATTTCCATCTTCACCAATACTTAAGCTTGGTATTCTTGTAGTTACTTCTTGGTCATCTACTGCAGTAATAAATTTTCTTAATGCTAAGTCAAAATATACTACTCTAACTTTCTCGAAGTCATCATCGTCTTCTTGTCCTGGTACATATTCGTTGTTTATTTCGTCATCTTTATAATTTGGTAATTCTTCGTCACTTGGAACTTGCATATTGTTTGTTTCTGAATCTCTGTCTATTACGTCATTTCCTTCAGAATCTTTAGCTTCTGTTATTTCTGCTAAGTTTGTTAATTTCTTACCAAATTCTGCAGTATCTTTTACTCTACATGCTATTTTTACATCTTTATATGATAATGTTGTTCCATCAAAAGCTTTTATTAGATTTTGATTTGAAGTTGTTGTTGTGGAATCTGGGATAACTCCTCTTTCTTTTGATAAATAATCTGTAGTTACTGTTCTTCCATCTTCTGAAACTTGCCATCCATATTGTATGTTTGTTTCATGTTCTGGTAAAAACTCTAATTCTTCTGGTAATTTATCTACTATTTGATTTACATATCCATCTATTGAACCTTCATTGTATACTCTTAGCGTATATTCTACAACATCTCCTCTTGCCATATCTACAGCTTTCTTTGGATGGTTATATGTTGCTGTTGTAGCTGTTCCATTTGCTAAGTTTGTTACATCTACTGATGGTTCTCTTCCTATTAATGTTGTTCCGTTTTTTCCTGATATGAATTTTCTTAATGCTAAATCAAATTCTTGAATAATAACTTTTTCGAAGTCATCATCGTCTTCTTGTCCTGGTATATATTCTTTTCCAGAATTTATTTCGTCATCTTTATATGTTGGTAAATCTGTGTCTGTTGGTAATGTAAAGTTTCCATTTGCTACAGAATCTCTATCTGTTACTGCTCCCCCTTGGCTGTCTGTTTCTTGTGTAATTTGAGCTAAGTTTGTTATTTTCTTTAATGCTTCTGTAGAATTTTTTACTCTACATTTTACTTTAACTTCTTTATAATCTAATGTTGTTCCATTATATGCACTTATTAAATTGTTTTCATTTTGATCTCTGTCTGCTGCTTCTGATGAATAAGCAAGTTTGTTAGTTTTAATTACCCTATTATTACTTGGGTCTATTCTCCAACCATAACCTGCATTAAAATCTGTTTCTTCTGGATAGTTTTCTATATCGTTAATAAATTCTAATTCTACTGGTAAATAATCTGTAATTTCTCCTACATAACCATCTAGTTCGCCTTCGTTATATACTCTTATTGTATATGTAACTATATCTCCTGGTTTTACTGCTACTGGTTTTTTATTATGGTTATAAGTTGCTGTTGTAACTTTAGCACCATCAACCATTTTATTTAAATTTGTTAAATCTACGGTTGGTTCTCTGTTTATTTCCTTACCATTAACCTCGGAAATAAATTTCCTTAATGATAAGTCAAATTCTCTTTTTGCAACTCCAACTTCTTTTTCTCCACTTAATGGTGTTTCTTGCTTTTCTACTGCAACTAATGGTTGTACAGTATCTGGGTTTTGTGTTGTTGTCCAGAATCCTTTTGATGAAGTTCTGTATGAACCTGTATAACTAAATTTTATTTTTGTTATATCATCTATATTAGATGATGGAATTGAAATATAAAAGCTTTGTCCTACTAAATCTTTTATTGTTGTTCCTTGTGATACTGCTTCTTTACTTGAATTTAATAATGTGTATTTACCATTTAAGTCTGTTCCATCTTGGTCTGTGAATTTTGCATTTAATTCGAATGGTAAATCATTATTTTTATTTATTTTATATGGTCCTACTATGTAGTTACCTCCATCTAATTCTACTGTTGGATTAAGTGTTGAATCTAATGTTATTGGTTCTTCTACTTTTCCGTTATGAGTTTTATAGTAATCTATATTTTCTTTGCTTTTTGCTGTACTTACCATATATTGAAATAATTTTTCCATTGCATCTGCTCTTGTTTGGTTAAGATCTGACATACTTGTATATGAACCTATTCCTTTTTCTGCTATAGCCACTTCTTGGAATGATGGCTCACCTACATAGTCTACATGGTAAATATCTGAATTTTCTTCTTTCTTAGTATTTGTAAAATACCATAATGCCATTTGTTGAACTACATCTATGTCATCATCTGTTAACTCTCTTTTAAATTCATCACTCATTCCAGATGAATTTAACAAATCTTCTCTGTCTTTTGTTGCTTGTTCTTCATTACTACTTTGTACTTCTACAGAATCTCCTGCTTGTGCATAATATGGTATGTATGCGTGATCTAAAATCCACATAGCTGAATAATAGTAATCTTCATTTTCAAAAATTGTAGGCACTAAACTATCTTTATCTGCAAAATCTATCATTTTATCATATGTTTGCTTAAATGTATTTGGAGTTGATGTATAAAAGCCTTTTTCTGCTTTTAAACAATATATTGTGTTATCAAAGTTCATCGTAGTTCCATCATTTTCGTATACAATAACCTTCCAAACCTTTTTATTTCCATTGTTTATTCTATATCCATATTGTTTTCCATTTGTTTCTCTTCTATATTCACTTAGTCCAAATGTAACTGAATTTGTAGCTGCAAATACTGATGTTCCCATAGCTATTGCTAAAAGCATAACTATGATGCTTACAGCTATTTTTTTAATAATTCTCATAATTTCGTTACCATCCTTTTTCTCATAATACTGCTAAGTGTATTTTACTATATTCTAAATAATAGTCAATAGCAAAAAATAGCAGTTTTTTATGGTTAATTTTTTGTGGCTTTAACCTGCTTACGGATATAGTTTTTGCTATATTCCGTCATTTTTTTAATCCACATTACAATTATATTACATTTTTTTAACGTTTACAATAATTAACTATCGTTTTATATAACTGCAGAATATATTTATATGAAACTTTTATTCCATATATAAAAAAGAAAGTAAACACAGCAATAAGTGTATTACTTTCTTTTTTTATATTTTTTATTCAATTAGCTTTTTATAAAACATATCTTTTTATTGCCCAAATTCCACCTGTTAACATTGCAACTACTACGAAGCCTAAACCTATATATATTTTTGTATCTCCTAGTGCTACTGTTAACATTACTGGTGCATCATCTATATCATCTTCACCATCTGTAAAGTTATCTGGTGTTGAGTCTATATCTGGTGTATCACTATCATTATCATCTTGGCTTATTTCTGCTATGTTTGTTTTTAATCCCATATTATTTGGATCATTTATCCATGTTAATAGAATTGATATTGTTGCACTTTCTCCTGGTTGTAATAATGTATTTGCTAATTGTTGTGTTCCAACTCTTTCTTTACCATTTAATGGTTCTCTTGGATACCATAATGGGTTATCCTCTTGTATAAACTTTAATCCTTCTGGAATATAGTCTGTTACTTCTGTTGCATATCCAGCAATTTCACCTTCGTTTGTTATTTTAATTTGGAATTCGAATTTTACTGTTACTTTATTAATGTCTTGTCTTCCTAAATCTACTTTTGCTGGTGGCTCTGGATCTTCATCTCCTGTATGTCCTGTTTCTATTATGTTTTGTGAACCATCTTGGTTTGTAACAATTGCTCTACTTACCCATTTCTTTAATGCTAAATCAAAGTACTTAACTTTTACAAATTCTTTGTCTAAGTCATCTTCTTCGTTCCACTCGTTGTTGTTATCTGGGGTAGAATCTATATCGTCTACTGGATCATTGTTTTCATCTCTGTCATCTGAAATTTCTGCTGTATTTACTAATATTCTATCTGATGTTTTTGGCTCTGTTACTCTAAAAGCTATTTTTAAATCTCTATAGTCTGGGTTTGTATCTGTTATTCCTAATTCTGGATCAAATGCTTTTATTAAATTTGCACCTTCTGTTTGTTCTTGCTCCTTAGATAGATAATCTGTCTCTATACTTGTTCCATCTTCTGATAATACCCATCTATATTCTTGATTTATCTCATTGTCTGGTAAGAATTCTAATCCGTCTGGCACATCATCTTTTACTTTACTTGCGTAACCTGCCATCATACCTTCATTATATATCCTTAATGTATATGTTACTATGTTACCATTTTCTACTTCTACAGGCTCTTTTGTATGATTATAATCTATGTTTCCATCTTCGCCCATACTTAATTGTGGTATTCTGTTTGTTATTTCTGTATCATCTACTGCTGTTATAAATTTTCTTAATGCTAAATCGAAATATACTACTTTTACCTTTTCGAAGTCATCGTCATCTTCTTGACCAGGTACATAGTCTTTATCTATTTCGTCATCTTTATAATTTGGTAAATCTTCGTCTGTTGGTACTTCTACATTATCTGTTTCAGAATCTCTGTCTACTACATCATTTCCATCTGAATCTTTAGACTCTGTTATTTCTGCTAAGTTTGTTAGCTTTTTACCAACTTCTGCAGTATCTTTTATTTTACATGCTATCTTTACATCTTTATAATCTAATGTTGTTCCATTAAATGCATGTAATAAGTTTTGTCTTGATGAAGTTTCTTTTGCTTTTGATAAATAATCTGTTGTAACATGTCTTCCATCACTTGATACTTGCCATTCATATTCTTGGTTTATTTCATGATCTGGTAAGAATTCTAGTTCTTCTGGTAAATAATCTGTTATTTCATTTGCATAACCATCTTTTGAACCTTCATTATATACTCTTATAGTATATATTATAATGTCTCCTCTTTGCATCTCGATTGGGTCTTTTGGATGGTTATATATTGCTGTTGTCTCACTTCCATCAGCTAAGTGTGTTACATCAACTTGTGGTTCTCTATTTGTTAATGTTGTATCATTTCTACCTGTTATAAATTTTCTTAATGATAAATCGAAATATACTAGTTTTAATTTTTCAAAGTCATCATCATCTTCTTGACCTTTATAATAATAATCTTCGTCTGCTAAATCTTCTTGATTATTATTTCCAGTATAATCTTCCATATTGTCTTTATTTACATCTGGATGTGTTCCTGGAACAGAATCTCTATCTGCATTTTCCTCATTTGTTATTGTTACATTTGATTCTGCATCATATTCTTCTGAAATCCATGCTACATTTGTTAAAATTTGTTCTTTATTAGTTGGAACTGCTGTTACTGTACATTCTATTTGTATTGTTTCTGAATCTAATGTAGTTCCATTATATGCATCAAGATTATCTGTATTTGATGTTCTCTTTAATTTTAATAGATTATCTGTTTCACTATATGAATCTAATTCAAAGTTTCCAGATACTACTCTATTAAATACTAATCCTGTTGGCAATTGGTCTTCTATTTTAGTTGCCCTACCAGCTTTTTGTCCTTCATTATATATCGTAAGATTGTATATTACTTTGTCACCTGTTGTTACTGCAACTGGATCTTTTCTGTGCTTATAACTTGCTGTTGTTCCAGTTGTAAGTGATGTTGTATCTATAACTGGTACTCTAGTATTTGCAACACTTTCTCCATTTACTTGTGTTATATATTTTCTTAATGCTAAATCAAAATATTTTGCTTTGTTTTCTACTGTTACTGTTATTGTATTTCCGCTTAAGCTTATATCTGCTCCATTTTGTGCATTTGTTATTACCGCATCTGACATTTTATATGTATTATTTTCGAATACTTTTGTTACTTGCACTGTTATTGGTGCTGTTATTATCTTTTCATATCCTGCTGGAGCTTTTGTCTCTTCTATTGTTATCGTGTCTGTTCCTGTAGCTGTTACTGCAATTGGTCCTATATTTATTTCTCCACTTGCATTTGTTGTTTGTGTTACTTCTCCATTTGGTGAATTTATTTTAAATTCTGCACCTTCTAATTTATTACTTGTTCCTTCTTCTACTTTTATAAGTTTTAAATTATATTCACTTGTTTTAGGAATTAGTTTATTTTCTACTGTTACTGTTATTGTATTTCCTGATAATGTTAAACTTGCTCCTGTTTGTGCATTTGTTATTTGTGCAGTTGACATTTTATATGTATTATTCTCGAATACTTTTGTTACTTGTACTGTTATTGGTGCTGTTATTATTTTTTCGTAGCCATCTGGTGCTTTTGTTTCTTCTATTGTTATTGTGTCTGTTCCTGTAGCTGTTACTGCAATTTGACCTATGTTTATTTCTCCACTTGCATTTGTTGTTTGTGTTACTTCACCAGTTGGTGAATTGATTCTAAATTCTGCCCCTTGTAACTTTTTACTTGTATTTCCTTGTTCCACCTTTACAAGTTTTAAATTATATTCGCTGTCTTTTGGTATTAATTTATTTTCTACCGTTACTGTTATCGTACTTCCACTTATACTTATACTAGATCCCGTCTGGGTATTAGTTATTACAGCATTTGACATAGTATATGTATTACTTGATAGTGTTTTTGTTACTTGTACATTTATAGGTGCTGTTATTACTTTTTCATATCCATCTGGAGCTTGTGTTTCTTCTATTGTTATTGTATCTGTTCCAGGTGTATTTATAGTAATTGGTCCTACATTAATCTCACCATTTGAGCTTGTTGTTTCTGTTACCGTTCCATTTGGACTTGTAATTCTAAATGTTGCACCTTGTAATTTGTTTGTTGTATTACCTTGTTCTACTTTTATAAGTTTTAAATTATATGAACCTTCTTTTGGAAATGTTACTTCTTTGTTACCACTAAAAGCTTTTGGTGTTCTACCCAATTCTACTATTGGTTGTACTGTACTATCTCCAGATTTAGTCCAATATGTAGCTGTTGTTATAGTATAATTTCCATTCATAGAAAATCTTAGACTTGTAATATTTTCTGAATTTACTGTACTAATTGGTATTCTTAAATAAAAATTACTTCCAACTAATTGTGCTAAAGTTTGGCTTGTTTGACTCTTATTTGAGTCTAATAAAGTATATTTTCCGGCTAAACTTTTACCACTTTGGTCTGTTATACTAAAGTTTATAGTATATGGAGTGTCATTGTTTTTATCTATTTTAAATGGTCCTACTATATAATTGCTTCCACTTACTTCTACTGTTGGGGTAGTATTTCCCATAGCTATTGGTGATGAAGTACTGTTAGAACTTGCTGTTGCTTTTTTTGCATTTTCTACAAGATATACAAACAATTTATCCATTTGGTCATATCTAGTTTGATTAATATCTTCGATTGCTTGGTATGCACTTGTTCCACCACTAGTTTTAGTTGATTGTAACACTGTTTGGAAAGATGCTTCTCCTACCATATCTTTATGGTATGTTGAATCATCATAATTTGTAAAATACCATATCGCTAATTGTTGTACTACATCTATATCATCATCTGTAAGTTCGCTAGTTCCTGTTATTCCTGCATTTTGTAGTAATGTTGTTTTATCTGTACTTGCAGTAGATGCACTTGGTATATATGAATGATTTAAAATCCACACTATTTGATTATAATACTGTGATGGTACTGGTAATGGACTCATACTGTTTTTATTCATAAAATCATATGATAAATTATATGTTTCTTTAAAAACTCCTGGTTCTGAAGTATAGAAACCTTGTTCTGCTTTTAAACAATAAAGTGTTCTATCATAATTTATTGCACTACCAGAATATGTTACTATTTTCCATACATATTTATCACTTACTTTATACCCATATTGTGTACTTCCTACTGGTTTTCTATATTCTTGTAATCCAAACTCTTGTGATGCAGCTTGCACTTTTCCTGTTAACAATGCAAGTAGCATTACTATTATCCCCATCATTAGTAACATTAATTTTTTGTTTAATAACTTCATACAACATCAATTCCTTCTATTTTTTCTAGCATATATTATACCTCGTTTTATAGTATAAAGTCAATTACATTTTTGGCTTATATTTTCCCATTTTCGAACTACTTACGGCTCAATATTTTTGATCTAATTTACATTTATATAACAAAATAGAGAGAACCTATATAGTTCTCTCTATCTTATTATATTCTTATTAAGCTTTTTGCTCTTCTTTTTGTTCTTCCTCATCTTGACCTTCTACATGAATTTTTAGATTTTTATATCTATCCATTCCTGTTCCAGCTGGTATTAATTTACCTATCATAACATTTTCTTTTAATCCCATAAGATCGTCTGTCTTACCTTTTATTGCAGCTTCTGTTAATACTCTTGTTGTTTCTTGGAATGATGCTGCAGATAAGAAACTTTCTGTAGCTAATGATGCTTTTGTTATTCCTAATAATACACGTTTTGCTGTTGCAGGTCTCTTTCCTTCTGCTATAGCTTTTTCGTTTACTTCTTCTAGGTCATATACATTTACTAAAGAACCTGGGAATAAGTCTGTATCTCCATTATCTTCTATTCTAACTTTCTTAATCATTTGTCTTCCGATAACTTCGATATGTTTGTCGTTTATATCAACACCTTGGTTTCTATAAACTTTTTGTACCTCTTGCACAAGGTAAGTATATACTCCCTCTGCTCCTTTTACTTTTAGTATATCATTTGGATTTAATGAACCTGTAGTTATTGGGTCTCCGGCTTCTATTTCATCCCCATCCATAACTTTTAGTTTTGCACCAAATGGTATTGTATAAGTCTTAGAATCATCTTTAGAAGTAATAACAACTTCTTTCTTTTTCTTGTCTTCTACAACTTTAACTTTACCAGATATTTCTGCCATAATTGCAAGTCCCTTTGGTTTTCTAGCTTCGAATAGCTCTTCAACTCTAGGAAGACCTTGTGTGATATCTGCAACACCTGCAACACCACCAGAGTGGATAGTTCTCATAGTAAGCTGTGTACCAGGCTCACCAATTGATTGTGCTGCAATAACACCTACTGCTTCTCCTATATTTACTAAGTCTTTTCTTGCTAATCCCATACCATAGCATTTACGACATACACCTTGTTTTGATCTACATCCTAAAACAGAACGTACTTTTACTTTTTCAATTCCAGCAGCTACTATTTTATCTGCTATTGCATCTGTTATCATTGTATTAGTATCTACTAAAATTTTTCCTGTATTAGGATCTTTTAAATCTTCTATAACAAACCTTCCTAATAATCTTTCTCTTAAAGTTTCGATTATTTGGTTTCCTTCTTTTATATCACATAAAACAATTCCGTCATGGCTTCCGCAGTCTTCTTCTCTTACGATAATGTCTTGAGATACATCAACCAATCTTCTTGTTAAGTATCCAGAGTCAGCTGTTCTTAAAGCTGTATCTGAAAGTCCTTTTCTAGCACCATGTGCAGAAATGAAGTACTCTAAGGCATCTAGACCTTCTGCGAATGATGATTTAATAGGAATTTCTACTGCTCTACCTGTAGTACTTGCCATAAGACCTCTCATACCTGCGATTTGTCTTAATTGGTTCATGTTACCACGGGCTCCAGATTGAACCATCATGAATATTGGGTTTAAGTCATCAAAGTTTTCTTTCATGGCTTCTGTAACTTCATTTGTTGCTTTGTCCCATACGTTAATAACAGCATTGTATCTTTCTTCGTCTGTTATTAAACCACGTTTATATTGTTTTCTTATTTGTTCTACTTGCTCTTCGGCTTTTGCTAATATATCAGCTTTTGCTGCTGGTACTTTAACATCTGCTGCAGAGAATGTAACCCCTGCAAGTGTAGAATATTTAAATCCTGTTGCTTTAATATAGTCTAAAACTTCTGCAGATTTAGATAACCCATGTACATTAATACATCTGTTTACTATATCTCCTAAGTTTTTCTTTATAACTGGGAAGTTTATCTCTAAGTCGAATTCGTGTTCTGGATCTGTTCTATCTACATATCCTAAATCTTGTGGAATTCCTTCATTATAAATAATTCTTCCTACTGTTGTTTGTACTTTCTTTGTTTTAATTATTCCGTCTACTTCTTTGCTAAATCTTACATATACTTTTGCATGTATTCCAACATCATGGTTTTCGTAAGCCATTATAGCTTCATCTTTATCTTTAAAGTACATACCTTCACCTTTTTCGCCATCTAAGGCCATTGTTAGGTAATAACTTCCAAGAACCATATCTAGTGTTGGGACTGTAACTGGTTTACCATCTTGTGGTTTTAATAAGTTGTTTACAGATAACATTAAAAATCTAGCTTCTGCTTGTGCCTCTGGTGATAATGGTAAGTGAATAGCCATTTGGTCACCGTCGAAGTCAGCATTAAATGGTGTACAAACTAATGGGTGTAATTTTATCGCTCTACCTTCTACTAAAACTGGCTCGAATGCTTGGATACCAAGTCTGTGTAATGTAGGAGCACGGTTTAACATTACTGGATGATCTTTTATAACATCCTCTAATATTTCCCATACTTCTGGACTTAATTTTTCTACCATTCTTTTTGCATTTTTAATATTATGTGCAATTCCTCTTCCTACTAATTCTTTCATAACAAATGGTTTGAATAATTCTACAGCCATTTCTTTTGGAAGACCACATTGGTATATCTTAAGTTCTGGACCTACAACGATAACTGAACGTCCAGAATAGTCAACTCTTTTTCCTAGTAAGTTTTGACGGAATCTACCTTGTTTTCCTTTTAATAAGTCTGATAATGATTTTAATGGTCTATTACCAGCACCTGTTACTGGTCTACCACGTCTTCCATTATCTATTAATGCATCTACAGATTCTTGTAACATTCTTTTTTCGTTTCTTACAATTATCTCTGGTGCACCTAATTCTAATAATCTTTTTAATCTGTTGTTTCTGTTTATAACTCTTCTATATAAGTCATTTAAATCAGATGTTGCAAATCTACCACCATCTAATTGAACCATTGGTCTTAAATCTGGTGGAATTACAGGTACAACATTCATAATCATCCATTCTGGTCTGTTTCCAGATAGTCTGAATGCTTCTACTGTATCTAATCTCTTAACTAATTTTACTTTCTTTTGCTCACTTGCTTTAGAAATTTCTTTCTTTAAGCTTGCAGATAATTTTTCTAGATCTATTTTTTCTAGTAATTTTCTTAATGCTCCGGCACCCATTTCTGCTTTAAATGAATCTTTACCGTATTTTTCTACAGCTTCATGATATTCTCTTTCATTTAAAACTTGTGCTTCCATTAAGCCTGATGTTCCTTTATCTGTTACTACATATGATGCAAAATATATAACTCTTTCTAGATTTCTTGGAGAAATATCTAGCATTAATGCTATTCTGCTAGGTATTCCTTTAAAGAACCAAATGTGTGCAATTGGTGCTGCAAGTTCGATGTGTCCCATTCTTTCACGTCTTACTTTTGATTTTGTAACTTCTACACCACATCTATCACAAACGATTCCTTTATATCTAACTCTTTTATATTTTCCACAGTGACATTCCCAGTCTTTTGTAGGTCCAAATATTCTTTCGCAGAATAGACCATCTTTTTCTGGTTTTAATGTTCTGTAGTTTATAGTTTCTGGTTTTTTAACTTCACCTTTTGACCATTCTCTTATTTTTTCATCAGAAGCTAAACCAATTTTTATTTTATCAAAGACTTCTAACTCGTCCATTTCTTGCCCCCTTGACTTTATTTTTTAGTTTCGCAAAACTATTTATTTAATTGCCCTGCCTAAATATAAAATTTAGGCAGCAATCTTTTTTAATCTAAATCTTCATCATCATCAAGATTATCTTTTGCTAAGTCATTACCATATAGGCCTTCATCATCTAAAAGTTCATCATTTTCGAATAATTCATCATTATCTTCTTCTTTGTCTAAATCGATTTCCTCATCGTCAGCTTCTATATATGAACTTTCAATTTCGCTTTCATTTAGAACTAAATCTTCTTTCTTCTTTGCTTCGTTATAGTCTATACCTTCGTCGATATCTTCTTTTAGTTCAATTTCTTTATTATCTTTTGTATATAATCTCATATCTAATCCTAATGATTGTAGTTCTTTTATTAATACTTTGAATGTTTCTGGAATTCCAGGTTCTGGAACATTTTCTCCTTTAACAATTGCTTCATAAGTTTTAACTCTTCCTACTACATCATCAGATTTAACTGTTAACATTTCTTGTAATGTATGAGCTGCACCATATGCTTCTAGTGCCCAAACTTCCATTTCTCCGAAACGTTGTCCACCGAATTGAGCTTTACCTCCTAATGGTTGTTGTGTAACTAAAGAATATGGTCCTGTTGAACGAGCATGTATTTTGTCATCTACTAAGTGATGTAACTTAAGCATGTACATAACTCCTACTGTGATTGGTTCAGCAAATGGATCACCTGTTCTACCATCATAAAGAATTGTTTTTCCATCTGGTGTATTTCCAGATTTAACTAATAATTCTTCTATTTCTTCTGATGTTGCACCATCAAAAACTGGTGTTGCAACATTCCATCCTAATTCTTTTGCCGCTAATCCTAAGTGTACCTCTAAAACTTGACCTAAGTTCATACGAGAAGGAACACCTAATGGGTTTAATAGGATATCTACTGGTGTACCATCTGGCATAAATGGCATATCTTCTTCTGGTAATATTCTAGAAATTGTACCTTTGTTACCATGACGTCCAGCCATTTTATCACCAACTGATATTTTCCTTTTTGTTGCTATATAACATCTTATTATTTGATTTACACCTGGTCCTAATTCATCTGAATTATCTCTTGTAAATATTTTTACATCTACGATTGTTCCAGCTTCACCATGTGGTACTTTAAGTGATGTATCTCTAACTTCACGAGCTTTTTCACCAAAGATCGCACGAAGTAATCTTTCTTCTGCTGTTAGTTCTGTTTCACCTTTTGGTGTAACTTTACCAACTAAGATATCTCCTGGTCTTACTTCTGCACCAATTCTGATAATACCATTTTCGTCTAGGTCTTTTAAGCTGTCTTCACCAACATTTGGTATATCTCTTGTTATTTCTTCTGGTCCTAATTTTGTATCACGACATTCGCAATCATATTCTTCTATATGAATTGATGTAAATACGTCTTCTTTTACTAATCTTTCATTTAAAAGTATAGCATCTTCGTAGTTATAACCTTCCCATGTAGAGAATGCTACTAGTACGTTTCTTCCTAATGCCATCTCACCATTTTTAGTAGCTGGTCCGTCTGCTATGGTATCTCCTTTTTTAACTTTTTCTCCAGCCACAACAATTGGTCTTTGATTAATACATGTACCACCATTTGTTCTTTTAAATTTATTTAATCTATGTGTTTTCGTTGTTCCATTATTATATTTAACAGTAATTGCTTCACCTGTAACTTTTTGAATTACACCATCATCTTCTGCTAAAATTAATATTCCAGAATCTTTTGCTGCTCTGTATTCCATACCTGTACCAACTATTGGAGCTTCTGGCATAATTAATGGAACTGCTTGACGTTGCATGTTCGCACCCATAAGCGCACGTTTTGCATCATCATGCTCTAAGAATGGTATCATGGCTGCACCAATAGAAACTAATTGTTTTGGTGAAACATCCATTCCTGTTACCATTTCTCTGTCTACTTCTATAATATCATTTCTATATCTAACTTTAACTCTCTTATTTACAAATGTTCCACCTTCATTTAATGGTTCTTCAGCCTCTGCAATATAGTTACCATCTTCTATATCTGCACTCATGTATTCCACTTTATCTGTAACTGCATGTGTTTCTGGGTCTACTATTCTGTATGGTGTTTCTATAAATCCATATTCATTTATTTGTGCAAATGATGAAAGTGCAGATATAAGACCTATGTTTGGTCCTTCTGGTGATTCTATTGGACATAGTCTACCATAGTGTGTATAGTGAATATCACGAACTTCGAAACCTGCTCTTTCTCTAGAAAGACCTCCTGGTCCTAATGCAGAAATTCTTCTTTTATGTGTTAGTTCTGATAATGGGTTTGTTTGATCCATAAATTGTGATAATTGTGAGCTACCAAAGAACTCTCTTATTGCTGATGTTATTGGTTTTGTATTTATTAATGTTTGTGGTGTTACTACATCTAAGTCTTGAATTGTCATTCTTTCACGAACAACTCTTTCTAATCTTGTTAAACCAATTCTAAATTGATTTTGTAATAACTCACCAACACAACGTATACGTCTATTTCCTAAATGGTCTATATCATCTATTTCGCCTAATTTATGGTCTAAGTTTAATAAGTAGTTAACAGATGCTAAGATGTCTTCTGTTGTAACATGTTTTGGAACTAATTCTTCATATCTTTGTTCTATTGCTTGATGTAAATCTTTTTCCTCTGTATTGTCTAAGATACTTTTTAATACTTCATAATTTACCATTTCTTTAAAGTGCAAATCTGAAATATCTACATTTGTTACAAAATTATGAATATTTACTGTTCCATTTCCTATTATTTTTACTGGCTTATCTTCTACTCTTACTTCTACAACATTTATACCAGAATTTTGGATTTCGTCTGCCATATCTTTTGATATAACTTCCCCTGCTTCTACAAATACTTCTCCTGTTTCTGGGTTTACTATAGCTGTATGTGCAATCTTTCCTTCTATTCTTGTTGCTAGACTTAGTTTTTTGTTATATTTATGTCTTCCTACTTTTGCTAAATCATATCTTCTTGCATCAAAGAATAGTCCGTTGAATAAGTTTTTAGCAGCTTCAACTGTTGGAAGCTCTCCTGGTCTTAATTTTTTGTAAATTTCGATTAATGCTTCATCTTGAGTTTTTATTGGGTCTTTTTCTAATGTTACTCTTAATTTTTCTTCATTTCCAAAGAAATCAAGTATTTGTTCATCTGTTGCTAAGCCTAAAGCTCTTAATAATGTTGTTACTGGAATTTTTCTAGTTCTGTCTACACGAGCATAAAAAACATCATTACTGTCTGTTTCGTATTCTATCCATGCCCCTCTTATTGGCATTACTGTTGATGTGAATAATTTTTTACCTGTTTTGTCATAGGTAAAGTCATAATAACATCCAGGTGAACGAACTAATTGGCTTACTACAACTCTTTCTGCACCGTTTATAATAAATGTTCCACTATCTGTCATTAAAGGGAAATCTCCTAAATAGATTTCTTGCTCTTTAATTTCTCCTGTTTCACGATTTATTAATCTTACTTTTACATGTAAACGTGTAGAATATGTAGCATCTCTTTCTTTAGCTTCTTCTAAAGAATATTTTGTTTTTTCTTCCATGTAGTAATCAAAAAACTCTAGAACCAAATTTCCTGAATAGTCGATAATTGGTGAAATGTCTTTTAAGACTTCGCCTAATCCTTCCTCGACAAACCACTCGTAAGAATCTCTTTGCACCTTAATTAAGTTAGGCATTTCTATAAAGTCTCCAACTTTTGCAAAGTCTTTTCTTGAGCTTTTTTCATGCTTAATTTCTTTTAACAACTAAATCACCTCTAAAACAAAATATAAGCAGTTTGAAAAAAATTGTATATGAACATTGAAAAGTCCCTCTTGCATCTAAAATTTTATATTAATTTCCAAATTCCTGCTTTATAAATTTTTCCATTAATATATCCTTTTAAATCAATTCCTCTTTCCAACTAATATAACCGTTTTTAGGCAACAAAAAGGCATGCTGGCAATTACCTGTTTTTATCTTTTGCCAACCTACCTTGTTCTTTAAAATTACTTTTTTCTAAATATTTTAATTATTTTTACCACCTTTTAGCGTTTAAAATACCTTTTGTATCATAGCATAATTTACCATGTTTTGTCAACGAAATATAGTAAATTTTTACATATTTTTATTTAGTAAAAACTGTATATACAGAATCTTACATTTCTGTCATAATTTAATTTGTAATTTTATATTTCATATGATATACTACAAAAAAAATATTATAATAATTTAAGGTGGTAAAAAATGCAAGATAATAATACAAAAGATAATAACAATCAAAGAAATTTATCTAATGCTTTTGAGGAATTAAAAAAAGCTAGGAACAATAGTATACAAGCAAAAAAAGAAACACCTAAAGAAGTAAATGAGACTAAGCAAGTAAGTAAAAATACAAATAATTCGACTTCAAAACCTAAAAAAGGAAAACCTGCTAAACCTCCAAAAAGCAAGAAAGAGAAAAGAGTAAAAGCAGTAAAAACCAAACACGAACCAAAGCCAAAAAAGTCTAACTTTAATGGCTCTTTTAGATATAAATTCGATACTTTGAAAAGCAATAAAAAGAAATTTAGGCAATTTATTATCTTATCTTCGGTTTATTTGTTAATTATAATTGCTTTAATTATTTTTATTGTTACATATATTTCTAATAAAAATAAAACAGAGAATCCTTATGGTGATTTTAGCACTTACGAAAAAAACACAAATCCATTTAATATTAGTCAAATACTTATAGATAACACAAATTCTACTAAGACAAAAGAAAAAACTTATAGGGACAAAGAAATTCCTTATTCTACTAAATATATAAAAAATGATTCTTTACCAAAAGATGAAAAAATAGTTAAACAAGCTGGGGTTCCTGGTTTAGAACGTGTTAATATTATCAGAACATATGAAGGTTCAGATTTAATTGATGAATCTACTTCTAGTATAGATATCTTACAAGCTCCTGTAGAAGAAATTGTTGAGGTTGGTACTTCTGATTTCTTGGTAAATTATAATGTACATTTAGGAGATACAATGTATGTTATTTCTACAGTTTCTTTAATGGATGCAATTAACAATGGTTCTGAGATTTGTAAAATCACAAGATATATGGATGTTGTTTTATTAGAAGTTGTTGGTGATTGGTGTAGAATTTCTTTTGATGGACAAGAAGGATATGTTCCAGCATCTTCATTAACATCACAATCTACAACTCCTGGTATCGTTTCACAAAACAAAGTACAAAGAATCGTATCTAAATTAAACTTTAATATGGCATTAAATGTTAAGAGTGGTTTATCTCTAGATGATTACAAACGTATATTAGCTGATGAGCCAAGAGATGTGAATAAAGTAATATATAGTAATGCTGAAGCATTTTATAATGCAGAACAAAAATATAATGTTAATGGACTTTTATTAGTAGCCATGGCAATTCACGAAAGTGGATGGGGAACATCTGCAATATCGTTAGACAAGAGAAACTTATTTGGTTATGGTGCATATGATAATGATGCATATAATTCAGCTTACACATTTGATACATATGCAGAGGGAATAGAGTTTGTAGCAAAAATACTTGCTAAAGCTTATTTAAATCCTGCAGGAATGACATTGTCAGATGGTGATACTACAACAGGAAGATATTATTCTAGCCCAACACTTACTGGAATTAATACAAGATATTCTACAGACCCTAACTGGTGTACAAAAGTCTTTTCATATATGACATATTTTTATGATAAACTATAGGGATTTAGGGACGGTGTTCCTTTCCCTTTTATAATATTTTCGATAGGGATTTTAGGACCGTCCCCCCAATCCCCTTTTGGGACCGTCCACAATTCCTGATTGACTATTCAAAAATTTCTAAAAGGAGATTCAAATGAAGAAATTGTTAAAAAAGAAGGATTTAATTATTTTATTAGTATTAATAGTTATATTAATAAGTTTAATTCCTTTCTATATTTTAAAGATTAGAGATATTATTTATAGCAATAAATTTGCAACTTATTCTTATGAAACTTATACAAATTATACTAACCCAATTTTTTCTATAGAAAAAATTGTATATTATAGTAATGCATTTGTAACAGATAATAGTTCAGATGGTAATTTTCAAAATATAAATATTGGACAATATACAGATATAGCTATATACATTAATAATACAAATGCTTCTGATGAACTAACTGATAAAAATACAATTGCCGAGCTATATATAGATAATATTAAAGTTACAAGTAATTCTAATAAAGGTACAAAAACACTATGTTATAAAAATCCATATTATTTTGCAACCTATAAAGGTTTACAAGAACCTGAAAATGGAAGAATAAATTTTAATATTATAACTAATAACAAAGATAATAAAGAAAGTGCATATAACAATCCTTCTTTTTACCAAGATTGTTCTAATCCAATATCTTTAGGATATATAAACAAAGATATTGTAACAAACTTTGAAATAGCAAATACAGATACCCTTTCTTTAAATGGAACTATCTTACAAAAGGCTAATATTACTTTAGATGAGCTAACTTTTAATATGAGCTTTACAATACATATAAAAAATAATAAAGGTGAAGAATTTATTTGCAATGTAGACAGACCTGTTTTAAGTGATGAAACTAGCTCACAACTTCTTAATGGGTATATTGCAACTCAATATTCCCCAGATAAAGGAACAGCGCAATTTATAAAAATCTCAGATTAGTAATTTATAGCCGATAATAATGTATAATTTTCACCTATTCATGAATATACATGAATAGGTGATTTTTTTGAGAAAATTAAAATTATTTATTTTAAATGGGCTAGTTTTAACTGTTATATCTATTTTTCTGCAGTTAATAGGTGTTTCTTTTGGCGTATATATTTCTAATAAAATTGGTGATGAAGCAGTTGGTTTATACCAACTATTAATGTCTACATATTCCTTTGGAATCACACTTGCTCTTTCGGGAATTAACCTTGCCTGTGTTAGAATTGTATCTGAAGAACTCGCAAAAAATTCTTTTAGAAGTATAAAAAAAGTAATAACGAAATGCCTTATTTATAGTCTGTTTTTTGGCAGTCTAACCTTTTTACTATTTTGTATATTTGCAAATATGATATCTACATACATATTACACGAGAAAATCTCTCCTTTAACTATATGTATAATGGCTATCTCTTTCCCTTTTGCTTCTATTTGTTCATGTTTAAATGGTTATTTTTCTGCTGTTCGCCATGTAGTAAAAAGCGCTTTTATACAAATACTAGAACAATTTTTCAAAATTTTATTAGTAAGTTACATGCTAAATACTATATTTGACACATCTATTAATTCTGCATGTAGTTTAATTGTTCTTGGTAGTTCTATAGCAGAAGGCATTACCTGCATATTAATGTTTATTACATATATAAAAGATAGGAAAAAATTATGTAGCAAAAACGATATATATATACCACAACCTAGCACAGGCATAACTAAGCGAATATTTAAGATTTCACTTCCGATTTCCTCTGCAACTTATATAAAATCTGGGCTTGCAACGCTAAAACAAGTTGTTATACCATTAAAGCTAGAAGCGTCTGGTTTAAGCTGTAGTGAAGCTCTTTCTAAATATGGTATGATTAATGGAATGGTCTTTCCTATAATACTATTTCCTAGTACTTTTTTAAGTTCCTTTAGTGGACTGCTTATTCCCGAATTTTCTTCTTTTAATGTAAGAGGTGAAAATAATGCTATACAAGATTCTATATATAAAATATTAAAATATACACTGATATTTTCTTTTTTTATTATTGGAATATTTTTATGTTTTTCTAAGGAATTAAGTTTATTAATTTATAGTAATACTGAAATTTCTAAATATATAAAAATATTAGCTCCTGTAATCATTTTTATGTATTTAGATAGTATTGTTGATGGAATATTAAAAGGTCTTGATAAACAAGTTAGTGTTATGATTATAAATATTATAGATTTAATAAGTAGTATTTTACTTATCTCTTTTTTACTACCGGTATATGGAACCTTTGGTTATTTAATTGTTATTTTTATAAGTGAAATTTTAAATTGTATTTTAAGCATATGGGTTTTAATTAACACAACTAAAATAAAATTTAAATTTAAATTATGGATATTAAAACCCACTATGATTTTGCTTATAAGTGTAGTTATTACTAATCTTTTAAAAATAAATGCGATTGCTATTATTCCTTTACTAATTAACATATTAATCTACAGCAGTGCATATATTTTATTTAGCTTTATTTTTAAACTGATATCTAAAACTGAAATTAAGAATTTTATTACACTATAAGGACTAATAATTCATCTTGAGTTATTAGCTCTTTTTTTAACAAATCTTCTGTAACTATATAATGAAGTTTTATATTTATTTTTTTATCCTCGTTAGATATTTCCATTATATCGTGATGTTCTGCCATATTATATGAGTTCATATCTATCTCATCTAATAGGCTAATATTTTTTTCTTCTCTATTTAATATGCAAAAATATGCCCAATATTTGTATGCCAAATTGTTAGCATCCTTTTTGTTACAAATCGTAATAAATATTGTATCTTTATCGGTCACAAGTTTTATTCCTTTAAAAACTTTGTTATCTTCTATTAATTCAATATTTGTTAAAGATTTTATATCTTCTCTTAATTTTTGGTTTATTAAATTAATTGTTTCTTTTGTATTGTTTTCGATATAATTTTTTAAAGCTTGTAATTTTTTATTCACAATTAATTAGTCTCCTTTCCAGAGTTTTTACGTTAATATTAAAACATATTTATTAAATTTTTACAAGAATAAATTATCGATATTATTCGTCATCTTTCGACAATATGTCTTATTATCTTTTACCTAAGGTTAAATTTACCGTATTAGTATTATTCCCTCTTCTATACTCTATTCTTATACTTTCTCCTGGATTTTTAGTATAAATATATTCTTTTATATCATTCATAGTATATATTAATCTATCATCTATTTTTAATATTATATCACCTTTTACTAAACCACAACTTGCTGCTGGACTATTGGTAGTTACTGCTTCTATATAAACACCACTATCTAATTTAAAAGTTTTATCTATATATGGAATAATGTTTTTGTCATATCCAGAGATTCCAATGGAAGGTTCTTCAAAATTACCTGTAGTACTATATTTTTCTATTATTGGTTTAACTACATTTATTGGTACTGCAAATCCAATTCCCTCTGCAGTATCAATTTTTAGCGAATTTATTCCTATAACTTCACCAGCTGTATTTATTAATGGTCCACCACTATTTCCTGGGTTTATTGTAGCATCTGTTTGGATTAAATCTGTCATTAAGACTTCTTCATTGTTTTCTGTAAATTTTAGTGTTCTTGCTTTTGCACTTATTATACCTGATGTTACAGTTCTCTCAAATTCATAACCTATTGGATTTCCTATTGCATATACTGTTTGCCCTGCTTTTACACTAGTTGAGTCTCCCAGTTTTACTGCTTGTAACCCTTCTAATTTTATTTTTACTATACTTAAATCTAAAGTTGCATCTGCCCAAACAACATTAGCATCATATGTGTTTCCATTCTCTAATGTAACATAGCAACTACTATATCTATCTCCAGAAACATGTTTATTTGTTATAATATAGCCATTTGATGATACAATAACGCCTGTTCCTAGGCCTAGTTTTTCTATTCCATCTTGTGTAAATATAGAACTTCCTATTTCTTTAATTTTCGAAATGCCAACAACACTATGGTTAACCTCTTCTATTATATCTTCTATCGTTGTATCTTGACTTGTAACATTTTGTACAGTTTGAGTTGTTCTTTCCACTTTTAAGTCCTCATTTATTTTTCCCACATCTGTTCTAATATATAATCGTATAAGTGATGCAATTAAAACTACAGTTAATATTATTATGAATACTATAAAAACATTTTTTCCCGCATTTTTTTTATTTCTTTTTACTCTTCTATATTTTTGCATAAAAAAACCTCCTTTGGAAAACTTTTCTTATACCTTTATGTTTTCCAAAAGAAATTTTTTTTAATCATGTATTTTTAAATTTCTATTGAAATTTCTAGCAATATATATATATAATAGCCTTATATTAATTTACTTATTATGGGGGGATTACTTTATGGAAAAATATCAATTAACTTTTCCACAATTATCACTTTGGAGTGTAGAACAATTTTATAAAGGCACAAGTATAAATGTCATAACTGGATTTATAAAAATAAATGAAACTGTAAACTTTCATTTATTTAACGACGCTATAGAAATATTAATTAAAAATACTGATATCTTTGGAATGCATCTATCATACGAAAATGGCGAATTAACACAAGTTTTGACAACACCTAAAAATAAGGGAATTCGCTTAATAAATGTATCTTGCAAAGAAGAATTAGAAAATTTACAAAATACTATTGCCAAAACCCCTTTTAATATCTTTGAAGACGACTTATTCGATTTTACTATATTTAAACTTCCAGATAACACTGGGGGTGTTATTGGGCGCTTTCATCATATTATTTGTGATGCATGGGCTACTAGCTTAATAATTACTAGAATAATGACAATTTATCAAAATTTATTGAATAATCTATCACCTACTGAAGGGATTAATTTTGAATCCTATGTTAACTATATTGTTTCTGAAGAATTATATGTAAATAGTCCGAAATTTAAAAAGTCAAAAGAATTTTGGCTTAATACTTTTAACTCTAATTTTTCCTACAGCTATTTGTCTTCGAATGTTTCTAACTCTTGCACTGCAGACAGAGCAACATATTCGATTGAAAAAAATCTAGCCAAAAAATTAAATGATTTTTGCGAGGTAAATTCTATTTCTTTACCTTTATTATTAATTTCTGTAATTGGAATTTATTTGGCAAAAATTAATAATAATTCTTGCGCTACAATTGGCCTTCCTATTTTAAATAGAACTAATTTTAAAGAAAAAAACTCAATCGGTGCATTTATAAGTACTATTCCTTTTAAAATGGATATTGATTATAATAAAACATATTTAAATTTTATTTTAGATTTAAAAAAGGATTATTTTAATATCCTTAGAAATCAAAAATATCCATATACAGCTATACTAGAAGATTTAAGGAAAACAACAAATATATCGAAAAGTCTTTATGACATTTCATTTTCTTATCAAAATGCCAGAGATAATAACCAATTATCTTCTATTAATTATACTACTGGTTGGGTATTTAATGGTTGCGTTTCTAATAATATGGATATTCATATATATGACATGGACAACACAGGTGATTTATCAATATTATTTGATTATAGAAAAGATTTATTCAAAGCTTCTGACGTTGAAGAAATATATAATAATTTGATAAATATTTTAAATCAGATTATATCTAATCCTAATATTTTATTAAATGATATCTCTTCGATTGATAAAAATGTAGAAAATTTTATTACGAATAACTATAACAACACAAAAGCCGAATTTCCAGGGAATACACCTATTATAAAATTATTCGAAGAACAGGCAAAATTATCTTATACTAAACTCGCCCTTATAGAAGGCGAAAAAGAACTGACCTATGCTGAACTTCTTAATAGTGTTAATAATTTAGCTTATAATCTTTCGAAAAATGGTCTTAAATATCAAGATAAGGTATGCTTGTTTTTTGACAACTCTATAGAATTGGTTGTTTCCATACTTGCATGTTTAAAGCTAGGCGTTTGCTATATTCCTTTAAACACTTCTTTTCCTTTTGAAAGAGTTAAATATATCATGAATGATAGTAACTCTGCCAAAATTTTAACCAATTCTAAAAACATTTCTAAATTAGCTGAATTTAACAATTCTATAGTTATAGATTATGAAAATCTAAATTTTGAAGCAAAACACTCATATAATGAAAAATTGCTAAACTCAAATGATTTAGTATATATAATTTACACCTCTGGTTCTACTGGAAATCCTAAAGGTGTACAAATTGCAAATAAAAGCTTAGTAAACTACATCTATTGGTGTACAAAACAGTATGTAACAACTACTCCATGTAATTTTCCATTATATTCTTCTATTGCTTTTGATTTAACAGTTACATCAATATATACACCTTTAATCTCTGGTAATTCTATTTATATTTATAACAATTCAAACCCAGAGTTATTAATTAAGGAAATTGTTGCTGATAAAAAAATACAAGTTCTAAAATTAACTCCAGCACATCTTTCTTTATTATTAGATGTTGCTACTCCAGATTCTTGTATTAAAGAATTAATCGTTGGTGGTGATATTTTAACTACCGAAACATGTAAAGCTATTATTAATAAATTTCATAATGGAATTAAAATATACAATGAATATGGTCCAACAGAAGCCACAGTTGGTTGTATGATATATGAATATAGCCTTTTGGATGATTATGTTTCTGTTCCTATTGGAAAACCTATTAATAATGTACAAATATATTTGTTTAACTCATGTATGAATTTAATGCCTTTTAATACTATTGGAGAAATGTATATAGGTGGAGATTGTTTGTCTAAGGGATATTTAAATCTACCTACAGTAACTGAAAATAGTTTTATAAAAAATCCATTTAACGAAAATGAAATTTTATATAAAACTGGAGATTTAGCTAAATTACATCCAAATGGATCTATGGAATATATTGGTAGATGTGATTTTCAAATAAAAATAAATGGATATAGAATAGAAACTGGAGAAGTACAGTCTCAAATTTTAAAGTATCCTAATATAAAAGATTGTTATGTCATAGATATGCAAATTAAAAATAATAAAGAACTTTGTGCATACTATGTAGAAAATAAACATGTGGATATAGATGATTTAATTTCTACTTTAGATAAAAAATTACCTAATTACATGATACCTAAACATTTTATTAAAATGGGCAGTCTTCCAATGACTGTTAATGGCAAAATAAATAGAAAAGAACTTCCTTTACCAACAATAAAAAGAAAGGTTGCTATTGTTAAACCTGCTAATACAATTGAAGAATTACTTTGCAATATTTTTTGCAAAGTTCTGGAAATAGAAGAAATTAGTACAGTAGAAAATATTTTTAACTACTATGTAGATTCTCTTAGTTTAATAAAAATTCAAACTATCTTATATTCAGAAGGATATAATTTGGATACACAGGACTTTTATAATAATAAAACTATAAAAAGTTTAGCAGATAAGATTATAAATGGTTCTGCATCAGAAGAAGATTATGCAGAGAATTTTAAGGATGTAAACTTTTCTATATCTGATATCCAAAAAGATATTACTACAAATATAAATTTCAAAAACATTTTTCTTTTTGGAGCAACAGGATTTTTAGGAATCCATATATTACATGAATTATTACTTAATACTAATTCTAATATTTATTGTTTAATACGAAGGAAAAATGGTTCTATTCCTAGACAAAGGCTAGAAGAAAAATTAAAATTTTATTTTCCAAATGAAAATTTAGAAAAATATAAAGACAGAATTATAATATTAGAAGGTAATTTACTAGATGAACATTTTGGATTAGATAAGGTTGTTTATAACAAACTTATTCGAGATATTGATATCTGTATACATTCTGCAGCTCTAGTGAAACATTATGGGGACTATAATTTATTTCATCAAACAAATGTAGTCTCTACAGAAAAAATTATTGATTTCTGCAATGAAGGGCATAGTGTATTGGAATATATATCTACAATCTCAGTATCTGGATATGGCTTAGTTAATACTCCTGATACTACTTTTACAGAAAATAATTTATATATAGGTCAAAATTATAAAGAAAATGTATATGTACATAGTAAGTTTGAAGCAGAATACCTAATTATAGAAGCATGCAAAAATACTAATTTAATAGCTAGCATTTATAGAGTTGGTAATTTATCTAATAGATATACTGATGGCGTATTCCAAGAAAACGCTTATGAAAATTCTTCATTAAATAGAATTATTGCTTGTATAAACTTAAACTGTTATCCTAAAGAATTTCAAACTTTTCCTTTAGAATTTTCGCCTGTAGATATCTGTGCACATAATATAGTAAAATTATTGCCTGACCAAAATAAAAATTTAAATATATATCATCTATATAATAATAATGTTACTAACTTTTTAAATATTCAACATCTATTGGAGAAAAATAATATTTACTTAAAAGCTATTTCTTCAGAAGATTTTAAAAAACTTTTAATAGAACAATCCAATAATTATTTTGGTTTTGCAAATATCATAAATAACAAAGTTACTAGTAATTTAAATATTTCAAATGAATATACTGATTCTATTTTAAAAAAGCTTAACCTAAATTGGCCAATAATTGATGATTTATATATACAAAAGATTATTGATTATTTAATAAAAAATAAATTTATAGGAGAAAAAACAAATGAAACTAGAAAAGAATAAAATTTTTACAATAAATTCTATACCCAAATTAGTAACAATAAATATGATAATTTTTTTATTAATTTGTATTATATTGTATTTAATTATACCATATGTATTAAATTATCCGCCTAATTCTATAGATAACGATTTTCAGGTTGAGGTAGTAGGAATTAAATATACCTCTCAGTTTATTGTATTAGCTACAATACTTTCCATATTTATATTAGGTGCATTAACTTTTTTATATAATATGCTTTCTATTAAAAAAATAAAAAATAAACATACGAATAAAATTGATAAAAAACAAGTAGAAAAAATAAGGAAAAGAAGTTTTAGTTTTCCTTACATAACATTATTACTTACTCTACTTGTACCACCTGCTATAGTTTGTTTTTGCCTTGTATTATTTAATACTACGCCAGAACTAAATCTAAGAATTACAATTATCATTTTTTGTATGTCAGCAATATTTGCGATTTTTTCGTATATTGTAAATAAAAACTTTTTTGTTAATACACTAGTAAAAACTGCAAAAATATCTAACAACAAAGCTACTGGACTAAGGCTTAATCTATATACAAAAATACTATTACAAATGTTACCAATATTTTTATACTCTTTTATAATTATATTGCTATTATCTCTTTCTCTGTTAACTACAGAAAAGGGAAACTTATTATACAATTTGTATCGCCAACAGCTTTCAAATTACTTTTCTAAAGAAGAAGTTTATGATTTAGCTGATTTGCCAAATATTCTTAAAAATAATATAACACTGCAAAATGAACAAGATAATTTCTTTATCATTTCTTGTGATACTGATGATGTATATTATTCCGAAGAAGAACTAAATACTTTCTTTAAAAAATATTTGAATGAATTTTATGAAAAAACAAATGGTCATGTATATGATAACTATGGTCAAAATATAGAAGCTTCTGCGATAAAAGTACATACTACAAATGGTGATTATTTCATTGGCGTAAGATTTTACGTATTTTCTTCATCATTTATAACACCATTTATTATTGCAGCCATCATATTACTTTTCTTTAATATCTTATTTGTTTTATATATAAGTAAAGATTTAAGTAATGATATAAAAACCATAAGTAGACAATTATATGTAATCGCTGCATCAGATAATATTTCTAATGAGCATAATTTGCCAGTTACTTCTAATGACGAACTTGGTGATTTAACTACAGCATTTAATAAAGTTCAAGATAAAACAAAGGAATATAATACTACAATTAAGACTAACCAAGAAACTCTTATGGAAAGCGAACGTCTTGCCTCTTTAGGTCAATTAATTGGTGGTATAGCACATAACTTAAAAACTCCCATAATGTCAATATCTGGTGCTTCTGAAGGCTTATCTGATTTAGTAAAAGAATACGATTCCTCTATTGATGATCCAGAAGTAACTTCTAAAGATCATCATGATATTGCAAATGACATGACCGAATGGATTGATAAAATAAAAACATATACTTCATATATGTCTGATGTAATAACTGCTGTTAAGGGACAAGCTGTAAATCTAGCATCTGATAATACTGCATATTTTAAAGTTGATGAACTTTTAAAATATATTAATATCTTAATGAAGCACGAATTAAAAAATGCTTTGGTTTCTTTAAATATACATAATTATGTAAGTTCTAAAATTCAAATTAATGGAGATATTAATGCATTAGTACAAGTAATAGATAATATGATATCTAATTCAATTCAATCTTATAACGGAAAAACAAATCAAGTTATAGATTTAACATTAAGAACAAATGATTCTAATTTGTTAATAGAAATTCAAGATTATGGTTGTGGTATGACTAATGAAGTTAAAGATAAATTATTTAAACAAATGATTACAACAAAAGGAAAAAAAGGTACTGGCTTAGGTTTATTTATGTCTTATTCAACTATCAAAGCACATTTTAATGGTGATATAAAATTTGAATCTGAACATAATAAAGGAACTACATTTACTATTATATTACCTTTATCATAAAAAATTTTTGCTTTAACTTTTACTATTAAACTAATTACTAGGTAATTTTACCTTGTTTCATAGGAAAAAGGAACTATAAATAGCTATAGTTTCTTTTTTTGTACTTTTTTTGACTTTTTTCTTGCTTTTATATATTTTTATTTATATAATTTCTATATTAGGAGGTCTGTTATTATGAGAAAGAATCAAGTTACATCCAAAAGTGCTGATTTTAAAATAATCGCTGTAGATGATGAACAAGGAATTTTAGATTCATTATCTATATTTATGAAAAGATCTGGCTATGATTTTGTTGGCATAACAGATCCTATAGAAGCTATAAATCGCGTAAAAACAGAACATTTTGATTTAATGGTACTAGATTTTATTATGGACCCAATTCATGGTGACAAAGTTGTTGAAGAAATCAGAAAATTTAATAAAGATCTATATATTCTTCTTTTAACTGGTCATAAAGATTTGGCTCCACCATTAGAAACTATTCACGAACTTGATATCCAAGGATATTGCGAAAAAAGTGATAAATTTGACCAATTATTACTATTAATAGAATCTGGATTAAAATCTGTAAATCAAATGCGAACAATAACTAGAATGAATGACAATTTAGAAAAAGCTTACATAGACAGTATAGAAATATTAAGACACACTGTTGAAGCAAAAGATCCTTATACTAAAGGTCATTCTGACAGAGTTTCTGAATACGCAGTTCTATTAGGAAAAAAACTTAATTTGCCTGACGATGATATCGAAAAGCTAAAAATTGGCGGTCTTTTTCATGATATAGGAAAAATTGGTATTCCAGACAGCATCCTTCTAAAAGAATCTAAATTAACAGATGAGGAATATACAAAAATTAAAGAACATCCCGTAATTGGATATAACATTTTAGAAAATGCTGACATGTTTAAAAATATTCTAGATATCATAAAATATCATCACGAAAGATTTGATGGAAATGGATATCCAGAAAGATTAGCAGGAACAAATATCCCTTATCTTGCTAGAATCACTTCTATAGTTGATAGTTTTGATGCTATGACTTCCAAAAGGAGTTACAGAGATTCTTTACCAATGGACGTTGTAAAATCTGAAATATTAGAAAATTTGGGTTCTCAGTTTGACCCAGAAATAGGTATAGCTTTCCTAGATATTTTAGATAATGATTTTAATTCTATTAAACAAATACAAGAAAAGTACTAACTTTATTTGTATTTAATATAATTAATTAAGGAGGGGATTTAAAAATGGTTTTAACTGCTTCAGAAACAAGAAAGCAAGCCAGAGAATCTTTAAAAGGTAAATGGGGAGTTGTGGTTTTAATTACCTTAATATTTTTAGGATACTCATTTTTAGTAGGATTACTTTCTGCTATTCCTTTTTTAGGATTCTTAGTTTCTATAGCTGCTATTGTCATTGATATTCCAATAATATATGGTTTTATGATGACTATGATGAAGCTAAAAAGAGGAGAAAGTGTAGGATACTTTGATTTCTTTAAAGATGGTTTTACTAATTTTAAAAGAGCTTGGTGCCTTACAGGAAGATTACTTTTAAAAATGATTGCTCCGCTAATATTAATAATAGTTGCAATCATTATAATGGTAGTTTCTATTATCGCATCTTTGGCAACTGCATTTGCAGTAGGAATAAGTACTTCTACTTCTACTTTAGGTGGTGCTATAGTTGGTGTTAGTGCTTTAACAATAATAGCATATATCGTTGTACTTGCTGCATACATATGGCTTTTCGTGAAGTCATTATCATATGGTTTAGGTATATACCTTGCAATTGATAATCCAACTATGAAACCACTTGATTGTGTTAACAAAAGTAAAGAACTTATGGATGGAAATAAAGGTCGTTTATTCTGCCTATATCTTTCATTCATCGGATGGATTGCTCTAGCTGTTGTAGTATCTTTAATACCTTTTATTGGCTGGATAGCAGCAATCGCTGGTACTATTGTATTAACACCATATATTGGGTTTGCATCAATAGTATTCTATGAAAATAGAGCTGGTATAGATAGTTCTGCTACAGTTGCCGAAGGTACTGTAGATTCAACAGAAAACTCAGATGAAAATACAACAACAAATGAAATAAAAGAACAATCTGGTTCTCAAGATGTAAAAGCAGAAATAGTAGACATACCAAATTTAGACCAAAATAAAGATTAGATTCTTCTTCGGAATTTTGGTCTCTCGGTATTTGGGGACGGTCCTTAAATCCCGATTTTGTTTTTAATTTATCAAATAGTTAAAAAAGCCAAAAACTTCTTACACAATATGTATAAGAAGTTTTTTATTTATTTAAATTATCCAATTTTCATAGAAAGTTTTACTTTTTGTCTTTCATTATCTATTCCGATAACTTTTACTTTTACAATATCTCCAACAGACACGATATCTGATGGATTTTTAACAAATTTTTCACTCATCTCTGATATGTGGACAAGTCCATCATGTTTTACACCAATATCCACAAATGCTCCAAAGTCAATTACATTTCTAACAGTACCTGTTAATATCATACCTTCTTTTAGATCTTCGAATTTTAAAACATCTTGCCTTAGTATTGGCTTTGGCATATCTTCTCTTGGGTCTCTTCCCGGTTTTGATAATTCATCTATAATATCTTTTAAAGTCATTTCTCCTACATTTAAAGCTTTCGCTGTTTCGGTTAAATTTATACTTCCTAATTTTTTTCTAAGCTCTACTAATTTATCTTTATCTTTTAAATCTTCTGTTCCATAACCCAAAGTCTTTAATAATTCTTCTGCTATGTCGTAGCTTTCAGGGTGCACTGCTGTATTTTCTAATGGATTAGTACCATCTGGAATTCTAATAAATCCTGCACATTGTTCAAATGCAACTTTACCTAATTTAGGAACTTTAAGTAATTCTTTTCTAGTTTTTAACTTTCCATTTTCGTCCCTATATTTTACTATATTTTTAGCTATAGTTTTATTTATTCCAGAAACATATGAAAGCAGTGATGGTGTTGCAGTATTTACATCTACTCCTACCTTATTAACACTATCTTCTACAACTCCTGCTAGGCTTTCTTCCAATTTCTTTTGATTTACATCATGTTGATATTGACCTACACCTATAGATTTTGGATCAATTTTAACGAATTCTGCAAGAGGATCTTGAAGTCTTCTAGCTATAGATATTGCACCCCTTATAGAAACATTTATGTCTGGATATTCTTCTGTTGCAAGTTTTGACGCAGAATATACAGAAGCTCCTGCTTCACTTACTATGGTATATAAAACTTCATGGTCACATTTTTTTATCATCTCTGATACAAACATTTCAGATTCCCTTGAAGCTGTCCCATTTCCTATTGCAATCATATCTACATGATCTTTATTAATTAATCTTACTAATTCTTTTTCCGCTCCCTCTACGTCATTTTGTGGCTCTGTTGGGTATACTGTTGCAATATCTAAAACCTTGCCTGTTTCATCAATTATTGCGATTTTACAACCTGTTCTATATGCTGGGTCAAATCCCATAACTGTTATACCTTTTATTGGAGCACCTAATAATAATTGTTTTGCATTTTTACCAAATACTTTTATTGCTTGCTCTTCTGCTTTTTCCGTTAAATCTGATCTTATCTCTCTATCGATAGATGGTTCTATTAATCTTTTAAAACTATCTTGAATAGTATCTTTTAAGTACTGTGTAAACTGGTTTTCACCTTTTATTATATCTTTCTCTATTTTTTCTAAAATTTTATCTTCTTCTTTTTCTATTTTAACTTTTAAAAATTCTTCTTTTTCTCCTCTATTTATTGCAAGAATCCTATGACTTGGTATTTTATTTACATTTTCACTATAATCATAATACATTTCGTAAGCAGATTTTTCTTCTGGTTTTGTAGCAGTAGTCTTTATAATTCCTTTTGAATATACTATTTGCTTAATTAATTTTCTATATTCTGGGTTATCAGATATCATTTCTGCAATAATATCTAATGCTCCTTGTATTGCTTCTTCTACAGTTTTTACTTCTTTTTCTTCGCTTATATATTCAGCTGCTATTTCTTGTATATTTTTTGTCTCTTCTTGAGCCAAAATAATTTCTGCAAGTGGTTCTAACCCTTTTGCTTTTGCTACAGTTGCTCTTGTCTTCTTCTTTTGTTTATATGGTCTATAGATATCTTCTACTTCTGCAAGAGTAATAGCATTCTCTAAATCTTTCACTATCTCTTCTGTTAATTTTCCTTGCTCTTCGATAGAGTTTGTAACTTCTTCTTTTCTCTTCTCTAAATTTCTTAAATAGTTTAGTCTTTCTCCAAAAGTTCTTAAAACTTCATCAGAAAGCCCGCCCGTTACTTCTTTTCTATATCTTGCTATAAAAGGAATTGTATTTCCTTCATCTATTAGTTTTATCGTGTTTTCTACTTGTTGTACCTTAATATTTAATTCTTCTGCTATAATTTGCTCTATTTTTTTCATTCTACTACCATGTTCCTTCCTAAAAATAAATATACCTCTTATCTTCTGATATTTTATGCTAAGCTTTCTCTATACTTTTTTAGTCCCACTATCTCACTTATTTGATCCGGTCTTAAGACATAATCTTCTTCTGATACTTCTGTTACCCAATTAATATCTTTCGCAGTCATACCATACTCACAAAGTATATTTGCGTCTTCAAATAATTTTTCACTCGTTTCATGTTTTCTTCCATGTGTCTTTCTGTCTATATAACCATCATCATTTATAGTTGATGAAAAATGTATATGTGCTACATATTTTTTGCATTTTTCTTTATCTAAATATTTCTTTATAAATTCTTTCATTGGCTCATGCCAAATCTTTGCTTGACAATATATGTGGCATATATCTATACATGCTCTAACATTTTGGCTATCTATTTGCTCACATAAATCTAGTACTGTACATGAATATCTTTCTCTCATCATAAATAGGTTTTCTAAAAAAATTGTCACTTTTGTTCCTTTTAAAAATTCTGCAATTTCTTTAATATCTTCTAATGTTGTTAATTTATGTTTTTTCATTATAAATTCTGTATGATATATAACATTTATTTTTATCCCATATTCATTAGCTAAGTCTATTAACTGCTTAAGCTCGCTATATATTAAATCTTTATTTTTATATAATAGTAACTCTATATCATACCCAGAAAGAGGAGGATGCACAGTTATTTCTTCTAAAGCTGGAAATTTTTGCATAAGTCTTCTTATTGGCTTTTCTGCTTCGAAATCGACTAATTTTTCTTCATCTTTAGCAAAATACTGTATCTCAACTCCTTTTTCTTCTTCTATATATTGGCTCATAGCCTCTATTCCTTCTAAAAATTCATTTGTTTTAGGATGTATTTTCATAGTAATTTATCTCCCCCGAGATTTAGAGAACTCCCTCTTTTCCATTTTACTGGGATTCTAGCACCGTCCCCAAATCCCTATTTTCTATTCTAAGCCTAAGTATTCGTTATAAGTACATTCTTTATCTACTACACTACCATCTTTTTTGATGTCTATTATTCTATTTGCTACAGTTTGCATTAATTGATGGTCATGTGATGCAAATATCATATTTCCTTTAAACCTTTCCATTCCTTCATTTAATGCAGTAATACTCTCCATATCTAAATGGTTTGTTGGTTCATCAAAAATTAAGAAGTTTGCACCTGATAACATTAATTTAGATAATACACATCTTACCTTTTCCCCTCCAGATAAAACCTTTACATTTTTTAATGCTTCATCACCAGAGAATAACATTCTACCTAAAAAGCTTCTTACATATGTTTCGTCTGGGTCTTTAGAGTATTGCCTTAGCCAGTCTGTTATACTTAAATCTTGAGTAAACAAGTAGCTATTATCTTTTGGGAAATATGCTTTAGTTATAGTTGTCCCGAATGATACTTCTCCTTCATCTGGCTCTAATTCTCCTGCAAGTATTTGGAACAATGTTGTTCTTGCATTTTCGTTATCTGCAATTATAGCAATCTTATTATCTGTTTTTACTGTAAAAGATACATTATCTAATACTTTCTCGCCATCTACAGTTTTACTTAAATTCTTAACTGTTAAAATATCTTTTCCTGGTTCCCTGTCTGGTTTAAAATCTATATATGGATATCTTCTATTTGATGGCTTTATTTCGTCTAATTGAATCTTTTCTAACGATTTCTTTCTTGATGTAGCTTGTTTTGATTTAGATGCATTAGCACTAAAACGTGCAATAAATTCTTGTAATTCTTTTATCTTTTCTTCTTTCTTCTTATTTGCATCTTTCATTTGTTTTAATGCTAACTGGCTAGATTCGTACCAGAAATCGTAGTTTCCTGGGTATACTTTAATCTTCCCAAAATCCACATCTGCGATATGTGTACATACTTTATTTAAGAAATATCTGTCGTGTGATACTACAATTACTGTATTTTCAAAATTTATTAAGAATTCTTCTAACCATTGAATAGTCTTTAAATCCAAATCGTTTGTAGGCTCGTCTAATAATAATATATCTGGATTTCCAAATAAACTTTGTGCAAGTAATATCTTTACCTTTTCCCTATCTTCAATTTCTTTCATTTGTTTATAATGATTTTCTGGAGATATTCCTAAATCATTTAATAAAGTTGCTGCATTTGTTTCCGCATTCCAGCCATCTAGTTCTGCAAATCGTTCTTCTAATTTCGCAGCTTTCATTCCATCTTCTTCTGAAAAATCTTCTTTAGCATAGATTTCTTCTTTTTCTTTCATAATACTGTATAATTCTTGGTTCCCCATTATAACAGCATCTAATACATTATATTCGTCATATGCAAAGTGATCTTGTTTTAAAATAGATATTCTCTCTCCTTTATCTACTGTTACATCTCCTTTGCTTGGTTCTAGTTCACCAGAAAGTACTTTTAAAAATGTAGATTTCCCTGCACCATTTGCTCCAATTATTCCATAGCAATTTCCTTTTCCAAATTTAATGTTTACATCTTCAAATAATATTCTTTTGCCAAAGCGCACTGTTACACCATTTACAGATAACATATTTTCTCCTCCTTTTTTAGCTTGCATTATTATATACCATTTATTATAATTTTACAACTTTAGGCTCTATTTTTACCTTTTCCCAATATTGTTTGTCTTTCGTCTTCTATTACTTTTAAAATATGCTCATCATCTGTTTTTATCATATCTAAATATTTTAGTGCTTCTTCATTTTCTCCATTTTTATATGCTGCTGTTGCTAAACTTAAAAAGTATGTGTTTTGTATATCATCACCTATAGGCTTTTCCTTCATATTTTTTAGCTTATCATAAAATATTTTAGCATTATCACTTTTTTGATATTCTCTCATTATTTTATTATATTTTATGCAAAACTTACGTGATGCTAGTTTTTCTATAAATAAAGTTATCACGAAATACAATATGCTAAACAATATTACAAAAACTAGTTGTGTAATTATAAATATTTTAATATCTGAAATATCAAAGTATTTAAACACAAAAAATATTATAAATTCTAATATTAAAAACACTACTAAATATACTTTATCTAACTTATTACTTTTCATTTGTTTTCTCCTTCTTATTTTATTATTAAATCAATAAAAGCAGATACAAAATTTACCCCTATACTATAAATTTTGTGTCCGCTATTTAAATTAATTTAGCATATCCTTCTTTTTTAACCATACTACAGAAATAATAGTAAGCAATGTTGCTATAAAAATCATTATCCAGAATCCCAATATATTTCCCTCAAACGGTAATTTTACATTCATCCCCCAAAAGCTTGCAATCATTGTTGGTACTGCAATTATTATAGTAATTGAAGTTAATGATTTCATAACCCCATTTAAGTTGTTTGATATTATAGAAGCATATGCATCCATTGTACCATTTAAGATATCGCTATACACTTTACTCATTTCTATAGCTTGTTTATTTTCTATTATTGCATCTTCTAAAATGTCTTCATCTTCATCATATAATTTTATATTCTTTATTTTTAAAGTTCTTTCCATAACCGCTTCATTTGATCTTAATGATGTTGTTATATATACTAAAGATTTCTCTAAACTTAGTAATTTTAATAATTCTCTATTTTTCATGGAATTTTTTAATACATTTTCTGCAATTTCTGTTTCTTTATTAATCTTTTTTAGGTATTCTAGATAATCTGAAGAATTGTTATACATCATTTGTAAAATAAATCTACTCTTTTTATATGTACAAAAACTTTTTACTTTTCCAGTTTCAAATTTTTTTATTAAACTACATTCTCTTAAAGTTACTGTTATGAAAAAATCATCTCTTACTACAATCATACCTATAGGCATTGTTGCATACATATATCCACCACTTTGTGATTTCTCAGTAACTGGTATGTCTATAATGAATAATATTGTGTCATCTTCGTCTTCTACGTCAATTCTGGCTTTTTCTTCATTATCTAGTGCATATCTTATAAAATCTTCTTTTATATTAACATTTTGGCAAACTTCTTTTATTTCTTCTTCCGAAGGATCTACCATATGTATCCATGTTCCTCTTGTATATGTATCTACACTTTCTAGTTTATTTGTTTCCAAGTTTGTATTATATAGTTTTATCATATTATAAACCCCTCCTACTCTTTTTGTTTGCCTTGTGAATTCAAAAAGGGATTTTAGGATCGTCCCCCAAATCCCTCATTGTTAAATATAGGAGCTTTAATACTAAAGCTCCTATTAAACTCCTATTATTAAGTTTACATATTTTTTATTTCTTTGTCAAGTTCTTACTATAAAACTTTCTTCTTTATTACTACAATTCCTGCTACCAATATTCCTAAGCTTACTATAGCAATAACTATTAATGTTAACTGTCTGTTTGCACCAAATGGTACAACAAATGTTAATACTTCTGCTCGTCCAGTATCCACCTCTTCTATATTTTTAAGTGTTGATGGATATGTATTACCTGGAATTTCTACTACTTCCTTATTAGAAGTATCTTCATAATATGGTCTTCTACCATTATCTATAGTTAATCTTATAACTTCTGCTATATTCTGTATTTCATCAGCATTTGATGTATCTTCTGTTCTTGCAATAACTCTTGTAAGAGTTAAGACATCAGTTAAGTTTATTTTATCATTTCTTGCTAATTTTGCTTTTACACCATTTAAATCTGTAACCAAAATTTCGTCTATAGTTTTATTAGCTTCGTCAAATGCTCCTGCCTCTAATAAAGTATCTCTATAAGAATCTGGAAGGTTCTTATTTTCTCTCTTGCTTGCAAGAATTTGCCACAAGTCATTATTGCCTTCTATTCCCCATTCTGATACAGAATTGTTTCCTGTTGCAATTGTATTATTTATCGTTACCTTTCCATTTGCTTTGGTAAGTTCTACATCATATTGTAATACATTTGGCACATATTCAATTACGCTAGTAGGCTCAATTCTATTCATTGTACTTCTATCTTTAACTACACCTGTAAAATAATATGATTTTTCGTTATAGTCTACTTCACTATGGTTTTTTATCTCTAAAGTATATCGTACATTTAAAGTTGAACCATATAGTAAGTTTTCATCTACAGTACCTTGTACTAATCCAGTAGATACCATATTTCCTCTATCATTATATTTGTTTTCTTTCCATGTTAAGTTTGAGGTTGATTGGTTTGTATCAAATATCGTTGTACCATCTGTTGATGTCAATTTAATATGTGATACATTTTTTTCTAGTACAATCTTTGTTCTTGGTCTTTCTATAATACCAAAATCCACATTTTGTACTTTATATGATGTTTTTTCATCCTTTAAGTACTCTATTTCCATCGCCATTTTAGCTGTATTTGCAGTCATATACGTTTTCTCTGCTAACGTTTCCAATAAATCAGAATTATTTGTTCTTGTTGCATTTAGCACTTTTGCAATATCATATTTGTAATCTTTACTATAAGAATTTACTACTTGTCTTCTACCTTCATAATCATCAACCGCATCATTCTTACGTGGTGAGGTATTATTATACCAGTATAAATCTTTGTAATCTCCTTCTGTATAAATTGTAGATTTATAGTCTTGACCTGTATACATTTGATTATTCTTTTGAGGATTTATTAAGCACTCCTTATCACCATAAGTAAATTTAATTAGATAATCTCCTGGAATATATCCTGATAACGTGTAACTTCCATCTTGATTACTTCTTGTCTCTACTTTATTTAAAGTATCAACATCTTCATTGTTTTGGCAAAGTAATTCTACTTTTACTTTATTTACAATATTTTCTCCACTTGTATATTGTCCATCACCAATTCTTTCATTATTATTTAATTTATCTTCAAGTGGTGAATCCTCGAATACAGTACCTGATATTGTTCTTGGTGTATCATCTCTTATAAGTTTTAAGCCAGGTGCAACATCTGCATCATCCTCAAATACTGCCATACTACGTTTTGATTTTTCGTCTCCTTTTAGGCTTTGGTAAGCATCTGTCTTAGATTGTTTTACAAAGTTTTGAACATTAGAAGATGTTGGGTTCATGTTGTCTGGTGTTGAGTCGCAGTCTATTAATCCTGCATTTTCTCCTGCATTTGCCATTACCCTTCCCTCTGTATCTTTTCTTGTATCTGTGTATGTGTTCTTATATCCTGCAATTTCTGCATAATTTTCTTCGGTTGTTTCACCTTTCGATAATAGTTCTCTTAAGGTGTCATATGAAACTTTATATTGCATAAAAATCCATTTTTTATCTGTTATTCCTACATTTGATAAACTTGTTGTATGTATTTTATTATATGTCTTACCATTTCCAGATACACTACCAGAAGAACTCCAATTTATGGCTTTTCCATTTTCATCATAAGAATTTACTAATTGATATGATGTATCTGCATAGTCATTTAAGTCTAGTACATATCCCGTAATTTTACCAACTGATTGGTTCTTTATCTGTATTTTATATGTTACATATACTTGTAATTTATCTGGATCAGAATCATATTGTGCAGCTGATTTATATTGTAAGTCTGTTTTTCTTAGTTCTCTTTCATAATCTGGTATATCTGTACCTCTTATCGTTACTTCAAGATCTTCTCCTGCGCCATTATATTCATATGTATGGCTTTTTCCATTTATTGATACATCAACTTTTACTAAGTCTTTTCTTAAGTTTAAGTCAAATATATCTCTTTCTTTAATACCTAAATTGATATTTTTTAATTCATCTGTTGTATTATTTTTTCCATATGTCTTTTTATTGTTTGGTCCATCAGGGCCAGTATATGCATAAATGTTAAATGCACTATTTGATGTATCTGTCCATTTTGGAACAGTATGATTTGCGTTTACTGGAGTAAATTTATTATTAAATGTACGTCTTTCATTTAATCCTTCTGTTGCATATGATCTAAATTTTGCTGCTGCTGATGTTTCATTATACGTTGTTGCCTCATAAATCTGTCCATTATATTTAAATCTTATATAATAATTATATGCCTTTGTACGATGTTTAAACTCGTATTTTCCATTAGAATCTGTATATTTAGTTTCTAATTCTTGGTTGTTGTCTGCTCGGTACAGTTTTACTTCTATTCCTTCTACAACTTTATCTCCGCTATCATAATATCCATTAGGTGGTCCATTTGCTTTTCCTGTTTTAGCATCTAAGAATACTATACCACCTATATCTATATAACTTTCATTATATACATACATAGTAGAATCATCATCTAAATTTACCTTCATATTTGTAAGGTCTGTAAATTTTTTGCCATTCATAGTTGCATATCCTTCAATTTCAAATCCATATGGCACATATACTTCTTTTATTATGTAATCACCTATTAATACTTCGTCTAATAGTAAGTGACCACTACTATCTGTTGTTCCAGAATATTGTTTTTTACCATCACTCCACAATTCATACTTAGCACCAGGTACACCTACATCAGGTAAATATTTATCTCTTTTATATATGTTTAATTCTATTATTCCTAATGCTCCTGGAAGCTTAACATGATCTTCTTCAGTGTCTGAATCTGTTTCACTTCCCCAACACTCTAATATCTGGCATTGGCTTGGATCCCAACATCCATATCCACCATGAGAACCTCCAGTTGCATAACAATGTAATTCATATCTATATTGTGATTCTACGTATAATGTTCCACTAACATATACTGTTACACTTTTAATCTCTTTTACCCCTGTTGATTTTTTTACATATATGTAAAAATTTTGACCACTAACTATATTGCTTACACTATAATTTCCATTACTAGATGTCGAATTATTTTTTAATGTTACTGTTCCTTTGTCTGTACTTATAACAACTTTTGTTACACTTCCTGTGTAATTTACTTTGTACGCACCTATTTGGTATGTACTATCATTATATTTCTTCCAGCTAACTTTTCCAGTATTAGAAGAAATACTCGCTCCAGAACCTGTTCTACTTATTTCATATAACCATGTTCTAGAAATAACTTGATAGTAATGTGAACCACCAGAAGCAGAACCACATAGTGGCTTTTCTCCTTGTTGTGTACAGTTATATGGTTGTGATGGATCATACCCTATTAGATTATCAAATATTATATTAAGTCCTGTTTGTCCAACATAATAGGCATATGTTTTTCCCGAACCAAAGAATAAATAATAAGCTAATAATATGAGCAAACATATTAGTATTCTCTTTATTACTTTCATTTTCTCCCTCCCCTCTATTATCTATATTTCTTAATTATAAATAGTCCTACTCCAATTATTGCTAATAAAGCAACCATTCCTAAGATATTTAATACTATTCTACCTGTACTTGTTCCTATAATTAATTGTGCATTTGATGTATTATTCTGCGTATTGCTTTCTTGTATATTATTACCATCTGTTGCATTAATTGTTGCAACATTATTAATTATTCCTAAATTATCATTTGTTAGTTTTATTGTTGCAATTAGTTTAATTTCTCTTGTTTGTCCTACTTCTATTTCACTTAAATTTGTATAACGAAGTTTTCCGCCTTCTTCATACCAACCGCTATTTGATGATGCATCAAATTCTAAATCTTCTGGTAATTCATCTATAATTTCTGATATATATGCCTTAGATTCACCTAAGTTTGATATTTTGATAGTGTATTCTACCATTACTTCTGTTCCAACTAAATTTCTAGCTGCAACTTCTAATTTTCCTATTCTTGTTCCTTTGTCATAACTATAATTTTGTTCTTTACCTTTTGGATTTACTGTTCTAATTCTGCTAAGCGATTTCTCTATAGAAACATCAAAATTTCCTAATTTTATTAATCCCATATTTATAGAATTAATATTACTATTTGTTATTTCTATTACATCTGTCATTCCAACATATTCTAAATTTCCTCCTATAGTAGCTGTTCCAGCAATTGCTTTAGAACTTAATGTATCGTTTACTCCTTCTTGTCTATAGTTTGTTATTTTATATATATTTCTATCATATTTAAATATAACAATATATCTACCTGCTGGTAATCCACTTAATGTATAACCTGTAGAAGTTGAAGTTGCTTTTATATCTGCTCCTGTAGAATCTTTTACAATCTCTGATGTATCAGCATTTACAATCATTATTTCATTTCCATCTAATAATTGTTCTGCTGAATCCAACGCACCATTCTCATTACTATCTAGCCATATTGATCCACTAATACTATATGTATTTGATGGGTCTTCTGGATTGTTTGGGTCATCTGGATCAGTTGTTCCACTTCCATCTCCTTTAGCATAATGTTTTACTTCATTTGATGTTGTTGATTTTACATATTCTCCATATACCCTTGAAACATTTGTTAATGTTGTATCTTGTTCTATATCTTGAACTGTTGCTGTAATTTTAATATTTATTACTCCACTTGGTGGTAGCATTGTAGGTATTGTTAATTCATTCTTTTCCTCATCATAATTTGGACGTCCCTCTGAAGTATTTGTGGTAGATGAATCTCCTTCTTGATCTAATGTTTTTGATAAATCATAATTTTCATTAATCTCAATAAAGTCAGTATTACTTCCTGTTCCATTTATATATCTGTTATATTCTAATGTATCTGCAATTATTTCTTTAGGCAATGTATCTACTATATAAATTTGTGAATAAATTTTATCGCTTTTGTTAGTTACCTTTATATTATATGTAATTTGGTCTCCTGCTTTTACTTCTTGATTTTCTGTAGGCGAACTTTTTTCTATTGTTACCTCTGCAGCTTCTATTTTATTTTTTGCAATATTTGATTTATATGTTTCATTATCTACAAAAGTATTTGCAAAGATATCAATAGAACTGTCTATAATATCTAATGTTGTTACTTTTGCTAAAAATTCAAACTCGGCTTGTTGACCACTTTTTAAAGTTTTCATATTAAATGTTAATAAATTATTATCATTAACTTCGATTGTTGTATTGTTTTCGTCATCTGTACCAAGTCCGTTAGAAATTACTTTTGGTTCTGTTACTAATATTTCTTTAGGTATTTGTATAGTTGTTGTTAAATCATTGATATCTTCATCTGTTATGTTATTTATAATAAAACTATATGTATATTCATTACGATCAACCATATATGTTCTCTTCATAAAAGATAATTCTGTTTTTATTTTAGCTTTTTTAATAATATTAGTTAATTTTTGTGTACTTTGTTCTATTCCATTTATTTTTAATATAAAGTTTGTTTCTACAGTTTTAGTTTCTTCATTATCAGCTAAATTCTTTACTCTTAATTCATATTCTATTGTTTGTGTTTCATTAACTTCTAATTTATCTATAACAAGTTGTACTGTCTTTTTTTCTGGCTTTTCTGTATATACTCCAATATAATTTCCAGCTGTACTATCTCCATCAGGATCTGAATATGGAGTTTCATTTTTTTCAAGATAAACTAAGTTTTCAGGTATAGGCATTTCTATTGAAATGTTTTCTATAGCACTAGAACTGTTATTCGTAACATCAACCTTAAAGTTAATAACTTCTTGTTCGTGTATTTCCATATTATCTTTTAAAATAGTATCCCCTAATTTTGGTGTAATTTGCATATTTATAGAATTTTCAGCTTTAACATTGTTGTTATCAGTAATAATATTATTTGAAATATTAGGTGTTTCTAATCCTAAAGTTTGTGTACTTTCTAGTTCTTGATTATTTATATTATATTTAACAGTATATGTAGCATAAGTCTTTAAATTTGGTTGTAAATTACTTGGAATTTTTATGTTATACATAAAATCCAATTTAGTTCCTACGCCAATATTACTGTCTAAAACAATTTTATATGATTTTATATTTTCAAAATTGCTTATATTTTCTTGCCAAGAAGAACTATCTTCTGTAGGTTCGCTTTCTTCTGAATAATAAATTTTTCCATTTACTCCGTTTGTTTTTAAAGCCTCAGTTAATGTTGTATTAAATGAGCTTCCTAAATCTTCTCCATTTATTTTTTTATTATTTTCAAAAGGTATTCTTCCTAAAATTCTTACATTGCTCATATCAGACTGATAATTATTAACTAATATAGTATTTATTTGAGCATTCTTTTCATTTGACTCAATTGGTAGTTGCCCCATAACTACATTTTCATCCATTGTTCGTTTTGTTTCATTTTCTGCATAGCCACTTAATTCACTTATTGTAATCAATCCTGATTTAGCAACTATATTGAATGGTACTTCCATACTATCTTTACCTTGTAGGCTATATTCTGTAGCTTTAGCTAAGTCATTAGAATAATTTAATTTTATACTACTAGTTTTACTTGGAACTGTGTCCTTTAATCTTATTACTGCAGGAATTATTATTTTTGTTCCTTCTTGTATACCTAGTTTATAATTTGTTTCTTCTCCTGTTAGTTTTAATACTAATACTCTTCCATTTTCCTCTAAACGAGCATATTCAAATTTTAATTCTGTATTATATACTAAAGAAATTTCTCCAGCATTTATACTTTCTATTTCTTCTGGAATTGCAATTCTTATTTCTGGGTTTTTAAATAAATCATATTGATTACTGTTTGTAACTAAATTTAAAGTTAAATTAACATTATTATCTACAAAAGGCATTAGTTCTGTATTATCCATTTGTAAGTCTATTTTTGTATATGTTTCATTTAAATTTAATAAGCTTTCATATTGTTTTGTTAAATTAATTTTTTCTTTTATTGCATAAAACTCTTTTGTTTGATTAATATTATAATTTAACTTTGCATCTATTACTTTATAATTTCTTAGTTCTAAAACGCCTTCAACTTGAGGTTTGCTAATTTCTATTCTTATATTAGTTTGGGCATTTTGATATATTACTTCTAATTCTCCATTACTATTTTTAGCTGTGTTTTTATTTATAGTAGCAATCAGATTACTCTTACTATCGTACACATTTATATAACCTTCTGTGCCAAGAACTTTTTTAAATAATTCTTCTTTTACAGCTAATGATTTATAATATATTTTGTTTGTTAAAATTTCGTACCTATCTGTTACAAAAGAAGGTTCCATAGTCATTATATTAATGCTATTATTTGTATCTTTGTTGTTTATGTTTAGCCTATAGTTTAAATTATAGCCTGTTTCATTATAATTATCATAAAGAAAGCCTTTATTTATAGTATCTGTTGTAAATATATCTGCAGTAATATTATCTCCTACTTGTTCTGTGAATTCATAATTGTTTTTATTTTCTTTAGAAATCACATCTACTTTTGAATATAATTTCATATCAGCTTTAACATAAGTTGTTACTTGTAGTTTGTTTTTTAGTAATTCATTAGTATTCTGATTATAAATGTATGTAAGTATATATTCATCTAATGCGTCATAGAAGGCAATCTCTTGATTTTCATTTACATTATTATTTACAGCAATCTCTATGTTCCCTGTATTTTGATCATATTTATAATTATTTGTACCAAAATTTTTACCAAACTCATCTCCATTTGTACCTTTTGTACTGTTAGCAAATACTCTTACTTCTGAAGGTAATACATTGTTAACTTTAGGTGCTGTAATGCTTAATTTAGTTTGCTCTATAGGGCTTTTTCTTTCTATCTCTTTTATATTTATCTTTTGTTGTATTAATGTCCTTTCTCCAAAGGGTAAAACATTTGTAATATTTGATGTTAACTCAAAATCGGTATTTAAATTCCATTTAAGTCTAATTTTTAATTCTTTTTTAACCTCTATATTTTTACCGCTATCATTTATATATATAGCTTTCATATTAACAGTTGTTTCTTTATCCAAATAATCTAATCTTAAATTATCATTTTTTTGCATAGTTAATGGTATCTCTAATGTAGTTGCATCATTTATGTCGCTTAAATTTATAGTGTTATTTTCTATACTTTTAATCATTTCATTTTGTATTGTTTGCATACCAAAGTTAGGCTCATTAATAGATATCTGCATATTCGTCAAATATCCTGCACCCACATTTATCTCAATTTTTAGTTTTGCGACACTCTCATCTACAATTTCTACACTATGTTTTCTCTCTTGATTCTCCCCAAAATAGACATCAAAGTTAACATTTCTGTTATTGGTATTGTTTCCTTGTTTTTCTAAGTCATCTATAGCAGCATAAGCATTAGTTGGTATTAAAATGATTTCACTTATCATAATAACAAAAACTATTAGAACTGCTATTAATTTGTTACAACTGTTATTTTTGGTTTTCATGTTTTACCTCCTATTTTTGTATATATTTTGTATATACCATTTTTCTTTTATAAAATACATACTATATTATTATATAATTATATCCACCCCTTTTTTATAAGTAAATATGCCCTCCTTCTCATTTTTTTCATATAACCACTATCTCTCTACGGCTCTTCATTTTACATTTTAATATTATTTTTTCTTTACATTTATTTCTTTAGTATTTTTGTCTTATGAAATTTTATAGACACATAAAAAAAGAGCAAAAATTTGCTCTTTTTTTGTTTTTATACTAACTTCACTATATTAAACTGACTTTTACTATGGTAAGTATTTTGCTGGGTCAACTCTTTGTGAACCATTTACCCTTACTTCGAAGTGTAAATGTGCTCCACCCTTAGGGTTACTTGGTGTTGGTCTTGGACTTACGTTTCCAGTATTACCTACTGTCATTATTTGTTGCCCTTGTGATACTCTTTGTCCTTCTTTTACTAATCTACTTCCCGGCTTACCATGGGCATATAATGTTATATTACCATCATCATGTAGTATTGCTATATATTCTCCGTAACTTCTGTATTTCCCTATTAAATTTCCATTTAAATCGTAATTTGGAATTGTTCCTGTTAATGTTTCTGAAATAACTACTGTTCCACTTTTTGCTGCTACTACTGGTTTTCCATAGTTACCTCCAAAATCTGCTCCGCCATGACCAGAATATCCATAAAAACCACATGTTATATTAGCCTTGCTTAACCCTGGAATTGGACATATATATCCTTTTGAACTAGTCCCACCTGAACCGCTGCTATTACTTCCGCCAGACGAACTATTTCCATTGTTGCTTGAATTGTTATTATTGTTGTTTTTATTTGCATTTGCTATTTCTTCAAGTCTTTTATCTATAGCTGCTTTATCTTTTTCGAATTGCGCTAAGTCTGCTTGTAGATCCTTTGCTTCCCCTTCTAAATCATCTATGTATTTTTCTTTTTCTTGTTTAGTAGCATTTAGCTCTTGAGTTTTTACTTCTTTTTCACTTTTTAATGTTTCTACTTCGGCTTTATCATTTTCTAGCGATTTCTTTGTCTCTTCTATTTGCTTTTGTTCATTTTGTATTTGCTCTAATAAATCTAAATCATATGAAGCTAATTCTGATATTAAATAATAATTAGATATAAACTCAGTTAAACTAGTAGAAGATAACAATAAATCTATGTAAGATACACTTCCATTCTCGTAAATTGTTACTAATCTTTCATCTAATAATTTAGAATTCTCATCATATGCTTTTTGTTGTTCTTCTAATTTCTTTTCGTTTTCACTTATGTTAGTGTTTAATGTATCTAACTTATCATTTAATGAATCTATAGAACCTTGATATTCATCTATCTTTGTTTGAATATCATCAACTTGTTTTTCTGTATCTGTTTTGGTTGTATTTACATCATTTAATTGTTCTTTTGTTTTATCTATTTTATCTTGTAAATCTTTTGAATCTTGTGATGAAACTCCTAAAGATATATTGGTCATAATCGTTATCGCTACTATTAAAATAGCCAATATCTTTTTTAGCATTTGTTTCATATAAATTTCTCCTTTATAAGTATTATATTGCTTTATTTTGCGCTTTCTTTTAATATTGCAACTAATAACTCATTTTCTTGTATTTTAAATGTTTTACCTTTGTATGTATATTCTTCCCCTGTCTTATATACTAAATATCCTGTATTCATTAATTTCTGAGATATTAGACTTAAAAATGTTATAGAATCTTCTTCTGACAAATTTAATTTCATTCTAACCTCATAGAATGAAAATTTTATTATTTCTCTATTCTGTGCTAGTTTTGCATTTAAATAATTATCTACAAATTCTAACGTCATTCTAATTCTCCTTATCTTTTTTGGTATAATATCATATTTTAAATAAAAAAACAACACTTCGATATAATAAGTGTTGTTTGGTGCACCACCGGGGGGTCGAACCCCGGACCTTCTGATTAAGAGTCGACGCGACATTACATAAAGTTATAAATCTCAAAATGCTTTCTTTTGAACATTTTATCATACAAAAGTAGTGTTTACAAGTGGTTTTGAAGATTTTAAGAAATTTATTATAGTTTATTAAGGTTTACCAAAGTTTATTATAATTTATTATAAAATTACAAAAATGGGGAATTTTTTAGGTTGAATTTGGTGCATATTCCCCAATTTCGACTAAATTTCTCTTGCATATTGTAGAACATAAAATCTTAAAATAGTGCAACTTAAATGTACTATTTTTTATAAGAAGGAATGATTTAAAATGATACAATTTATAATTGGTTTAATTGTAGGGGCTAATGTTAGCCTCTTTTTATATGCCTGTATTATTGCAGGAGCAAAGTCAGATAAGGAGGTGATTTATATTGAAGATACGCAAAATTATAGCAAAAAGCAATGAAGAAATTGCAATACTTGTAAAAAAAGGACATGAATTAATTTCAATTACCATTGATTCCAAAGGTAATATTGAGGTAAATGGTTTTGGTGATGATATGGTATTATTAGAAGAAATTGCTAATTTGCAATTAAAAAATCAACAAATGGAAAATAACCTTATAGATACCATTATGAGAATTGAAGACATAGATGAAAAAACTTTTATGAAGGATGAGGAGGAATAATTTTGAAAGAAAAAAGGTATTATTGGTTAAAATTATATGATTCTTTTTTTGATAACAAAACAAGTAAATTCCTTCGTAAATTACCTGATGGAGATAAGATACTATTAGTTTATTTAAAATTACAATTAAAACTTCTTAAAAGTGAAGGAATTTTTGTATATGAACATTTATGCGATAGTATGGCCGAAGAAATTGCTTTAACGCTCGATGAAGATGTAAATATTATTAAATTATTATTAACAGCATTGGAAAAAACAAAATCTATCGAATTTTTTGATGAAAATACACTTATGCTATCAGAAATGCAAGACTTAATAGGTAGTGAAGGATCAAGTGCTGCAAGAGTTAGAAAACATAGAGAAAAATATAAAATGTTACAATGTAACAGTGAAGTAACAAATAGTAACGAGCCTGTAACAAATCTGTTACGGAGAGATAGATATAGATAATAAGATGATGAATAATATATTTAATTTAATAATAAGTAAAAGCGACAAAATACCTCAAAACTTGTATGAAATAGTAGATAAATTAGAATTTAATTATACTGAAGAAATATTTAATACTCTAAAAGATGATAAAAAAGAAATGCTAAAGGTTATCTTATATACCCTATATGAATTAGAAATAGAAAATTTCCAAAACATATTAGCAAGAGTAAAAAGAGAAGATTTAATAAATTTATATAATCTTTGTAAAAGTTATGATATAGATAATTTTTTATCATACTACAAAAAAACTATTATTAATAAATATACTGACAATAGCACCTAAAAAGGAGATGTTTATATGTTAGATAGTTATATGAATAATATTGAAAATATTGTATCTTCCACCCTATTTATAGGTTTTAAAATTACTTTGATAATATTAGTATCTTTACTGATAATATCTCTAATTTTACTAGCAATAGGGTGTTTGATAAAATCACAAAAGATGAAATCAAAATTCTTAATAGCTGTTCCTAGTTTATTGATAGGAATAATTTTTTTCTTATCAATTCCACCTACCTTTATATATTTTAAGAATTTGATTTAAGTGTATAGTAACTCTCCTTAAAATTTGCCCAAATAATTTATAAGGAGATGATATTTAGTGAATTTTAAAAATCGAAAAAAGCATTTAGTTCCTAAAATAAAAGCAATTGGAACTATGATTACATTGTTTGCTATAAAAGCTAATATGTGCTTTGCGACAGAAGGTGGTACAACTATTGGAACTGCAGAGGTAGAAACAGCAACTGAAAATATAAAAAGAGTAATTACAAGTATAGCAATGCCTCTTGGTGGAGTACTTATATTTGCTAGTGTAGTTATAGCAGCAATAAAAATGATAGCAAACTCAAATAACCCTCAAAAAAGAGCTGAAAGTATTGGTAGTTTAGCCTGGATATGTGGTGGAGGTGTTATATTAGGAGCATCTTTAATAATTGCCGGTATAATCATAAATATTGCAACAAATAATTCTGGAAATTTACTTGGTGGATAGGTGATTATTTATGAGAGTATTTAAAGTTCCTTTTGATATAAAAAGGGAAGAAAAAATTTTTGGTGGTTATTTAAGTTTAAGACAAGTTGTTTATTTAATGCTTGGTGCATCTAGCCTATCTCTTTTTGCTACACCATTACCAATAGCATTAAAAATATTACTTATCTTTTTTATTATAAGTTTCTTTTTATTGTGTACTTTTTTGAAAATTGGTGAGCAGAACTTTGATAAGTTCTTTTTTTATTTCATTAAATATCTCTTTCGCAAGAAATATTTTGTATATAAGAGGTGTTTAAAATGGTAATAATGATTATATTTTTAGTTTTAACTGTTCTATTTATCATAGGTACAGTTATTTATTTAAACAATAAAAAGAAAAATGTAAATGCACCAAAGCATAGTGCAGAAACAAAAGATAAAGATAAAAGTAATAAAAAAGGAAAAAAACAATTAACAGATATTTTGCAGATAAAAATTAAAGATAATATTATTTGTTTAGGTAATAGATATTCAAATGTAATTAAATTAGGAAATATTGATTATAATATGCTTTCAAATTCTGAGCAAGATTCTATTGAAAATGTGCTTATTCAAACAGCACTAGCAATAGATTTTCCAGTTCAATTTTTTAGTACAACAGAATTTATTGATACAAGCAAGGTTATATCTTTAATTAAACAAAATAGAACAAACAATGCAAAGATTAGAGAATATAAAGAATATCTTATTAACTATTTACAAAATCTTATGGAAAACAGAACTATTTCTGTTGTAAAGAATTATGCAATTATCAGTTATGATGGTACATATGAAAAAGCTGTTGAAGAATTAAATAGGAAGTCATTATCTTTTACAGGAAACTTACTTAGAGCTAAAATTGTTTGTGAGATATTGAATGAAGATGACTTATATAATTTAATTTATAGAGAATTAAATAAAAATTCTGCTATAAATATTAGCAACTTAAAGGAAGGAGGTAAAAATTTATATGTTGGGAAAAAGCAAAAATCAAAAAGAAATAAACATATTTAATAATATTCCTACAATGGCAGATATTTTATTACCTGAAACATTACAAGAAAGGAAAGATTATTTAATTTTAGGATATAACAAATATACAAGAATTTTTGCAATGACAATTTATCCTGAACAAACTTGGGTAAGTTGGCTTGATGATCTATTTCATATAGGTAATATAAATATTTCTGTAAAAATTGAACCTTCAAGCAATGGAAATGTAATTAATCAATTAACAAAAAAATTAGTTCAAAGTCAATCTGAATATGCTACATATAGTCGACAAGGAAATATCTTACATCTTCCAGAATTAGAAAAACAAATTGGAGATTTAGAAGATTTACGAATGCTTATACAAACTAATCAAGATAAACTCTTTTTTGCTACAATATTCATATCAGTAAATGCTGAAACTTTAGAAGATTTAAACGAAAAGACAAAGATATTAGAAAGTGAATTAAACAAAAAAACAGCTATGATAAGAACATTAACTTTTAGGCAAGTTGAAGGACTAAAAACCATATTACCTACTGGTGAAGTTCCTATTCCTAATTACGAAAGAAATATGGTCGCAGGTCGGCATTGCTACACTTATTCCTATATCAAACCCTAATCTTTCACATGATAGAGGTATTTTTATTGGAAGAAATATGTACACAAATGCACCAGTATATGTAGATACATTTATTGGTCCTCCCACTCTTCCTAATCCTCATGTATTTATTTGTGGTACTTCTGGTGGTGGAAAAAGTGTCGCTCTAAAAACATTAACTGCAAGAAACATTGCAACAACAGGTTGCGGTGCTTTTTTTATTGATGTTGAAGGAGAATACACAAACCTTACTAGAATGCTTGGAGGAAAAGTTATAAAAATTGAACAAGGAAAATCAGCAGGAGTAAACCCTTTTGAAATCGAACCTGACAAAAAGGGAAATAAACAATTCATAAATATTTTAGATAAAGTTGCAGAGATAAGAGCATTACTTGGCACAATTTGTAGAAATTATGGAAGGACACTGACAGGCACAGAAAATACAGAAATCGAGGTGATTGTAAATCAATTATATGCAGAAAAAGGCATTACAAGTGATGTAAATTCACTTTTTGAAAAAAAAGGTGGAAAACTAGACAATGGAAAATATGCGGTTGGAAGGATACCTAAAAAAATGCCAACTCTTACAGACTTTCAAAAAAAATTGAAAGAAAGAGGTAATTGTGAAGAACTATCAAATATATTAGTTCCTTTTTTGAAGGGCAATTCATTGCGGTATGTTTGATTGTGAAAGCAAAATTTTATCAAGTGAAGATATAATTTGTTTTGATATGTCAGAAGTAAAAGATGAATTTACCAAATTATATTCTAGTTTTGTAATATTAACATGGGTTTGGCAAAAATATGTACTGAAAAATAGAGAAAAAAAGAAAATAATTGTATGTGATGAAGCATGGTTATTTTTAAAATATCAGGAATCAGCTGAATTTTTAGTAAATGTGGCTCGTAGAGGTCGTAAATACAATGTTCCATTATTTATTCGGAAGTCAATTTATTGATGAATTTTTACGGCTGTGATGAACGGAAGGACAATCATTAATATATGTTCAACAAGATATATTTTTAAGCAAAGTCCTGGTAGTGTAGATGCGGTAGTAGAATTTTTTAATTTATCTGAAGGTACAAAAAACTTCTTAACTGCTGCTAGTCCTGGTCAATGCATTATAAGTCTAAATAATAGTGTTACTGCAATCAAATTTGTAATAACACCTTATGAAGAACAATTTGTATTTACCTAAAAATATAGTGTTTCCTACTGCCCTATTATTTAAAGTAGGAGGCAATAATTTGAAAAAAGTAATAAAAAGTTTTGTAATAGTAATTACTCTAATCTTTTTATTATCTCCGTTTTGTTTTGCAGAAGATGTGGATTTCAAAGAACAAGTAAAGCAAGAAGATCGGTAGCCTTTTTGAAAAGATAATTGCAGAATGTATACGGTGGTATTGCACAAACAGTTTTTGATTTTACAACTGGAGAAGATGCAAATGTAGGATTTAAAGACTATGACGAACTGATTTTCAATAATAAACAAAATAGTGATAATTTATCCCCTTTTACTAGTGAATTGTGGAATAAAACTATGAACTGGTACAAAGTTTTTGCAATAATTTCTGGAACTTTAATTTTAATTGCTGTTTTTATCCTGTCATATAAAATTATGAATGCTGGTACTAATACAGCAAAGAAAAATGAAGCCAAAGAAAGTTTAATGAGACTATGTTTTGGTGGAGTTGCAATATCTCTTGCCCCATTATTTATAAAATTTTTGCTATATATAAATAATAGTTTAGTATATTTGCTTGTAACTGCTGCAAATACTGGTACATTAGATGCATCTCTTGGTGATAGTATGTTGACAAGTATAAAAACAGGAAATGCTATAACAACTGCATTAGTAATAGCAATGTTTATATATTTGTTTGTTAAATTAAATATAAAATTTATTGTAAGGCAATTCACAATTATTATATTTACAATTTTCACACCAATAGCAGCTGCTTTATGGATAATAAATAAAAATGTTACAGCTGCTGCAGTATGGGGTGGTCAAATTATAATGAATATATTTATGCAATTTATATACTGCTTTTTATTCCTTATCTACCTTGCATTTCTTCCAAGTGGTGGAGGATGGGCTGTTTCTTTAATTTGGGCAATGATGATATTACCTTTAGCAGATGCTTTACAAAATTGCTTACAAAATTTAACTTCAAGAATTGCAGGTGTTGATAATGAACAAATGACAAATCGTGTAATAGGTATGGGAGCAATGATGGGATTTGGTTTAGGTGCTATAAAAGAACAATTTAAAACACCTTCTACATCATCAGGAAATAACGCAAGTTCAAATAGTGATAATTCAGGAGGTGGATTAAAAGGTTTTGTAACAAGAGCAAAAGCAATAGTAAATCCTACTATGAATTTAAGTTCTGAAAAAGATTATGCTGGAAATGTAAATCCTATTAGAGATGTCATTTCAAAAGAAAAAAATACAGTTAGTATTCCTAAATCAAACGGAGAAAATAGAAATAATTTAAGTAATGGAAATAAAATTAGTCCTAAATCTGTCGCTACAAATATTGTTAAAGGTGGTGCTAAGGCTACAACTGCATATCTTGGTGTTGGTGCAAAAATGGCTGAAGGAAATTTTGATAGTTATAGTCATAGAAATAATCTAAAAAGAAAAAATAATTTTCAAAACACAGAATATGTTAATAAATTAGCAAATGACAAAGCAGAAAACCAAAAATATGGTGGTGATAGTAATGAGCATAAAGAACAAAGTTAAAAATAAAGCAAAAAATAAAATAAAAAAAGTCGCTTTTAAAGTTATTAAGCCTTTTTTACCTTTTATACTTATTATTGGTCTTTTGTTTTTTGCAATTTGTACGATTATAGATGCAATCTTTGTACAAGAAGTTCAAACAGATAGTTCTGACCTGCCACCAGAGCAAGCAGAAATTAGAAATTTATGTATAGAAAAATCAGAATATTTAAACACTTGTCATAATTATATTGGAACTGAATCCACAAATAACTTACTAGATGTGGATAACAGAGAAAATGATAAGTTAATAGAATGGTCTCATCTTTATGCTATAATGGCATTTCATAATATGACAGATAATAAGGATATTAACAAGAATTTGTTAAATCAAGTAGCAAGTAATTTTGAAAGTACTTTTAAATATGAAAAAGATACTGTAATAATAGAAACTACTACTAAAGATAAGGATGGAAAAGAAACTACTACAAAAAGAGAAGAAACGCATTATATACTTGTAGAAAGTGATTCAATAATACGGACATTATAAATATAATTACGAATCTAAAACAATAGAAAATGGAGATACTAAAACAACAGGGAAAATATTCACAAATGAAGAATTAATTGGCGAAAAATACGAAAGATTAAGAAAATATTTAAAAGATAAATTAAGGATAGGAGAAGATGACCTCGATACTGATATTCAAGTAATTATCCAAGCAGCAAATGGCTATTATGAAGGTGAAGAAAGTACGGCTTGGCTACAGGGAAACTCATCTAATTCAATTATAATTAGTGATGGCTCTGGTCTAGTTCCAACTGGTATGTTCACTTGGCCAATACCTGGATATACAAAGATTACTTCTCATTTTGGCATGAGAACACATCCTATAACTCGGTGTATATAAATTGCATAGTGGTACAGATGTTGGTGCACCAGTAGGTGCTAATTTTGTAGCTATGGCAGATGGAACAGTAATTAAAGCTGCTTATAATAATGCTTATGGCAATATGGTAATGATAGATCACCGGCAATGGTATAGTTACTTTATATGCACATGGTTCTGAAATACTCGTCAAAACGAATCAAGTTGTAAAACAAGGAGAGCCAATTCTTAAAGTTGGAAGTACTGGATATTCGACAGGACCTCATGCACATTTCGAAGTTCGTATCAATGGAAATTTTGCAAATCCTGAAGACTATTTTGAATAAAGGAGGAATCTAAAAAAATGGTATTAATTTTTACAGATAATGAGCAACTAGATAGAGATTTAAGTAAAAAAATAGACGATAGTAGAATTGTATATTATCCAGACTATGTATTGGAAGAAAAAGATGCAACTACTCTAATTGCAACAATTCAACCTAATAAATATAATTTCAAAGACTTTATGTTTAAAGTTCGTGAAAAAAATATACAAGTTATTCTTATTTTGGAAAATGAAAAAGTAAAGGAATTAAAAGATGCACTTATGCTTGGTATTTATGACATAATTTTTGATCCTTTTGACTTGGAGGATGTTTGTAATAGAATTACAAATCCTAATCCATTTTCCAAAGTTTCAAAATATATAAAAGAGATGATAAGACTAGAAAATATCTAAGTCTTTTTATTTTGGAAAGGAGGATTTATTTTAAATTTAAAAGAAAGGAGGAAATTTTTTTGAAAGACAAGACAAAAAAAATTATAAAGATTTCACTTATTATTCTATTATGTCTAATTGTATTGTTTACAGGTATATTTTGTGCATATAAATACATACAACATAAGCATATACAAGACAATATAAATAATATCTATAACATATATAATAATGACAATAGACAAGATATTGTTACAGAATATACAACTGAAAACTATCAAAAAATAGCAGGAACTCCTGTCGAATCAGAATCAGATAGTACAAAAACACTTAATGCTATTGCAACATTAGAAATACCATCTATTAATTTTAAAGATATTGTAATAGAAGGGACAACTCAAGAATCATTAGCACAAGGAATTGGTCTTTTTGAACATAGCAATATTTTGCAAGGTAATGTTTGTTTAGCAGGGCATAACACTTCTAGATTTTTAGCTAATCTAAAAAATGTCAAAGAAGGAGATACCATAAAATATTCTTCTTGTCTTGGAAACAAAGAATATACAATAACAACAATTAAACAAATAGAAGAAACAGATTGGTCTATGTTGGAAAAAACAGAAGATAATAGAATAACAATTATAACTTGTGTAAGAAATCAACCAACTCAAAGGCTTTGTGTTCAAGCGTTAGAGGTACTTTAAAATTTTTTTCTCTTCAACATTCCTTTTCGCAAAAAAAAATGTTACCCTAAAAAAGAGGTGATGTTTTATGAAGAAAAAAATATTTATTATTATTGGATTATTAGTTTTAGTAATAAGTGTATTATTATTAATAAGCTATATTAGAAATAAGAAAAAAATTTCTGATATAGAAACACTTACTGATGTAATGGAACAAAACAATATAAAGGAAACTAATACTATTGCTGAAATTAAGCCTGAAGAAAATGAGATTCCATATAATCAGGTGGAAAATGTTATTCAAGAAAACACAATAGATGAAAAATCAGAAACATTGAGAAACAATATGGAAACTAAAGAAAATACAGAAAAAAACAACCAAAATAAAAATGATAAGATACAATCTGAAAAAGGAAAAACAGAAGAAAATAAAAGTACAGATACAAAAGAAAATACCAGTTACACAACACCTACAACAAATGGAAATAGTAATGAAAGTAAACCTACCACCCCACCAGCAAGTAATCCACCAACTACTTCTACAAATACTGATAGTAAAAAACCTACACAAACTATAGATAGAATAACACAGGAAGAATATGATGATGAGATAGAAAGTTATCTAAACGATATTATGAAGATAAAACCAAATCTCAAATATGTCTACGAAAAAAGAGGCCAGGTTTTTTACCCATATAGAACAGAGGAGATTAAAATTGCTGTTGGCAAAGTAAGTTTTGGAACGATTTATTATTATGTAGAAAAATTTGTTGAAGGTAATCAAGAAAAATTTAAGTATTACATAGACTGGGCTGGAAATTAAATATAATTATAAAAATAGGTTTTAAAGAGCCTATTTTTTTGTATTAAAATTTAAAAGGAAAGAAGGTATTGTTTATGAAAAATAAACTATTAAAAAAAGTTTTTTGTATATTCTCTTTAATCACCATGTTATGTACAACTATATTTCCAATATTTTCACAGGTACAGGCTGCAAACATTGGAGATAAAGTAGAAATAGTAGAATTAGGAGAATGTGCAAGGCATGTAAAATATAATTTTGGAAATGGTGTTTATTCTTATATTATTACTCATTATGTAGGATATTATGACAATGGTGTTTTCCGTCCTGCATATTGTCTTAATAAAGATAAACCAGGTGTAGATGATACACTATCTTATGATGTAACTATAGAAGAAGCAATGAGCAACCCAGCAGTTTATAGAGTTTTATTAAAAGGATATCCTTATGGTGGCAATTTAGGATTTGATGATCCAAAAGATGCATTCTTCGCAACAAAACAAGCAGTATATCGTGTGTTAGACGGCGGAGATGTAAATAATTATCAAGGAGCAGATGAAATTGGTAATCGAATTGTTGCTAAAATTAAAGAATTAGTTGATTATGGTAGAAATGGTACAGAAACAAGAATTGATCCTGTATTAAATATTAGTACTATTAAAAACGCAAGTGTTGATGATAAAGATAGCACATATATTTCACAAATATTTAAAGTAGATTCTCCAATAAATTCAAAAGATATTCGTATATATATGAATGGAGAACAAGCACCTGCAGGAAGTAAATTAACAGATATGAACAATAATGAAAAAAGTGAGTTCTCAAAAGGTGAACAATTTAAAGTTATTGTACCTAGAAAAAATATAACAAAAGATGTTTCAATAGATATTACAGCAACAGGAAATGTAGAAACTTTCCCTGTTTTTTATTGTAAATCTCCAAATCCTGAATGGCAAGACTATGCAACTGTATCAGATCCATTTGTATTTACAACTACAAATGCAAAAATGATATATACAGAGCCAACAGGAGAAATAGAAGTAGATAAAGTTTCTAAAAAAGACAATGAATATAGTGGATTACCAGCAGGAAGTGGACTTGAAAATACACTTATTGAAATTGAAAGAATTGATGGAGTTGAAACTTATAAAAAACAATTCTATACAAATGAATTAGGAAAAGTTATAGCAGAATTAAAACTTGGAAAATATAGATTGACTGAAATCAAAGCTTCTGACTACTATCAAATAGGTAAAGAAGGAGCAGAATATGAATTTGAACTTACTTATGATGGACAAAAAGTAATAATTAAAATAGAAAATGATAATGTAACATTAGAAACCGAAGTTGAAAAAGATGGAGACACTCAAGGACAAGGAAATGAAGTTATAAATTATCAAATTTCAAATGTTCATAATGCATCTTCTGTAAGACTTGAAGACTTTAGAATTGAAGATAGTTTACCTAGTGAAGTTCGTTTACAAAGTATTACAACAGGAACATATAACGAAGATTTAAAATACAAAGTAACATATACAACAAATAAAGAAAATACAAAAACAATAGCAACTAATTTAAGTACAACAAAAGATAATACAATAGATTTTACAAAAGAAAAACTTGCTGAAGATGAATATATAACTAAATTTGCACTTGTTTTTGATAGTGTTAAATCTAACTTTAAAAGTACAAAAGACATAACAGTTGCAGCTAAAGTAATTGAAGGACTAGAAGTAAATTCTACTTTCAAAAATTGTGTAGTAGTTGGTGGTACATATATTGGAGTTACTGTTGAAGATAAAGACTGTACACCTACAACAGTTTATGAAAACAAAGTAGAAATAAATAAAACAGCTGCTGAAGATAATCAATATACAGGAGATAAAGCTGGAGATAAACTTTCAAACATAACATTTGACATATTTAATGCTGAAACAGATGAAAAGTTTGGAACAATAAATATTCAAAATGGTTATGGAGAATTAAAATATTTACCTATTGGAAAATGGTATGCAGTTGAAACCTCAAAAAATGATTATTATATATTCCCAGAAAATAATAGATTTGATTTTGAAATTACACAAAAAGGACAAACTGTTGTATTAGATATTGAAAATGATGTTGTAAACTTAATTGTAGATGTTGAAAAAACAGGAACTGTAGAAACTGAGCCAGGAAAAGATATTACATATAATTTTGATATTCAAAATAAATCAAATGATACTGTAACTAATTTTATCTGGGGAGATATTCTTCCATCAGAAGTTAGAGCAAAAAGTATTACAACAGGTACATTTAATAAAGATAATACATATAAAGTACAATATATAACAAATAATAATTCAAATTGGAAAACAATTAAAACATGCAATACAAATGAAAATTCTGAAATACTATTAGATAGTAATACATTAGAATTAGCTGAAAATGAATATGTAACAGAAGTTAGATTTGTATTTGAAAATCCAGTTGAAAAAGGATTCAAAAATGAAGGTACAAAAATAATAGTTACAGCAAATGAAGATTTACAAAATAATCAAATAATCGAAAATCATACATATATTACTGCTGACTATTTAGATGTAAAATTAGATGATGAAGATGAGTTCCATACAATAGTTAGAATACCTGAACCAGAAAAACCAAAGACATTGCCTAGAACAGGTAAATAAATTTAGTTAGTAACTTCTTATAAATTGCCCTTCAAAATAAATTTATAGGAGGATTAAAATTATGGAAATTACAAATGTTAAAATTTATAAAGCAAAACAAAGAGGTCCAGTATTGGCCTATGCTAATGTTATTTTAGACAAACAATTTATGATTAGAGGAATTACACTTATAGAAAAAGATGGTAGAAAATTTATTTCTATGCCTTCAAGAAGAGTTTTAAATGGTGATAGAAATTTTAGAGATACTGCTCACCCACTAAATCGTAAAATTAGAAAAGATTTAACGGATGCTATATTTGAAGCATATGAAGAATTTTTAGAATCCGAAGAATAATGTGTTTGTTTCCTTATCTTTTTGCCCTTCAATACCACTAATGAAAGGACTTTTTTATGATTATAAATGAAAGAATAAATAAACAATTAAAGATTTTAAATAAACAGATAGAAAATACTTTAAATAGTAATAGTTTAACAGACCTACAAATTGAAAGTTTTTTATTGAATTTTGAAAAGGCAAGATATAATCTCTTGTCAGAGGTAAAAGAATATAATAAAAATGTTGAATTTGAATATGAAAAAATTAAAAGTGTTGATGATAATTATAAAACGGATTTAAAAGATGATGTATTGAAAATATATGTGCCTGAAACATTGCCAAGTTTCAAGAATTTAAAGACACACACTTATAAGAGAATATTGCTTAATGTTGCAGAAATAACCAAGCAATATAAAGGACTATTTTCTAATGAAGTTTTTATATATATCAAGGTATGTGATAACATACAAGGTTGGGACATTGATAATAAATATGTAAAACCAATTGCAGATGCTTTAATAATAAGTGGAGTTATACAAGATGATAATATGTCGAAAATGTTTTATTGTGCCAAAGGAGAATTTTCTGAAATTCCACACACAATTATTTATGTATTAGATGGTAAAAAAATGGAGCAATTTTTGAAAAAAGTAGAGTTCTAAAAGTAGGGTTTTTGGTAAAAAAATTTTTTGATTTTTTGCGACATCGAAAAAATTAAAAAATCTTTTAAAATCAATACTTTCATAAATTGTAATCCCTATTTGGTTTGGTGGTGGTAAGGATGTGAGAGCGAAGCTGTCGCATCACTTCCCTTCAAGTTCAACTCATAGAATTATTAAATGTTTTATTAGGAGGTGATTTTTTTTGAGCAATTTCCCAAATGGACCAGAAGAAATTTCTTTATTAGAATTTATATCGAAGTATCAATATTTGGATGTAAAAGATGCAAAATATTTTTTTAATACACAGAAATATTATAAAAAAAGAATTAGTAATTTGGTGGCTAAAAGATATTTGAAAAGAACAAAATCACATCATCTTGTATTGGATGAATTAGGGATTGAATTTGCTGGACTATTTAAATTTGAATATAACAAATTAAATCGAAATGTAAAATACTTGCCTAGACTACTATATATTAGTAAAATGGCAGCTTTTTATTACAACTGTGCTAATGTAAAATTTATACCTTCATTTTCCATGAAAAATAAAGAAGAATTTACAATTACATCAAGAAAGTTTATTGGTGTATTAGAGATAAATGGAATGGAATACCTTACATATCACCTTACAGAAGAACACAATGACAAATATTTAAGATTGCTTATATACGATTTACAAAAAGAAAAAACATATAAAAATATAATAATTTTAACTAATGATGAGAATAGAATAAAAATAAATCAATTTACATTTGGAATGAATCAGCTATTAATTGTTAAAGATACTGAAGAAAATAGAGAAAAATTAAAATACTTGCATAATGTTGATTGGTATAATATTATAAAAGCAAAATATAAAAGGAATGATATATATTTATCAGAATATAGTTTTTGTGAATACACTGACTATAAAAACAGATATATTTCTACCTTTTATTTTTTTGATACTGAAAAAATAAATAGAATCAAATCTTTCTTAAAAGAAAACAAGAATAAAAATGCTGATATTTTTTGTAATTATGAAATAAAAGAAATGTTAGTTAAAGAACTTCCAAATTGCAATTATTTTGTTGTTGATTTGGAAAATTATATAGATAAAGAGAAATTTGTATATGAATAAAAAAGTATATTTTTATATATTTTTATTTTTGTTTTTTATACTAAATATCGTTATTATTACAAATGTAAAAAAATATATTGAAATTTTAAATATATGTTTTAATGAAAATATTTTCCTTAGCAGTAAATTATATGCCATTATTTCATTCATAATTGCCCTTATTTCCATTTTAATTATATTAGACATATTACTTGTTATCTCAAAAGGTAAAAACGAAAATAAGGGTGTTATTTTCAAACCTGAAAATGGAACTTATGGTACATCAGATTGGATGAAGTTAGAAGAAATGAAAAAAGTATTAACAATAGATGATATTCCTGGTATCATATTAGGAAGATTTGAAGGCAATATTGTAAAATTACCATTAGATAGTTACTTTAATAAAAATATATGTGTATTTGGAAGTTCTGGCAGTATGAAAACAACAGCTTTTCTATTAACCAATCTATTAGAAATATCAAAATATCTAAAATCTATCATCGTAACAGATCCAAAGGCAGAAATATATAGGACTACTTCAAGTTATTTTAGAAATATAGGATATGTAGTAAAAGTATTTAACTTAAAAGATATGAGACATAGTGATAGATGGAATCCACTTGCTGAAAATGAAAATATAAATGATGTTCAAACAAGTGCAAATGTCATTATATCGAATACTCAAAAGAAAAGTGGAAAAGATGAGTTTTGGCCAAGAGCTGAAGAAAATTTACTAAAGGCATTTCTTTTTTATTTTCTGCAAATACTTGTTGACCAAAATAATTTAACAAATATTTATAAAAAAATTGCAGGTGGCGATATAAATGAAATAGATGCTATGTTCAAAGGATTACCAAATGAGCATCCTGCTAAAATGAGTTACAATATATTTGCAAGTGGTAGTGATACTATAAAAGCAAGTGTTATTACTGGTCTTGGAACTCGATTACAGACATTTCAAAATGAAGATTTACAACGATTAACTTCTGCTAGTGATATTGATTTGACTTTACCTGCTCAAAAACCTTGCATTTACTATATTATAACAGATGATATGAATGGAGCTTACGATTTTTTAAGCTCTTTATTTTATACATTTCTTTTTATCAAGTTAGTTAGATATGCAGATTCAAGGCCAAATGGAAAATGTGATGTAGATGTTTTCTGTTTTTTAGAGGAATTTGCAAATATACGGGCAAATACCTGATTTTAATAAGAAGATTAGTACGATTAGAAGCAGACGGCATACGGACTAATTCCAATAACTCAAAATAAACGGACAACTCGACAGCCGCTATCCTAATAAAATGTCAGATGAGATAATAGGAAATTGCGATACAACCTTAGGATTAGGCACAACAGACACCTTAACAGCACGGCTTTTTTTGCGATTTAATAGGAGTTTCAACAGCTGAAAATATTTCAATAAAAAAGGAGAACTCTTTAGAAGGAGAAATTGGAGAATTTGGTCAAAAAAATATTTCTACTTTACAAAGAAATTTACTAAATAAAGATGAAATTTTAAGACTACCAACAACTAAATTACTTGCAATTCTGAGAGGTAATAAACCACTTCTTTTAGATAAAATGAGGTACACTGAACATCCACTTGCTCAAAAGTTAAAAGATAGTTCTATTTATGATTATAAGCCTGAATGGACAAAAAACACAAATGTAGAACATATACCAAGAGAGGATATTACTAAAATTACTAGAAGAAAAAAGAAAAGAAGTTTTGAAAATTTTTAGTATTATGATATAATCATCTTGAACAATAGTAATTTGTAAGACTAACTATATGAAAGTCAAGAAATTTTATGAAAAAAAATAAAAATATTTG
>OBAF01000166.1_pt1 | contig 76966 bp, 56 predicted proteins | sample 1517851 | NCBI WGS metagenome assembly OBAF01 (sample SAMN04571706, study PRJEB22368) | human gut metagenome | biome: human gut; material: stool | host: Homo sapiens | place: Luxembourg | collected 2012-10-19 | reverse complement strand
GCCCAGACGATGGCAACGGTGCGGCGGCTGTCGATGGCTGAACGTATTTTCTCGGTCGAGAAGGTCATGCGGCTGTGGGGTATCTCGGGAAATTAAAGGTCGAATCCGATGTCGGAACGGAAATATTTTTTATCAAAGAGAATCTTGGAGGCATTGGCAAACGAGCGTTGCAGGGCATCGGCCTTGTCTTTTCCGTAGGAGCTGACGGCGATGACGCGGCCGCCGTTGGTAACAACTTGTCCCTCTTTCTCGGCGGTACCGGCGTGGAACACGATGCTGTCTGTCACCTCGTCGAGACCGGTGATGACTTTCCCTTTTTCATAGGCACCGGGGTATCCGCCCGATACCAGCATGACGGTAACGGCCGAGCGCGGATCGACTTCGAGTGTGCGGCTATCGAGGTCGCCTTGGGCCACGCCTTCGAGCAGGTCTACCAGGTCGCTCTTGATACGCAGCATCACGGCTTCGGTCTCGGGGTCGCCCATGCGCACGTTGTATTCGATGACCATGGGTTCGTTTTTCACGTTGATGAGGCCGAGGAAGATGAATCCCTTGTAGTCGATACCCTCCTCCTTCAATCCGTCGATGGTGGGCACGACGATGCGCTCTTCGACCTTCTTCATGAAGGTGGCGTCGGCAAACGGTACGGGCGATACGGCGCCCATGCCGCCGGTGTTGAGGCCGGTGTCGCCCTCGCCGATGCGTTTGTAGTCTTTTGCTTCGGGCAGGATTTTATAGCTCTTGCCGTCGGTGAGTACGAATACCGAACATTCTATGCCCGAGAGAAACTCTTCGATGACGACCGTGCGGCTGGCTTCTCCGAACATGCCCGAGAGCATCTCTTTGAGTTCGGCCTTGGCCTCTTCGAGGGTGGGGAGTATGAGTACCCCTTTTCCGGCGGCCAACCCGTCGGCTTTGAGTACATAGGGGGCTTCGAGGGTTTCGAGGAAGGCATAAGCCTTGTCGATGTTCTCGGCGGTGAAGCTCTCATAGCGGGCGGTGGGTATGTGGTGGCGCATCATGAAGGCTTTGGCAAAGTCTTTGCTTCCTTCGAGGCGGGCACCCGAGGCCGACGGGCCGATAACGGGTATCGAGGCCAGTTGCGCGTCGTTCTTGAAGAAGTCATATACTCCTTTCACGAGCGGATCTTCGGGCCCAACCACCACCATGTCGATGGCGTGGGCGAGCGCAAATTCTTTGAGGGCCGGGAAGTCGGTGGCCGAGAGGGCCACGTTGGTTCCTACGCGTGAGGTACCTGCGTTGCCCGGGGCGATATAGAGATTTTCCACGCGGGGGCTTTGGGCTATTTTCCATGCCAGGGCGTTTTCGCGGCCGCCCGAGCCTAATAACAGAATATTCATGACAGTATGTGTTTATAAATTATTTCAGATAATCGTCGAAGTAGCGGATTACTTTTTCATAGAGGTGTACCCGTTCGGGCCCGATGACGTTGTGGGCGTGTCCCGGGTAGACGAAGTAGTCGGGGTAGGTGCCGGCCTGAATACAGCTTTTCAGGAACGAGAGGCTGTGTTGCCACACCACCACGGGGTCGGTGTCGCAGTGTATGAGCAGCAGGTGGCCGGTGAGATTGCCCGCTTTGAGGTTGAGGTTTGAGCCTTTGTAGCCTTCGGGGTTTTTCTGCGGGGTACCCATGTAGCGTTCGCCATACATCACCTCGTAGTATTTCCAGTCGATGACGGGGCCGCCGGCCACGCCCACTTTGAATACGTCGCCGTGGGTGAGCATGAGGTTGGTCGTCATGAAACCACCGAAGCTCCATCCGTGTACGCCGATGCGTGTGGTGTCGCACCACGGCTGTGCCTGCAACCAGGCAATGCCGCGCATCTGGTCGGCCATCTCCTCTTCGCCCAGGCGGTGATGGGTTACCGCTTCAAAAGGCAGGCCGCGGTTGGCCGAGCCCCGGTTGTCGAGGGTGAAGACGACATAGCCGCGTGTGGCCATGAGCAGGTCGTTGCCCGAGGCACCCCAAAGGAAGCGGTCGGTTACCATCTGGGCGTGCGGGCCACCGTAGACGTAGACGATGACGGGGTATTTCTTTTCGGGGTCGAAGTGGGGCGGGCGTGTTACGCGGTAGTAGAGCGTGGTCGTGTCGTCGGCCGCGGTCAGGGTGCCGCTCACTACGCTGGGCAGGGCGTATCCCTTATAGGGATTCTCGGCCGTGAGGAGTGTCTCGACCTTTCCGTTGGCGGTGTTGATGAGCTGGGTGATGCGCGGTGTCTCGTGGTTGGAGAAGAGGTCTATGGCATAGCGGCCCGAGCGGCTCAGTCTGATGTTGTGTACGCCGCTTTGGGGGGTGAGCCGTGTGCGTCGGCCCGAGGCAACAGATACCTTGTAAAGGTTTGTTTCGAGCGGAGAAGCCTCGGTCGAGGTGATGAGCAGCGACTTTCCGTCGGGCGACGGGGTGGCCGAGAGCACTTCCCACGGTCCCGAGGTCAGCTGGCGGAGCAGACGCCCCTCGGTGTTGTAGAGGTAGAGGTGGTGGTAGCCGTCGCGACGTGAGAGCAGCACGAAGCGGTCGTCGTGTCCGGGCAGGAACATGATGGGGTGCTGCGGCTCGACATATTTCTCCGAAGTCTCGGTAAAGAGGGTGCGCAGCAGGCGACCCGTCGTGGCGTCGTAGGCTTCGAGACGGCTGGTGTCCTGGGCGCGGTTGAGACGTTGCAGGTAGATGCACGACTCGTCTGGCGACCAGACGATGTTGGTCAGGTACTGGTCTTTCTCGCCGGGGGTGCGCAGGTACACGGTGTCGCCCGAGGCGAGGTGGCAGACACCCACCTTCACTTCGTGGCTGGCCATGCCCGCCATGCGGGCCGATATGTCGACGAGCGGATAGTCGGTTACGCGGCTCTCGTCCATGCGGTAGAAGGCTACGGCGTTGCCCTGTGGCGACCAGAAGATGCCTTTGCTTATGCCGAACTCGTTGCGGTGTACGTTCGATGCTCCGAACGATACGGCTTCGTTGTCGTCGTGGGCGACAACCGTGCGGTTGCTGTCGCTGTCGATGACCACGAGGTCGCGACCCTGGGTTACGGCCAGTCTCTTGTGGTGAGGTTCATAGGCGAAGTTGGTGTCGCCCTTGCGGTAGGGTATGCGGTAGTCGACCCTTGCGGTCTCGGGGTTGAAAAGCAGGAACGACGATTGCAGCCACAGGCCGAGCCGCGGGGTGCCGTCGCGCTCTTCGACCGAAAAGGCGGGTATCGCCTTCACGGCTTTCAGGTCGGCCTCTTCGAGGCCCTGGTTCAGCCGGTCGAGTGTGAGCCATACGGCTCTCTTTTTCTGCCCGGGCCGGGCGGTGAGCAGGGTGTCGCCCTGGCGGTAGATGTAGCTGTCGCCGACAAAGGAGAGTTGTTTCGGACTTTGCGGCACGAAGCGGTTGGTGTTTTTGCCTCCCGGAATCAGGTCTTGTGCGGTAAGTTGCTTTTCTTGTGCGGCGGCGTTCATGGCGAGCAGTAGCGAGAACAGAACGATAAGATGGCGTTTCATGACGGGTGTAGGGTTACTTTTTTTTGCGGAAGGGACGCGCGGGTTTGTTTTTCTTCTCTGCGGCAGTTTCGTCGTTGGTGCCGATGGAGGGTTTCCGGCCGATGACGTAGCTGCGCACGGCCTCGTCGCCGTGGGGGCGGTTGCGGCGGTAGCGGGATATTTTTATTTCGTCGTCGTAATCATATTCGGCGGCAAAACGTCGCTCGGGAGCCTCGTAGCGCTCTTCCCGTTTCTCGTCTCTTCGACCCGGAGCCGAGTGGCGGAAGGATTTCTCGGCAAATGCACCCTTGCCTTTGCCGGCAAAGGTGGGACGGTCGCTTGTCTCGTCGTTGCGTTGTTTCCGTTCGTCGAAGGCGTAAGTGCGGCGTTTGGCTGCCGGTTTTCCTTCGCCGAAGGGGCGGCGTTCGGATTTGGCAAAAGCCGGTCTGGCCGGTTCGTCTCCGCTCTTCTTTTCCCGTTTGAAGCCGCCGGTTTCGCGTTTGAAGTCGTTGTATTTTCCGTCGAAAATTTCGTATTTGCGGAATTCACATTCCAGCGGACCGTTCATGATGGGTATACGGGCGGCCGCTTTGAGGCCGATGTGGTCGAAACATTCGTTGCGGTAGCTGAGTACCCAGGCGTCGAAGCCTTTGAACACATGTTTCAGCTGGGTGCCTATCATCGAGTAGAGCCCCATGAGGTCGTCGCTGGTAATGCGTTCGCCGTAGGGCGGGTTGGTTACCAGCAGTCCGCCGGGAGCGACATCGCCCTCGGCATATTGTTGCATGGGCTTGGTGGTGATGTCGATGTAGCGGCTCATGCCGGCGTTCTTGATGTTGGCGGTGGCTATCTCCACGGCGGCCGGCAGAATGTCGCTGCCGTAGATTTTATGGGTGAAGGGGCGTTCGCTGCTCTCGTCGTTGTAGAGGCGGTCGAAGAGCTCCTCGTCGTAGTCGTGCCAGTGCTTGAAGGCAAAGTCCTTGCGGTAGATGCCGGCGGGGGTCCCGGTGGCGATGAGGGCCGCCTCGATGAGGAGGGTACCCGAGCCGCACATGGGGTCGATGAAGTCGCGGCTGCCGTCCCAGCCGGCCAGCAGCAACAGGCCGGCGGCCAGTACCTCGTTGAGCGGGGCTTCGGTCTGTGCCACGCGGTAGCCGCGGCGGTGCAGCGACTCGCCCGAGCTGTCGAGCGAGAGGGTGCAGGTGGTCTGGTTGATGTGCAGGTTGATGAGTATGTCGGCGTTGCTCAGCCGCACCGAGGGACGTTTGCCGTATTTCTCGTTGAAGAAGTCGGCGATGGCGTCTTTGGCACGGTAGGTAACAAATTTGGAGTGGCGGAATTCGTCGGAGTAGACGACCGGGTCGATCGAGAAGGTCATCTCGAGCGTGAGATAGCGTGTCCAGTCTACCTCCTTGACCCGGGCATACAGCTCGTCGGGGTCGCTGGCGGTGAAGGTATGTATCGGTTTGAGAATACGCAGGGCGGTGCGGCAGTGCAGGTTGGTCTTGTAGAGCAGTTCCTTGTCGCCGGTAAACGATACCATGCGGCGTCCTATTTCGACATTTTCTCCGCCAAGGGCGGTAATTTCGGCTGCAAGGACTTCTTCGAGGCCTTGAAAGGTTTTTGCGATGAATGTGGTGGAAGATTCCATTATTTTCGGGCTTTACTTTGTACAATGCGGGTGTTGGGTGCTACATCTTCGGTAACCCAGATGTTGCCGCCTATGGTGGCGCCGCGACCTATGGTGATGCGACCGAGAATGGTTGCGTTGGAGTAGATGATGACGTCGTCTTCGAGTATGGGGTGGCGGGGTATGCCCTTGATGGGGTTGCCCTCCTCGTCGAGCGGGAAGCTCTTGGCGCCGAGAGTAACGCCTTGATACAGTTTTACGTTCTTGCCGATGATGGCCGTAGCGCCGATGACGACACCCGTGCCGTGGTCGATGGAGAAGTATTCGCCGATGGTGGCTGCCGGGTGTATGTCGATGCCGGTCTCGGAGTGGGCCATCTCGGTGAGGATACGGGGTATGAGGGGTATGCCCTGCGTATGCAGCCGGTGGGCAACGCGGTAGTTGATCATGGCCCGTATGGCCGGGTAGCAGTAAATCACCTCGCCGTAGCTCTCGGCGGCCGGGTCGCCGTTGTAGGTGGCGATGACATCGGTCGTCAGCAGGCGGCGCAGCTCGGGCAGGGCCTCGATAAATCGGGCGGCGTGTTCTTCGGCTTCGGCACGCAGGGTGGCTGCCGGCGTTGCGTCGGGCTGTCCGGCGTGGAAGTTGAGTACCGAGAATATCTGGTCAGCGAGCAGGAGGTATAGCCGTTCGGCGGCAGTGCCGAGGTGGTAACCGATGGTAAGACCGTTCATGCCCGACAGGCCGAAGTATCCCGGAAAGAGGAGCTTGCGACACAGGCCCACGATTTCGTCGAGTTTCTCAATCGATGGCATGCGCCGGTCGTCGGTGCTGTGGTAGCTCAGCGGGCTTTGGGGGTCGTGGCAGGAGAGTTGCTCCACGACATCGGCAATGATATGGGTGTGAGAGGTCATGTCGGTAAGGTGCGTTGCTGTTTAAGAAGACAAAGATAAGACAATTTACCGACAATCACCGGCTTTGCACCGGGAAAGTAGCGAGGAGGTGGCTCTAAAAAACGATGTCGTGCCGGAATCCTGTTCCGGCGCGACATCGTTTTGGGCAAGTGTATTATGGAGGCCTTTCCTTTCGCTTATGAGGCCATTTTATGGAGAGAGAGTTGTTGTAATAGATGTATTCTGTTTATAATTAGTTAAATAGATGTTGTGTATAGCCTCCTGCTGCTATTCGTCGGAAAGGCAAAAAAGGTGAGCGCTGTTTACGCCTTGTCGTGATGTCGGCGGCGCAGGAGCCGTTTTATCCACAGATAATAGCCTGTCAAGGGTAGGGTGGCACCGATGAGGGCGGCGATGAAATAGAGAATGCGGGTGGGTATGCCGCCCCAGCTGCCTACATGCAGGGAGTAGAGCCAGCCGCGCAGTTTGCCCGATGTCTTACGGGTCGAGTAGCGGTCGACCGAGGTGATTTCGCCGTTCCCCGGGTCGAAGGTATAGCGGTCGGCGGCCCGCTGATTGCCCCAACGGCCGAACGATACCGAGGCGCTGCCATGGCCCAGGGTGATTTGCTCGAAACCTTCGTTACTGACCGACAGCTCCTCATAGATCCGCTGCCAGTGGGTATAGGCTGTGGTGCGGCTCTTCCTGCCCTGGTGCTGCCCGCCTGCTGCGGTATCTTTCTTCTCCTCTTTTCCGTCTTTCCCTCCAGATGTCGATGCTGTGCCGCTGTTCTGTGTCGATGTGGCCCCGAAAAGGGCGTAGACCCCGTTGCGGTACCATGAGAACGACCAGGTAAGTCCTGTCAGAGCCATGACCAGCAGGAGCAGCAGCACGTACATGCCTCCGGCAACGTGCAGGTCGTACCGGAAACGATGAGCTCCCTTACTGATAGATATTTTCAGACTGTTTGTCAGTGCTTTGCGGTTTCTGGGCCACCAGACGACGATGCCCGAGACGAGTATGACGACAAAGAGCAGCGTACTCACGCCGACGATGAGTTTACCCACGAAGAGCCCTCCGTCGGGGCGGGCGCTGTCGAACAGCCAGCGGTGCAGCCTGAACATGACCGAGAAAAACGGCGCCCGTTCATTCCGCCCCAACACTTCGCCCGTGTAGGGGTCGATAAACAGCGAGGCCCGCCGCGGCTGCGAGAGCGATACCTGCCAGCTGCGCTGCGGGTCTCCCTGGACGGTGAGTCCCGTGGCTTCGGTGCCTTCGGGCAGTGTGGCCGCCGCCATCTCCATGAGCCGGTGGGCCGGCAGTGGCGCGGCCTTCACTTCCTTGACATAGTAGAGGTCGTGGCGGCAGAGTTGCATGATTTCGGTCTCGAATACCAGCATGGCTCCCGAGAAACATATCAGTGTGATGATGGCTCCGAAGGGGACCGAGAGCCACAGATGTATATGACGGAAAAATTTTTTCATCTCTTTTATGTTTGAAAAAGTCCTGCCCGACCGTTGAAGGTCCGGCAGGCTCTTCCTGTTTGTGTGTGTAAGAACGTGGTTACGCTCCGATTTACTGCACCGCCAGTTTTCCTACGCCGCTTACCTGGGTGGCTACGATGGTGAGCCCTTTTGTGGCCGATGCCGATGCCGGGTCGATTTTGTAGATGGCCGGATAGTCGTCGGTGGTGGTGACGGCGATATAGACGTTACCGTTCTCGACAAAGGGGGTGTTGCCGAATCCCGAAATGCTGTCGGTCGAGGGCAGTCCCGAAACGAAGGTCAGCGAGCCGATCGACCCTTTGAAGATGGCCAGGCGGTTGGCCGTCTTGTCCGAGGCGGTGATTTCCTTGTCGTACATCAGCAGCAGGAAGTAGTCGTCGGCAATGAACCAGCTGCGCAGGAAGGCCGCTTCGCGTCCGCTGTCGTCGGTGAGCGCATGGTAGTAGCTCTCGTCAAATTCGCGGGTGGTGGTGTTGATGCGCACCACGCCGGCCGGCAGCGAGGTCTGTTGCAGTTCGCTGGCCATGGTCTTGGCATAGCTCGGCGAGAAGACATAGACATAGCCGTCGTCGGCTTTCCACAGCATCTGGTAGTATTGCGATTTGTTGCGGCCGCAGGCGTAGCTTATCTTGTCGGTCTTGATGAGTTTCTTGCCGGTGAGCGTGTTGTCGTCGAAGATGGCCACCCAACATTCGTCGGGATACTGGGTCCATTGCAGTTCGTCCTTGTCGTAGGCGCCGCTGCCGCTGCCACCCGACTCGGTCTTGATGAGCGAGGCGTAGTCGCCGTCTTTGCGCACCCACTTGTGGGGGTTGCCGTCATCGTCTTTCTGCATGCAGCCATATTGGCTCAGCCCCATGGGCACGGCGGCCGCATATACCGCGTCGCCCACCTGTTCGAGACCTGCCAGTGTTACATACTCACCGTTGCCGAGAAAGTTTTCCGACAGATAGTCCGGATTGCTGGTGTCGTTCGATACCACGTTTTCGTTGTTTACATCGAGATACGAAATCAGGAACGATTGTGGAGTGTAGCCGTTTTCATCGTTCCATTCCGTCGGTCCGTCGCCCGACGAGGTGGTCATGATGTACTGGTTGTACAGCCCGTAGGTGGTGAAGCGTTTCAGTTCATACTCCTTGGCCCGCTTGTTCATGTCGAAGGCGGCGTCGAGCGTGAATGATTGGGTGGTCCCTGCATTGCCCTGGTGGTAGTTGAGGGCATAGAGCATCTGGTCGTTGTAGAATACCCAGTAGGTGGCCCCTTCGTTGACCAGCCCCTGAGCCGTGGCCGATACCTTGCAGGAGGGGTCGTCGAGACGGTCGGCCGTGAGCAGGACGTTGGTCGAGTTGCCCGACGCCTCTACGGTGGCGGCTATCACATAGTTGCCTTGTGCTACCTCGGTGAGTGTGCCCAGGGCACCGTTGTTGCTGTTGTTACCTCCGTCGTCGTCGGAGCATGCTGCCAGGCCGGCCCCGGCAAGGGCGAGAAGTCCGGCCATGAAAAAGTGCTTTCTCATTTTTCTGAAATTTAATTTATGATGTTTGTTGATGATATTCGAGTGGTCAGTTGCCGAAGCAGATGCGCACTTTGCCGTAGAAGGCCCGTCCCGCCTTTTGCAGGCTGAAATTGTCGTACAGCCGTTCGTCGGTGAGATTGCGACATTCCAGAGTGAAGTTGTACCGGCCGTTCTGTATGCTGTAAGTGAACGTCAGGTTGTGCGAGAACTGGTCGGGCACGACGAAGTCGCTCTTTTTCCCCACGGCCTGCGAGTAGTAGGAGAAACTGTGCAGGTAGAGATTTTCGTAGCCTATCGTGAGCAGGTTGCCTTTACCGAAAAGGTCGTGCCAGTAGAAGTTTATGTCGCTGTCGGCAAAGAGGTAGGGCACGTTGGGCATGCGCGAGCGGTAGGCGATGTTTTCGACCTGTTTGCCTGTACTGCCTATTTGGTACTTCTCGTTGTCGCGCACGTCCATCTGCGTGAAGTTGCCTCCGAGGCTGAGCCACTTGTCAAAACTGTACCGGGCCGAGAGGTTGAGCCCTTGCGTCAGGACTTTGCCGTAGTTGATGTAGGTGGCGTTCTCTTTGCCGCCGCTCAGGTCTTGTATGTTGCGCTGTATGTAGTCGCTGGTATTGCGGTAGACAAAGCCTGCTTCGAGGTAGAGGGTGTGCGCGCCGAAGGTCGGGTTGTAGCTCAGGTTGAGATTGACGTTGTGGCTCTTCTCGGGTTGCAGGGTTACCTGGCCGATTTCCAGGTCTTCGTCGCCGAAGAGCTCTTCGATGGTCGGCAGCCGGCAGGCCCTCTCGTAGGAGGCTTTGGCTTGTAACTTGCTGACAATAAAATAGGTGCCTGCCACGCCATATCCCCAGCTGTGGCTGGTGCGGTGGGTGCGCACATAGTCGCTGGCGTTGTCGTCGACGGCTATCGGGCCGGCCACCTGCTGCCGGTAATGCTTCCCGAAGAGCGACAGGTTCCAGTGTTTCGAGGGAGAGAGGCGGTAGGAGAGGCCGGCGATGTTTTTGCGGGTCTCCTTGGCGATGGCGTCGGTGGCCTCCTCTTCGGCCAACAGAGAGGTGTTGTCGCGGCGGAAGGCGTTCCACACGTTGTTGAACGTGAGCAGGTGCATCTGGCCGATGCGGTAGTTGAGAGTCAGGGTCGCGTTGCCGTTGTTGTTGTCCGAGCGGGTGTGCTGGTACGACTGCTCGCCGCGGGAGTTCATCACCTTTTTCTCACCGAGCCAGTTGTATTCATAGCGGGCGGTATCGACATTGAAGGTGGCGTTGCGGTTGTAGTTGGCCGTGAATACGACATCGAGGCCCGGCGTGAAGAGGTCGCGCTTGCTGTATTCGAGCGAGGGCATGAGCGAGTGCCCGCGGCGGTGTTTCTCGCCGAAGACGGTTTTCTGGCGCACGCCGGTCTGTATCTCCTGGTACATGTTGGAGTAGGTGAAGCCGACGAGCAGCCGGTCGGCCCAGGATTTGTTTTCGACACCGATTTTCGCCACGACGGCTTCGTTGTGGTAGGTGTCGTGAAACCGCTCCACACGTTGGGTCTTCTCGGTATCGAAGTCGGTCGTGCCGTCGGCCTTGAAGTGTTTTATCGGGGCGTCGACCCGGTAGTTGTTGTCGGAGTAGTTCTGGAACGCCGTGAGTTCATAGACGAAGCCGTTGGCGAGCCGTTGCCCGAAGTTGATGTGCGACTTGTGGGTGTTGAACGAGCCGTAGGAGTAGGAGGCATCGACATGCCAGCGCCGGCGTTGGCCGTTGGTTACGATGTTGATGACTCCCCCCAAGGCATCGGTGCCGAATCCTACCGGCACTACCCCTTTATAAACTTCAATGCGGTCGGCAAAATTGATGGGAATGTTGTTCAGCCCGAATGAGCTGCCCACCCCCTCTTGCGGTACGCCGTCGATGAAAATCTTGACGTGTTTTCCGCTGAACCCGTCGAGCGTGATGGCGGTACTCGACCCCACGCCGCCCGATTCGCGCACCTTCACGCCGGGTACTTTGGCCAGCGTGCCGGCCAGGTCGCGGGTCGTGTTGTGCAGCCCCTTGGCGTCGATGGCCACGGCGTTGTAGGCCGAGCGGTTGATGCGGCTCACCCCGTTGGTGCCGGTTACGGCAACTTCGCGCAGCGCCTTGACTTCGGGCTCGACGACGATGTCGAGTTTTACCCTCTTGCCGTCGACGATTTCGACCTCCCGCTCTACCGTCTTGTAGCCGAGCGCGGTAATTACCAGCGTGTATTTCCCGGCCGGAGCCTTGATGTGGTAAAGCCCTTTGGGGTCGGTCTGGCAGCCGCGGGGCGACCCTTTGAGGTGGGCGGTGGCAAACGGTATGGCTTCGCCCTGACGGGTAACGATGCGGCCCGATAGCAGGCCTTTTATTTCGCTGAATACGGGAGTGACGGTTAAGAAAAAGAGGAGGAGAAAACAGAGTTTTTTCGCATTCATTTGCAATGAGGTATAACTTTTTTTTTAATCACTGCAAATTTCTGTACAGAATCGCGCTGCGGCAATACCGAAAAAGGGGGATTTCTCTCGGCTGCACTACCTTTATCTTATGAACGAGTGTTTTCTGCCGGTCGGCCGGGAGGTTTGCCGGAGAAAAAAAATCCCGACACAGAAATGTGTCGGGATTCGTATGCTTTGTCGTGAAGACAAAGGGTGATTAGTCTTTCAGCTTGGCCTTGATAAACTCGCGATTGAGACGGGCGATGTTGGTAATCGATACGTTTTTGGGGCATTCGGCTTCGCAGGCACCGGTGTTGGTGCAGTTACCAAATCCCAGTTCGTCCATCTTCGAGAGCATGGCTTTGGCGCGGCGGGCGGCTTCGATGCGGCCTTGGGGCAGCAGAGCGAGCTGGCTCACCTTGGCCGATACGAAGAGCATGGCCGAGCCGTTTTTGCAGGCAGCTACGCAGGCTCCGCAACCGATGCAGGTGGCGGCGTCCATGGCTTCATCGGCATTTGCCTTGGGAATGGGTATGGCGTTGGCATCGGGTACACCGCCGGTGTTGACCGAGATGTAACCGCCGGCTTGCATGATTTTGTCGAAAGCGCTGCGGTCGACCATCAGGTCGCGGATAACCGGAAATCCGGCCGAACGCCACGGCTCTACCGTGATGACGTCGCCGTCGTTGAACTTGCGCATGTGCAGCTGGCAGGTGGTTACATCTTCGTCGGGCCCGTGGGGGTGTCCGTTGATGTAGAGCGAGCACATACCGCAGATGCCTTCGCGGCAGTCGTGGTCGAAAACGACGGGGTCTTCACCGTTGTTGATGAGCTGTTCGTTGAGAATGTCGAGCATTTCGAGGAACGAGCTCTCGGTGGAGATGTTTTGGAGCGAATACTCTTTGAAAGCGCCTTTCTCTTTGGGGCCTTTCTGACGCCAGATTCGGAGCGTTATGTTGATATTTTTTTCCATAATCGTATGCCTATGAGATTATTGTTTGTAATTACGTTGTTGTACCTTGATGGCTTCGTATTTCAACTCCTCTTTATACATGACGGGTTCTTTGTCGTCGCCTTGGTACTCCCAGCAACTTACATACATATATTTGTCGTCTTGACGCAGAGCTTCTCCATCGGGGGTCTGGTATTCCTCACGGAAGTGTCCGCCGCACGACTCGTTGCGGTTGAGGGCGTCGAGAGCCATGAGGTGGCCTATCTCGATGAAGTCGGCCAGACGCAGGGCTTTTTCCAGTTCGACATTGAGCGTGTTGGCCTCACCGGGGATATGCACGTTGGTCCAGAATTCTTTCTTCACCTCTTTGATTTTTTCGAGAGCTGTTTCAAGACCTTCTTTGGTACGGCCCATACCCACAAATTCCCACATGATGTGGCCGAGTTCTTTGTGAATGGAGTCGACCGAACGTTTTCCCTTGATGTTCATCAGTTTGGCGATGCGGGCGTTCACGTCTTTCTCGGCTTGAACAAACTCGGGCAGGCTGGTGCTGAAACGCGGCACGGTGATTTGGTCGGAGAGGTAGTTCTGTATCGTATAGGGCAATACGAAGTAACCGTCGGCCAGACCCTGCATCAAGGCCGATGCACCCAGACGGTTGGCTCCGTGGTCGGAGAAGTTGGCCTCGCCGATGGCGAAGAGGCCGGGTATGGAGGTGCTCAGTTCGTAATCGACCCAGATACCACCCATGGTGTAGTGGATAGCGGGGTAGATTTTCATAGGCGTCTTATAAGGGTTCTCGTCGACGATTTTCTCGTACATCTGGAAGAGGTTGCCGTAGCGGGCACGAACGACGTCTTCACCGAGGCGTTCGATGGCTGAGGCAAAGTCGAGGTATACGGCCAGACCTGTCGAGCCGATGCCGTAGCCGGCGTCGCAACGCTCTTTGGCGGCGCGGGAGGCCACGTCGCGGGGCACGAGGTTACCGAAGGCCGGGTAACGGCGCTCCAAGTAGTAGTCGCGGTCTTCTTCTTTGATGTCGGTGGGTTTCAGTTTGCCGGCGCGGATGGCCTCGGCGTCTTCTTTTTTCTTGGGCACCCAGATGCGGCCGTCGTTACGGAGCGACTCCGACATGAGGGTGAGTTTCGACTGGAACTCGCCGTGTACGGGAATACAGGTCGGGTGAATCTGTGCGAAGGCGGGGTTGGCAAAGTAGGCACCTTTGCGGTAGCACTGCATGGCAGCCGAGCCGTTCGAGCCCATGGCGTTGGTCGAGAGGAAGAAGGTACGGCCGTAACCGCCGGTGGCGATAACCACGGCGTGGGCGGCATAGCGCTCTATCTTACCGGTGATGAGGTTGCGGGCAATGATACCGCGGGCGCGGCCGTCGATGATGACGAGGTCGAGCATTTCGTGGCGGGGGAAGAGTTTCACGGTGCCTTTCTTTACCTGGCGGCTCAGGGCCGAGTAGGCGCCGAGCAGCAGTTGCTGGCCGGTCTGTCCCTTGGCATAGAAGGTACGCGATACCTGAGCACCGCCGAACGAACGGTTGTCGAGCAATCCGCCGTATTCACGGGCGAAAGGTACGCCTTGTGCCACGCACTGGTCGATGATGGAGTTGGACACTTCGGCCAGGCGGTAAACGTTGGCTTCACGGGCGCGGTAGTCGCCACCCTTGATGGTGTCGTAGAAGAGGCGGTATACGCTGTCGCCGTCGTTCTGGTAGTTCTTGGCGGCATTGATACCTCCCTGTGCGGCGATGGAGTGGGCACGGCGGGGAGAGTCTTGTATACAGAAACTGAGTACGTTGAATCCCATCTCACCGAGCGATGCGGCTGCCGATGCGCCGGCCAGACCGGTACCTACGATGATGATGTCGAGACGGCGTTTGTTGGCGGGGTTCACCAGTTTCTGGTGACTTTTATAGTTGGTCCACTTTTCGGCCAGGGGGCCTTCGGGAATTTTCGAGTCGATTTTTTTAGCTGCCGGTTGAGTAGCGGCCTGAGGGGCTTCTTGTTGCGTTTTAGCCTCCATAGCTTCCGGAGTTATATCTGTTTTAGCCATAGTCAATATTTTTAGAAGATGTTACGTTATGCTATGAAACCGAAGTAAATGGCAACCACAGCAAATCCGAGGCAGAGAATGGTTGTGTAGATGTTGGAAATGCATTTCCAGCGCGACAGCCATATTTTGTTGTTCCAGCCCAGAGTCTGGAAAGCGCTCCAGAAACCGTGGGTGAGGTGGAACCAGATGGCGACAAACCATACGATGTAGATGATCGCCATGATGGGGTTGCCCAGTGTTTCGGAGATGAGGGCGTATCCGTCGTGAGGATTTACTTCGGGAAGGATACCGGTAATCTCATTGAATTGCATCTTGAACCAGAACTGGTAGAGGTGCAGGGCGATGCCTATGACAACGATGATACCCAGCACGAGCATGTTCTGCGAGGCCCATTCCACATCTTTGGGGCGTTCCGACACTTTGTAACGGTCTTTTCCGCGGGCACGACGGTTGATGTAGGTCAACCACAGGGCAAAGAGAATGTGCAGTACGGCACCTGCTGCTATGACGGCAGTACCTGCCAGCGCATACCAGTTTGCTCCCAAGAATTCACACACCGCATTGTAACCTTCGGCCGAGAAGATGGCTACGAGGTTCATCGACATGTGGAACGTCAGGAACAGAATAAGAAAAAGACCGGTGAGGCTCATCACCACCTTTTTCCCGATCGATGAGTTTAATAACCACATAAGATTTGAGTTTTTTTGAGTTAGTATTTGTCTTATAATATGTTACCTATTGAACCTTCTGATTTGAAGCTACAAAATTAATGGAATGTACATTTGTATGCAAATATTAAGGAAAAATTTCGCTAATCATTTTTCGGCGTTCCATTGCAGGGTGGCCCGTATGGGATAATGGTCGGAAAATTTTTGGCGAATGACGCGGCTGTCGACAGCGTGCAGCGCATCGTTGTGCAGGATATGGTCGATGCGGAACCAGAGCCCCGACTCGTTGTAGGTGATGCCGGGACCGAAGCCGGTCGCGACGTAGGCGTCGTCGAAATCGCCCCGTATGGTCTCGTAGGTGTAGGACTGGGGTGTGTCGTTGAAGTCGCCGCAGATGACGACGGCCCCCGGAATCTTGTCTGCGATAGACCGTATGGTGCGGGCCTGCTGGGCGCGAATCCGTCCGGCGCGAGCGAGCTTTCTCAGCAACTTGTCTTTGGCCGCGGGCAGCAGCTCGGTTGTTTGTGTGGGGTGCTTGGCAATTTGTTCATACAACTCCTTGTCGCCGGGTTCGAGGTGGTTCGATTCGAGATGGCAGTTGATGAGTGTCAGCCGCTGGCCGTCGATGTCGAACTGGTAGAGGCAGGCATTGTTCTGCGAGTTGTCAAAGGGTATGGTCTCGGTTTTCCTGATTGGGTATTTGGAGAAGCAGGCGATGCCCGAGTCCCATGCCGAGGGTTTGAACACATGCCGGTAGGGATATTTGGATAGCACTCTGTTTATGGCCTTTTGCGACAGCCTTCCTGTGCTGTACTCTTGCAGGCAGATGATGTCGGCGCCGCTGTCGCGCAGCAGATCGAGAAGGGTACTGCTTTTCCCCCCGTCGGTGGCATGGGCCTGTCCGAAACTCTGTATGTTGTAGGTGAGCAGGACGATTTTCTTCTCGCCGTTGTCTTTCCCGCTGAAATGCAACGGAAAGTAGTTCTGTACCGAGTGGAACGACAGTAACAGAAACACAAGAGGAATGAGGGCGTATTTTCGTGGCCGTATAAATACTTGCAGGAGCAGCACGCACTCTATGAAGAAAAAAATCGGGAAAGCCAGTGAGAAAAAGAGCGGAAGCAGAAACTTGTCGGGAGGGACAAGGTAGCTGTATGCCGAGACAAGCAGTAATCCGCCTGCCACGAGGTTTATGGCCAACGCCAGTATTCGGTATGTCTTGGTAAAGAAATTCATCCGTTACTATTTTTTGCCCGCATCGAAGAGCCGCTGTTTCTCTTCCCGGGTGAGGGAGGTGTAGCCCGACTGTTTGATTTTGTCGAGTATGCGGTCTATCTCGGCCGAGTTCTCTTGCCGGCGGCGCAGGTATTCGTCGTCGCTCGGATTTCGGGCGTACCCTTGCCGGGAGGTTTTGATTTTGGGACCACCCTTCCGCGGACGCTTCTTGAAGAGAAGAACAATCTGATCGGCCATACGGTTGAATCCTTTGGTCAGGTCGCGGCCTTTTTTGTAGGAGGTGGCAAAGAGGTAACCGAAGAGGGCACCGCCCAGGTGGGCGATGTGACCTCCCGCATTTTGTGAGGTCATGCTCAGCAGGTCGAGTACGACAGTGGCCAGGGCGATGTATTTGAGCGAGACATTGCCCAGCAGGAGCAGTCTTATCTTGTAGTCGGGGGCATAGGCCGACACGGCCAGCACTACCGCCAGTACGGCGGCCGAGGCTCCCAATAGCATGCCCCGGCTGTCGGCGAAGTAGGGCAGTAGGTTGTAGGCCAGCAGATAGAGCAGGGCACCGCTTATCCCGCCCAGAATGTAGAGGCCACCGAATTGCTTGGCATTGAAGAAGAGCAGAAACAGCTGCCCGAACCAATAGAGCCACAGCATGTTGAAGAGCAGGTGCAGCACGTCGTACTGAAAAAACATGTAGGTGAGCAGCGTGTAGGGGCGGTGGAGCACTCCGGAGATGTCCGACGGCAGTTCAAGGTATGGTGCAGCCGAGAACGTACTGCCCATCAGGGTGCAGCACACGTCGACGAGCCGCACGACCAGAAACAGGGCAACATTGATGAAGATAAACTTTACCGGCAGTTGCCCTGTGTTGTATTTATGACGCAGGTCATCCAAAATACCCATGCGAGTTTCCTCCTTTTTTACTCCAGTAGAGAATGAGTATCAGACCGAAGAGCATGCCTCCCAGGTGGGCGAAGTGGGCGATGTTGTCGCCGCCTCCGCTGCTGCTGCGTATGCCGAGGAAGAGCTCGATGAGTCCGTAACCGATGACAAAATATTTGGCCTTGATGGGTACCGGTATGAACATGAGAAAGAGTTCGGCGTTGGGAAACAGCATGCCGAAGGCCAGCAGTATGCCGAACACCGCACCCGAGGCACCGATGGTAATGATGTTGTTGAGCATGAAGCGTGTCTGTTCCCACCCGAAGGCCATTTCGGTGTTGACAATGGCTTCGTGCAGGGAGAGATACCAGGTGAGTTCCTGCACCAGTCCTGCTCCGATGCCGGTAGTCATGTAGAAGACGAGAAACCGTTTGCCTCCCCATACTGCTTCGAGGGTGCGTCCGAACATGAAAACCGAAAACATGTTGAAGAAGACGTGCCCGAACGAGAAGGGATCGTGCATGAACATATAGGTTATCAGTTGGGCGGCGTTGAAGCGGTCGGCCTGAATATAGTGCAATCCCAAATATTCGACGAGGTCTATGCCGAGAGTCTTTTTAAAAACAATGGTCGCCAGCCAAAGGAGTAAATTTATGATTATCAAATTTTTGGTTACCGGCGGAATGCTGCTGAGAAAACTTTGTCGGTTTTGAATCATGACGGATGGTTTATGTTTGTCTTATATAAGACCGTGAATCAAAGAGAATGGTTTTATATGCGACACAAAAATAACGAATATTTTTTTGCCGAGAAGACAATCGTGGTACAGAATAGCTTACCGATAAATATTTTTATCTTTTTTCGTCCTAAACCTTTGTTTTTTTGTTTTTTAATTATACATTTGTCCACATCTTGATGACTTTGCCCTTTCAAAGAGAAAGCCAAAAGTGTTGGAAACCATATTTTAACATTAATTATAAAACGTCATGAACAAAACAGAACTGATTTCTGCCGTTGCAGAAAAAGCCGGCTTGGCTAAGACCGATGCCAAGAAAGCACTCGAAGCTTTTGTTGAAACTGTATCGGAAGAGTTGGCAAAAGGTGAAAAAATTGCTTTGATAGGTTTCGGAACATTCGCCGTAAGTGAGAAAAGCGCAAGAACCGGTATTAACCCCGCTACAAAACAGACTATTACCATCCCGGCCAAGAAAGTGGTAAAATTCAAAGCCGGAGCCGAATTGGCCGATAAAGTAAAATAAATCTTTTTACAGATTCAAAAAAGTAGAGAGGGTTGCACTTGATGGTGCAACCCTCTCTACTTTTTTATGTCTTGTTATTCGCCCAAAATGTGACGATAATTGTCGGAGCCGATGATTTCTATGGCTTTGCGGTAGATGGGATCGGTCGGATTGTAAATGCGGTAAAACAGCGAGCTGTCGTTGTAGAGGTCTCGGGCCAGCAGGGCTTTGAGCTGGGTGGCAATGAGAGGGCGAGACTCTTCTTTCTCCTTTTCACTTTTAGGTACCACACCGGCTTCGGCAGCCCGGGCGTCGAGTATCGACCACAGGAGGCTGTCGACCTCGTATTGCTCGGCAAATCGGGAGGCTTTGCGGTAGCGTGAAGTGAGTTCCTTGCGTTGGCTGTCGAGGTAGGTATATATGCTGCGGTTCAGGGCGCCGCTACGCACGAGATTGCGCTGGTAGGCCGTGTATCGGGTGGTGTCGAGAGCCACGAAGACATCGGGCATGATGCCCCCGCCGCCGTAAACGGTGCGTCCTCTGCGCAGGGTCTTATAGGTGAGTGAGTCGGCAAAGTGAATGCTGTCGGCGTGCAGCAGTTCGCCGTGGGCCAGCCGTTCGTTCAAATCCTGGTCGTAAGCCTCGCTTTCACCCTTGACATAGGGGCGTTGTATGCAGCGCCCCGTGGGTGTGTGGTAGCGGGCAACGGTGAGACGCAGCAGCGACTGGTCGGGCAGGGTGATGGGGCGTTGTACCAGACCTTTGCCGAAAGTGCGGCGACCTACCACGACGGCGCGGTCCCAGTCTTGCAGGGCGCCGGCCAGGATTTCGCTGGCCGAGGCCGACAACTCATCGACCATCACCACGACCCGTTCGTCGGGGAGCAGCGGTTTGCCCGTAGCCTTTTCCTGGGCACGCCGCACATTGCGGCCTTCGGTGTAGACGATGAGTTGGTCTTTTTCGAGAAACATGTCGGCGATGGCGACGGCCACGTTGAGATAGCCGCCTCCGTTTCCTTGCAGGTCGAGCACGAGTTGGCGCATGCCCTCCTTGCGGAGCGACTTCACGGCTTTTCCCATCTCTTTGGCACTGTTCTCGGCAAAGCGGCTCAGCCTGATGTAGCCTGTCGAGTCGTCGATCATGTAGCAGGCATCGATGCTGTTCACCGGTATTTTGTCGCGTATGATGTCGAAGCGCACGATTTCAGGAACACCTCGGCGCAAGACATCGACCGTCACCAGGCTGCCGCGTTTGCCCCGCAACATGGCGATGATGTCGTTGACGGACCGTTTTACACCGGCTACTATCGTGTCGTCGATGGCGACGATGCGGTCGCCGGGCAGGAGGCCGGCCTTCTCCGACGGGCCTCCGACAACGGTCTGTACGACGTACAGCGTGTCGTTGAGCATGTTTATCTGAATGCCTATGCCGTCGAATTTTCCCGACAGTGTTTCCAGCGTCTGCCGCGCTTCGTTGGGGGGCAGATAGGTCGAGTGCGGGTCGAGTTGCCGAAGCATGGCTGCGATGGTTTTCTCGGCGATGGTGTCCATGTTGAGTTTGTCGACATAGAGACGGGAGAGTGCTGCTGCCACGATATTGATTTTGTTCAGCGGGTTGAACGAGCGTGTCTGCTCTTTGGCGGTCTCTTTGCCCGATGCCTGCCTGTTTCCTTTTGGTGTGTCCTGTGCCTGGGCATAGGTGCCGAGCAGCAGGGCCGAGAGCATGATGTAGAAAATCTTCTTCATGGAATAAGTGTATGGGTGTCGGGCAGTACCAGCCCGGTGGGAATGAACTGGCCGACGGGTTGCCCGAAGCGCAGCAGTTCTCTCACGACCGAGGAACTGATGTGGGCATAGCGGGGCTCGGTAAAGAGCAGGAGGGTTTCGATGCCCGCTATGTCGCGGTTGAGGTCGGCGATGGTTTTTTCGTATTCAAAGTCGGCGATGGAGCGTATTCCGCGCAAGATGGCCGTCGCCCCCTGCTTCCTGGCTTCGTCGACGGTGAGGTTGTCGTAGGTAATGACTTCGATGCGCGGTTCCTCGGCAAACAGCTTTTGCAGCATCTCGACCCGCTGTTCCGGCGAGAAGAGGCAACGTTTGGCGTCGTTGATGCCGATGGCGACGATGACCTTGTCGAAGATGTGCAGCGCTCGTCGCGTTACCGACTCGTGTCCCAAGGTGAAGGGGTCGAAGGTGCCCGGGTAGAAGGCAATTTTTTCAGAGGTCTTCATCGTCTACAATCAGGTTTTCGATAATAAAATTCTGGCGTTCCATGGTGTTTTTCCCCATGTAGAATTCGAGCAGCTCTTTCACGGAGTCCTCCTTGCGCAGGGTTACCGGGTCGAGACGGATATCTTCGCCGATGAATGCCTTGAACTCATCGGGCGAGATTTCGCCCAAGCCTTTGAATCGGGTGATTTCGGCGTTTTCACCGAAATACCTGATGGCATCGATGCGTTCCTGGTCGGTATAGCAGTAGCGCGTCTCTTTCTTGTCGCGCACGCGGAAGAGGGGGGTCTGCAAGATGTAGACGTGCCCTTTCTTGATGAGGTCGGGGAAGAATTGCAGCAGGAAGGTGAGCGTGAGCAGTCTGATGTGCATGCCGTCGTCGTCGGCATCGGTGGCGATGATCACCTTGTTGTAGCGCAGCCCCTCGATGCCGTCTTCGACGTTGAGGGCGGCTTGCAGCAGGTTGAACTCTTCGTTTTCGTAGACCACCTCACGCGTCTGGCCGTAGCTGTTGAGCGGTTTGCCCCGCAGGCTGAAAATGGCTTGCGTGTCGGCGTTGCGGCTCTTGCCTATCGAGCCCGAGGCCGAGTCGCCCTCGGTAATGAAGATGCAGGTCTCGTCGCGCAGGTCGCCTTTGAGGTCGTTGTAGTGTATGCGGCAGTCTTGCAGTTTGCGGTTGTGTAGGTTGGCCTTCTTGGCCCGCTCACGGGCAATCTTCGAGACACCGGCAATGGCTTTGCGCTCTTTCTCGGAGTCTTGTATCTTTTTGAGCAGTATCTCTTTGGTCTCGCTGTTGCGGTGAAGGTAGTTGTCGAGCTCCTTTTTCAGGAAGTCGCCGATGAACTTGTTCACCGTGGGACCGCCGGGACCCATGTCGCGCGAACTGAGTTTGGTCTTGGTCTGCGACTCAAACACGGGTTCCTCGACCTTGATGCTGATGGCGGCCACCATGCCGTTGCGGATGTCGGCGTATTCAAAGTTTTTGGAGTAAAACTCCTTGATGGTGCGCGACACGGCCTCCTTGAAGGCCGACAGGTGGGTGCCGCCCAGTATGGTGTGCTGGCCGTTGACAAACGAGTAAAACTCCTCGCCGTACTGGTCGTTGTGGGTGATGACCACCTCGATGTCGTCGCCTTTGAGGTGTATCATGGGATAGAGCGGGGTGGCGGTCATCTTCTCGTTGAGCAGGTCGACGAGGCCGTTTTTCGAGGTGTAGCGCACGCCGTTGTAGATAAAGGTGAGGCCGGCGTTGAGGTAGGTGTAGTTCTTGATGAGGGCCACGACAAACTCTTCGCGGTATTTGTAGTCGATGAATATCGAACTGTCGGGCTTGAAGCTCACCCAGGTGCCGTTGTTCTGGTCGGTGGGGGCGATGGCGCTCTCTTCGACCTTGTTGCCGCAGGTGTAGGTTACGCTTTTGCATTTGCCGTCGCGGTAGGCCTCGATGCGGAATTCCGACGAGAGGGCGTTGACGGCCTTGATACCTACACCGTTGAGGCCGACCGATTTTTTGAAGGCCTTGGAGTCGTACTTGGCACCGGTGTTCATCTTGGAGGAGACGTCGACCACCTTGTCGAGGGGGATTCCCCGTCCGTAGTCGCGCACCGACACGCGGTCGTCTTCGATGTCGACGATAATCTGTTTGCCATAGCCCATCATGAACTCGTCGATGGCGTTGTCGATAACCTCTTTGAGCAGTACATAGATGCCGTCGTCGGCGTGGGAGCCGTCGCCGAGTTTGCCGATGTACATGCCGGGGCGTCGGCGAATGTGCTCTTTCCAGTCGAGCGTGCGTATACTTTCGGAACCGTATTCGATGTCTTGGGTGTTGTCTTCTGCCATGGTATGCGGGTATGAGTGAGAGGTTGTAAGGTGTTATCTGCGGCGTTTGTGACGGCGGGCCTTTTTCAGACCGAAATCTTTCGGAGAGAGGCCTTTGGCAGGTTTTCCGGGTTTCTTGGCGACGGGTGTGGCGGCCGGTCGGTCGGCGAGATGCCCTTCGAGGGCGAAGTCGATTTGGCGGCGTTCGAGGTCGACCCGGGCAATGACAATGCGCAGCGGGTTGCCCAGGCAGTAGCGGCGGTGGGTGCGGCGGCCTACGAGGCGGTAGTTTTTCTCGTCGAACTCGTAATAGTCGTCGTCGAGGTCGCGCATGGGAACGAGACCTTCGCACTTGTTCTCGTCGATTTCGACATAGAGGCCGTGGTCGGAAATACCCGAAATGGTGCCGTCGTAGGTCTGTCCCAGTCGTTCGCCGAGGTATTCGGCCTGCTTGTACTTGATGGAGGCCCGTTCGGCATTGGCGGCGAGTTGTTCCATGTCCGAGGCATGTTTGCACTTCTCTTCGAGTTTTTCCTTATCGACCGAACGGCCGTTGTTCAGGTAGCGTTCGAGCAGACGGTGCACCATCATGTCGGGGTAGCGGCGTATGGGCGAGGTGAAGTGGGTGTAGTAGTCAAAGGCCAGTCCGTAGTGGCCGATGTTGTCGGTCGTATACACAGCCTTGGCCATGGTGCGTATGGTGAGTGTCGAGATGAGATTCTCCTCGGGGGTATTGTGTACCTGCGAAAGCATCTGGTTGATGGAGTCGGTGATTTCGTTCCGTGTGCCGGTGGCTTTCAGTTTCAGCCCCAGCCGATGGACAAATTCCGAGAGGGTGGCCATCTTTTCTGGGTCGGGGTTGTCGTGTACGCGGTAGACAAAACTTTTCGGTGTCTTCCCCTTGGGGGTACGGCCTATGGCCTCGGCAACGGTGCGGTTGGCCAGTAGCATGAACTCCTCGATGAGTTTGTTGGCCTCTTTCGATACCTTGTTGTAGACGCCGATGGGGCGGCCGTTTTCGTCGATGATGAATTTCATCTCCTGTCGGTCGAAGTCGATGGATCCGTGGGCAAATCGCTGTTGCCGCAGGGCTGTAGCCAGACGGTTGAGGGTGAGTATCTCTTCGGCACAGTCGCCATGGCCTGTCTCGATGACCTCTTGTGCCTCTTCGTAGGCGAAGCGGCGGTCGGATCGAATGACCGTGCGGGCGATGTGCGATTTTTTTACGTGGGCATTCTCGTCGAGGATGAAGATGACCGAGAAGCAGAGTTTCTCTTCCTGCGGACGCAGCGAGCAGATGTGGTTGCACAGCCGCTCGGGCAGCATGGGTACGGTACGGTCGACTAGGTACACCGATGTGCCTCTCTGGTAGGCTTCGCGGTCGATGGGGCTTCCCTCCTTGACGTAGTGGGTTACGTCGGCAATGTGTACGCCCACCTCCCACTCTCCGTCGGGGGTGCGGCGCAGGGAGAGGGCATCGTCGAAGTCTTTGGCGTCGGCCGGGTCGATGGTGAAGGTGGTAACCGGGCGGAAGTCTTCACGTCGGGCTATCTCCTCGTCGGTAATTTTCTCGTCGATGGCATCGGCGATTTTTTCGAGCTCTTCGGGGTATCGTGTGGGCAGGCCGAACTCGGCGAGTATGGCATGCATCTCGGTGTTGTTCTCGCCGCTTTGTCCCAGTATCTCTATGATTTCTCCCACGGGGCTGTCGCTATGTGTCGGCCAGTCGGTGAGCCGGGCGACGACCTTTTCGCCCTCTTTGGCTCCGAGGGCTTGTGCTGCGGGAATGTCGACGTGCGAGTCGAAGGCGCGGCTGTCGACCCTGAGGCGGGTCTCTTTCGGACCGATTTTCTCGACCGTGCCCACAATCTGCTGGGCGGCGCGCCGCTCGATGATATCGGTAACTTCGGCTTCGCCTTTATATTTGCCGTGATTGATGGGCATGTACTCCACCCGGTCGCCCGAAAGGGCATGTCGAGCATTGCTTTCGCTTACGCTGATGGCTTCTCCGCCGTTGTCGGGGGTGACGGAGAGGCGGTTGTGGTTGCGCATGAAGGTCCCACTCAGGAAGACATCGGCCGGGTTGCGGCGGTAGCGTCCCGGCGATTCTTGCAAGAGGAATCCTTCTTGTACCATGTTGTCGAGCAGGGCGACCACTTCTCGTCGCTGCATTTCGTTTTTGGCTCCTACGCGGCGGGCAATCTGTCGGGGGTTATAGAGGGTGCGGAAACTTTCGTTGAAGATGTCCCTGATGTGTTCGGCAAAGGGCTTGTTGGCTTTGACCTCGGGGCGAAGTTTGCGGCGTTTGACCATAGTAGTGTGGTTGTTTGTTGTTCGTTTTAGCAAAAGGGGTTGTGTCAAAATGAGAATTTCGGCACAACCCCTTGCGGTAATGAGGAATGTATGAGATGCGAGGCTTTGGCAACATCTGTTGACCACTTCGGTTGCCGGTTGGCCTTGGCCTACCGCGAAAATGCTGCATTTGCGGCTCTCTTCCGGCCTGTTGTGTGTCTCGACATTTCTGTTGCGGGCGCACCCGGCCTATGCGTCGATATTGGCGTATGTGGCATTTTTCTCGATAAATTCCCGGCGCGGACCCACATCTTCGCCCATGAGCATCGAGAAGGTATAGTCGACGTCGGCGGCGCTGTTGATGGTCACCTGTTTGAGAATGCGGGTTTCGGGGTTCATTGTCGTTTCCCACAGTTGTTCGGGGTTCATTTCACCCAGACCTTTGTAGCGCTGGGTGTGAATGCCCGACTCCGAGCCTTCGCCGTACTTCTGTATGAATGCGTGCCGGGCCTCGTCGGTGTAGCAATACTCTTTGATGTTGCCTTTGCTGCACAGGTAGAGGGGCGGGTTGGCGATATAGAGGTGTCCGGCTTCGATGATTTCGGGCATATAGCGGTAGAAGAGGGTCATGATGAGGGTGTCGATGTGGCTTCCGTCGACATCGGCATCGGTCATGATGATGATTTTGTGGTAGCGGAGTTTTTCGATGTTGGCCTTTTTGCTGTCTTCTTCGCCGTCGACGCCGAACCGTACCCCCAGTGCGGTGATGATGTTGTTCACCTCGTCGCTCTCGAAAGCCTTGTGCCACATGGCTTTCTCGACGTTGAGGATTTTTCCGCGCAGAGGCAGTATGGCTTGGGTGGCACGGCTGCGGCCCTGCTTGGCCGAACCGCCGGCCGAGTCGCCCTCGACGAGGAATATCTCACACTCTTCGGGGTTGCGCGAGGAGCAGTCGGCCAGCTTGCCGGGCAGTCCGCCTCCGCTCATGGGGCTCTTGCGCTGTACCGACTCTCTGGCCTTGCGGGCAGCGATGCGGGCGGTGGCGGCAAGTATCACCTTGTCGACGATGAGCTTGGCCTCTTTGGGGTGCTCTTCGAGGTAGTTGGTGAGGGCCTCGCCTACGGCCTGGTTTACGGCGCCGCTCACTTCGTTGTTGCCCAGTTTGGTCTTGGTCTGCCCTTCAAACTGGGGCTCGGCCACCTTTACCGAGATGACGGCGATGAGTCCTTCTCTGAAATCTTCTCCCGAAATTTCCACCTTGGCTTTTTCGAGGGCCTTGGCGCTGGTGTCTTCGGCATATTTTTTCAGTACACGTGTAAGGGCCATGCGGAAACCTGCTTCGTGTGTTCCTCCTTCGATGGTATTGATGTTGTTGACGTAGGAGTGGAGGTTTTCACGGTAGCCTGTGTTGTACATGATGGCACACTCGATGGGTATGCCCTGCTTCTCGGTGTTGAGGTAGATGACGTCGTTGATGAGGGGCTCGTTGTTACGGTTGAGGAACCGCACAAACTCTTTCACTCCTTCGTCGGAGTGGAATATTTCCTGACGGGGCCGACCCTCTTCGTCTTTCTCCCGGTAGTCGGTAAAGGTGATGGTGATGCCTTTGTTGAGGTAGGCCAGTTCGCGCAGGCGGTTTTGCAGTATCTCATACTGGTATACCGTCTCGGTGAATATGCTGCCGTCGGGTTTGAAGGTGATGGTTGTGCCTGTGTCGTCGGCTTCGCCAATGATTTCGACGCCGTGGAGCGGTTTGCCACATGAGTATTCCTGCATGTAGATTTTGCCGTTGCGGTGCACCTCGGCTCGCAGGTAGGTCGACAGAGCGTTGACGCACGATACACCCACGCCGTGGAGACCTCCCGATACTTTGTAGGAACCTTTGTCAAACTTGCCTCCGGCGTGCAGTACCGTCAGTACCACTTCGAGGGCCGACTTGTGCTCTTTCTCGTGCATGTCGACCGGGATACCGCGACCATTGTCGGTGACGGTTATGGAGTTGTCTTCATTGATGTAAACATCAATGTGGGTACAGTAGCCGGCCAGTGCTTCGTCGATGGAGTTGTCGACTACCTCATAGACCAGGTGGTGCAAGCCTTTGATGCTGATGTCGCCGATGTACATGGCAGGACGTTTCCTCACGGCTTCAAGTCCTTCAAGCACCTGTATGCTGTCGGCTGAGTAGCTGGCATTCTGTTTGTTGGTTTCTTCTGACATATGTTTTGTTGTGTTAATTCTCTTTTCGATGGCGTGTACTCCCTCTTTTGTGCCGCATGGCTCATGTCTGAATGGCTCTCGCCGGGGTACAAAACCTCACGACAAAGATAATGAAAAATATCTCTGCCGGGAAATTTTTAGCAATCTTTTCGATGTCTTGTCGGCTGATGGGTGGAGCTTGTGTGTGGGGTGCGCTTCTCCCTTGAAAGGAGGCACTACATGGGGTTGATCCGAGACGAAATCATACACAAAAAGCGCTGAGGATTTCCTCAACGCTGTGTAGCCCATAGGGGAATCGAACCCTTCTTTCAAGAATGAAAATCTTGCGTCCTAGCCGATAGACGAATGGGCCATACTCTACCGCTTTGTGGTAGCGGCAACCGTCGGCACCTCCTCCCGGGGGTGTCTGGGGTATCAGAGCTTGTTGACGTGCAAAGCCAATTTCGATTTCAGGTTGCTGGCTTTGTTTTTGTGGATAACATTTTTCTTGGCCAGCTTGTCGAGCATCGAAGAAACCTTTACATACAATGCGGCAGCCTCGTCTTTTTGAGTCATGGCACGCAGTTTGCGCACGGCATTACGAGTGGTCTTGGCATAGTATCTGTTGCGCAAGTTTCTGGTTTGCGTCTGTCTGATTCTCTTGATGGATGATTGATGATTTGCCATTCAATAAATCTCCTTTTAATTTTTTTTGTTTCTGATTGGTAGCCCATAGGGGAATCGAACCCCTCTTTCAAGAATGAAAATCTTGCGTCCTAGCCGATAGACGAATGGGCCATATTCTCTAAAACCTTATCAATGAATGTAGAGGGTTTCCGAAAATGCGAGTGCAAATATAGAGCTGTTTTTTGAATTGGCAAAATATTTGGCGAAAAAATTGTCTATCTCCGTTATTTGTACCAAATTTGTATCTTCTAACGGCACCGTGCCAAGACTCTGTATGCAAGTAAAAACCCAAGGCATTGTATTGCACACCATCGCCTACAACGACAAAATGTCGATTGTACAGGTTTATACCGCACAGTTTGGGCGCGCCGCCTATCTCTTGCCGCAGTCGCACGGCCGGCGGTCGCGGGCGTTGCGGCCCTTGTTCTCCCCATTCTCTTATCTCGAAATCGACTCCGAGGCGCGTCCCGGCCAGGATATTTTCAGGCTGCGCGAGGTGCGTCCCGTCGAGATGTGGAATCGTATCTACGGCGACCCGGTGAAGACGGCCGTGGCACTTTTTCTCTCCGAGGTACTCTCCCGCCTCTTCCGTGAGCCCGAGGCCAATCCCCCCTTTTTTGATTTCCTTACCCAGTCGATACGTCTCTTTGACATGATGGATGAGGGCAAGGCCAACTTTCATCTCTGGTTCCTGCTGCGCCTCTCGGGCTTTCTTGGTTTCCTGCCCAATACCGAACGCTATGCCGAAGGCACATTCTTCGACATGCTCGACGGTAACTTCGTGTCGCAACCACCTGCTCACTCACATTTTCTGTTGCCCGACGAGGCCGCAGCCTTTGCCCGTCTCATGCGCATGAATACACACAACATGAGCCATTTCCGATTCTCGCGCGACGAGCGGCGGGCGGTGCTTCAACACATCATCGACTATTACCGCCTGCACCAGCCCGACCTGCCCGAGATACGCTCGCTCGAAGTCATGCAGCAGCTTTTCGATTGACGGCACATGGAACAGGTTGCAACAAAGGCGACCTGCCGAGAATGGGCAGGCCGCCTTCGCTGTTGTGTCGCTTACCGACGAGTGTTTATAATTTGGATAGTACGGCTGAGAAGTTGTTGCCGGAGTAAGAGATGATAGCCGAAAGTGTGCCGTCGGTGACCTCTTTTTCATAACTTAGGCTGCTTTGGTTGCCGCTCTCTATGGCGCTCTTCTGGGTAAATCCGGCTGTTTCGATTTTTGATTTATAGGCATCGAAATTGGCCTTCTCACAATCGTAGTCAAAAAACGACAGAGCTTCCATGCCAAACGAATCGTTGAAGTTGTGGATGTCTATTTCGCCGTCATAGGCTGGGAATGCCGAGAGGAAAGGATATGTCTCGGCCAGTTTGGCCCAACTTTTTTCATTGGTTGAAGAGTCGCCAGTGAGATCGCCCTTTTCGTCTTTTTCACAACAAGTCAGTGTAACAACTGTCATAAGGGTAAACAGCAGGAAGTACAATTTTTTCATAGTACAGAGTTTTAATGTTAAAGAATGGAAAGTGTGTGTGATATATTTCTGTCTGATAGAGAAAACAATATCTAATCTGTCAAAGATAATTGTAAAGTTTTTATGTGTTGTAAAATATATTATATTTGATTTTCACAACATTTCTAGAAAAATTGGCTCTTGAACAATTTTTTTCTGTTGCGACAGGTCGGTACTTAGCTAGAAGCATACCCGGTCTTTCAGCGGCGGCATTTGCACAAGTGATGCAAATATCCTACCTTTGTCGTTCGAAACACTCCTGCTCTTGTAGTTCAATGGATAGAACGGAAGTTTCCTAAACTTTAAATCCGGGTTCGATTCCCGGCGAGAGTACCACCATCTATACCGGGGTACCGGCGCGAAGCATCGGCTTTGCGCGGTACCCTTTTCTGTTTCGCACCACTTCTTTTTGTGGAACCCTATTGAATAAGCGCAAGACTGCCTCTTTCGGTTATGCCCCGTCTTTTTTTGAGGATATATTGAGTTAGGATGTTTGTTGTAGATGGGTTATCTCGTGTATATGTCGTCATTGAATCCTTGGGGATCACCAAAGGATACTTTTTTGTTTGACGTTCTGTCATTAGCACTTTTGGAAGGAAGGTTCAAGTCTGCTTCGTTATATGTGATGTAAAATTTATTTTTTGCCGACATTTTATTTACCAGCACTCGTGTTTTAGTGCCATCGCAATTCTCTACTTTTACATATTCTGTGGCATCATAGTAGGATATATTTTGGAAACGACTTACATAAAAGATGTTTGATACGGGAATAATCATATCCCCAACCTTAAATGTAAGTCTGTTTTCGATAATCCTTGGAGAAGAATTTTGGGAATATTCTCGTATAGCCGATTCATCTTTCTTGGGGTCTCTTATAAATCCGCATTCTCTGAAAACTGATGTCGCAACGTTAAATTCTTCGAATGCTTTAGATGAATTGGCCGGAATACAAACAAGAGACTTTTCTGTGTATTCTATCATGTTATTGGTCGCTGGATAATTGGTGTATATATAAGTTCTTGCTTGATAATAGTCATAGGCGTATCCGTTATTAACGAAATATGATTCGGCAAGATTCAGATATATGTCGTTACAGGAATTGTTTTTAACAATAAAATTAAATTTCCCGTTTTCTGACCAAAAATCGTACTCGACGGTCATCAGTGTGTCTTCATAGATAAAAGTACCATTACTTTGTAAATCGACGTTTTCGGAGGATAATGTTGCGATTTGCATAAACATCACGGGAGAACATGCCGTTATGAATAACGCGGTAATGAGAGGCAGTAAAAAATATTTTTTCATGATTGTGAAATATTAAGTTTATTGGCAAAAATATAAAATTTTTCAATAAATTTCTTCGTTTTTGAACAATATACCTCTTTGTCCTTCTTTTGGAGAGATTATTTTTTTATGCTCTCAAAAAACTAATGGTTGAACCATTAGTTTTGTTCATTTGAGATGATATAGGTTTGTTTTCATATGTTGTTATGCTAATTTATATTATATCATTGGCTATGTTATTATTTTGAAGCAATTCACAATAAGGATTATTCCGTTGTGAAAACATTCTGAGTGGGGGCGCTGCTTGCAGTGTCCCTCGCTTTTTATTATTAATATTTTATAAATTCAAGGTGTTTCGGCGCAAAATGTAAAATTTTTTCTTTTCTTTAAGAAAAATGTTTGTCTATGAATTTTCGGCGTTTTTCTTGGATTCTTACGTTGCTCGTGATTTCGTCCTTGTCGGCTTCGGCACAGCCGGCTTTCCCCGACAGTGTGCTGGCATCCATGGCTCGGCTGGTCGAGGCGTATAACCACTTCGGCCGTTACAACGTGCAGGAGAAGGTCTATCTGCACTTCGACAATACGGGTTATTTCCTGGGTGAGACCATGTGGTTCAAGGCCTATGTGGTGGCGGCGCCCCAGTTGCGCCCTACCGAGTTGAGCCGGGTGCTCTATGTCGAGCTGCTGACGCCCGAGGGCCGTGTCGTCGAGACCAAGAAGCTGAAAATTGTCGATGGCAAGTGCCACGGTGAGTTCCTGCTCGCCGGGTCGACGCTCATCGGCGGATTCTATGAGGTGCGGGCCTATACACGGGCCATGCTCAACTGGGAGGGTACGGTGTTTTCGCGGGTCTTCCCCGTTTTTGACCGCCCGGAGACAGACGGCGAGTATAACCACAGAATCACCCATTATGCCCGTTCGTTCAGGCTCCCCGATTATCGCCAGAAGCAGTCCGACATGGAGGCGCTGAATCTCTCGTTCTATCCCGAGGGAGGCGTGCTGGTAGCGGGGCTTCCCTCGGTGGTTGCCTTCAAGGCGACCGACAAGCTGGGGCGTGGCGTGGCCCTCTCGGGTGGTGTTTACGATGCCAACGACCGATTGCTGACAACGTTTACCACGCAACATAACGGCATGGGGCGTTTTGTCGTTACCCCCGGCAACGAGCCCTGTAAAGTGAAGATTTCCGATGGCCGTTCGCAGAAATAGTTTACCTTGCCGGCGGCCAAGCCCCAAGGATATACGATGACGGTCGATAACCTGCATGGCGAAGAGATGTTGCTCACCTTGCGCCGCAGTGCCGCTACCGAAGGACAACTTGTGGGGCTGATGGTGGCTTGCCGCGGACTGGCACATACGTTTGAACTGGTCGATATGCGGAGCGATACACTCGTGTCGTTCTCGCTCCCGAAAGATAATTTCCCGGCCGGGGTGCAGCAAATCACCCTTTTCACCTCACAGGGCGAAGTTCTGGCCGAGCGGCTGGCTTTTCACCGGGGCGACCGTCAGATTGTCATTACCGTCGATTCGCTGAAATCTCATTACAAGCCGATGGAGCGCGTGAACCTCAGCTTTACGATGAGCGACGAGCGGGGCAATCCCATTGAGGGCGACTTCTCCCTGTCGGTGCGCGATTATGCCACCGAGGTGCCCACCTATTACCAAAGTCAGGTGGTGAGCAACCTCCTGTTGGAGTCCGACCTCAAAGGCTACATCGAAGACATTCCCTACTATTTCGAGTCCGACGACCGCCGCCATCGCGAAGACCTCGACCTGCTCATGCTGGTGCAGGGCTGGCGCCGCTACGAGTGGCGGCAACAGGCCGGAGTGGAACCCTTTGAGCCTGAGCATTTTGTCGAGGAGGGTATTGTGGTCAAAGGAAATGTATATGATTACCACCTTTTCGGGGCGAAAGCCAAGGCCGGCGTAGAACTGTCGGTGTGGATTTATTCACCCCTTACCAACAGTCATGGAAAAGCCTTTACCGATGAGGACGGCGGATTTGTTTTTTTCTCCGACAGCGATATTTGGGGTAAAAACAATCTGGTACTGCAAACACAGTCGACAAACCGTCGGGGCAAGAAAAAGAATAAGGCCTACGGTATAGAGCTCGACCGGAGTTTCTCTCCTCCCGCCTTGGCCTATCCGCCGCTGATGGCGATGCTGCCCGATACGATAATGAACCCCCTCGAAGAGGTCAGGGTAGAAATGTCAACTGCCGATACCTCTGATAATGCCGACCTTGACAACGATGTCATCGTGCGCCAACTCTCCCAGGTCGATGTAAAAGCTGAACGCGTGCAGGGGTATGATAGTCGTATCTCCATCGAATATGTCGTTGCCGAGGAAGAAGACAAGCTCATCGACTCGAAGGTGCGCCATTATACCACGAGCAGCATACCCGATTTGCTCGAACAGATAAACCCGTTCTTTGTCATCTCCGAAAGCTGGTCCGACGAGAAAGACACTGCGGTTTCCCAATATTTATATAAAGGCAAAAGGGCACGTTTCGGTTTTTTCAGATATAACGAAGGCGGCGACTACAGCTTCGATAAGACCCGTAATCTTTTAAATGTGTTTCCCGAAGATGTGAAGACGATATCGATTATCGAGTATCCCTCTTATGTGGCGATTCGTCTCTATGAATATCCAGCCAATGAGCGCAAGAGATATAAAAAGGGATATCGGGCCACGACGTTGCAGGGCTATTCCGTTCCTGAGGAATTTTTCCATGTCGATTACAGCGTGGGCGTATTGCCCGATGCGCAGGACTTCCGCCGCACCCTTTACTGGGATCCCGATGTGAAGACCGACTCTACGGGGCACGCCTGGGTGTCGTTCTACAACAACAGCTCCGAGACCCGCCTGAGAATCTCGGCCGAGACCCTTACGTCCGATGGCGTGCCCGGCTGCTACGAGTGAGCGGCAACCCCTCATGGGCTGTAACATTGTGATTGATACCGACAGAAATTGCAATAGCATATCGGCAGGCAAGAAGTAAGCTTGCCTGCCGATATGCTTTACGGGAGATTTTCTGATTATTCTTCGAGTTTCAATTTGGGCAGATTTTTTACAATCTCCACTGTCTGCACCGATACGTTGATGATGCGCAGCAGCAGGTTGAAGATATACTTCTCATCGCCATGTTCACGAGCCCAGTCGTTGGGGTCGTTGGTGATGAGGCTTGCCGGGTCGGTCTTCACGGCATAGCGCTCCATTATCCACTCGATGGCCGACTTGCCATTTACCACATAGTCGTAGGCATCGGCCGGGATACCCTCTATGATGATGGCATGATTGTAATAGATAACGCTCTTGTCGGCGGTCTTGCTGTCGAGTTTGCCGAAGCGCATTTTCTCTACCCGGTAGTTTATGCTGTCGCCTTTGGTAGTGAGCGGGGCATAGATTACCCGGCACTGGCGGTATGGCTCTATGGTCTCGTAATTGAGGTGCAGGTTGGCCAATTCGCGCCCGGCATGGCTGAAAGCCCAGAAGTCGTCGGCTTGCTCGACCAGCGGCAGTCGGGGCAGCGACTTTTTCAGGTCGGCGGCAAAGGTGCTGCGATACTCGGGCGAATGAAGCAAGCCATACACATAGTAGAAAATATCTTCTTTCGCCACGTTGTAGCCATATTGCTTGCGGGCCGTGGCGAGGATCCAGTCGGTCACCCCATCGCGGCGCACATAGCGGTCCATCTTATTTCCTGGCCCTTGATTGAACAGGTCTATTACATCGGCATCACTACTGTCGTACCAATAGAGCGGGAAACATTGCCCGTTGAATTGCAACTGTAAATCGGGGATGCAATCGGTTATTAATGCCGAAAAATCCTTGCTGGCACCGATTCCCGAAACGCAAATTACCAAGTTTTTGTGCTCGGGAGTCGGAAAGAGTTTGGGGGAAAGACCTATACGTTCAATAAAAGATTTTTCAAAATACAATCTTTGTTTGAAAAATGGACGGTATGTACTATTTCTTATGTTCTCTACATAATTGTGTTTTATTCCCCTTTCAATATCCTTTTTAAGGTTTACAGTCCAACTTATCTTAGTATCATCTGTATCGATAAACGATTCTACCGACAAATTCAAATTCTCTTTGGCAGCCTCATTATATGCTTCTCTTTGGAGATTGTAGAAATCAATCATAGACCGCATATTCTTTTCGAGATTTTGTCGAGAAGAATTGTAAACCCACATATCTCTATTAGTAGCAATTCCAATAGCATATGTTTCAAAAAAACTTCTCTGTCCCTTTGCAAATTTCTTTTCGGGTTCCAGCGGGGTGTAGAGTTTGAACTGCTCGCTGCGCTTGTTGAGCCAGTCGCCGTGTTCGTTGGGAGTAATGGCGACCCATTGCATCAGCGGGTTGCTGATGTCGCCCATATTGCGGATTATGCGCAACTTTTCCTCACGCGACAGGTAGTCGCCTATGTCGTGGTAGTAGATTTTTGCTTTCCCGGTTGGGTTGGCTTCCGGCTTTTTCACCAAGATGGTAATGGCAATTGGGGTACGGGAGCCCGACCCGAAGATTTTGCCACCCTCCTTGCGCGACAATTCGCCACTGGTGCGCTGGTTGCCGCGCAGATTGAAGATATAGATGGCCGAAAATTCGCGTGCGAGGCATTTGCGCATACCGTCGAGCCCGTTGGCATCGAGCCATGCACCATTGGTAACAAAGCCGATGATGCCGCCCTCTTTTTCGCTCAGACGGTCTGATGCCCAACGAAAAGCTTTGATATAGCTGTCGTAAGCCGACTTGTTGAGGGCGGCCTCCGATTGGGCGACATAGGTACTTTCGATGCGGCTTTCGAGTGTCGGATAGGATTCGTTTTGCGCATTGTCGTTGGCCGACTTCTGCCCGATGGAATAGGGCGGGTTACCCACAATAACCGTAATGGGGCAACGTTTCTGTGCCATCACCCGTTTGGAGTTGGTGGGGAACTGCTCGGAAAATGTCTTTTCTTCCGATGCCTTTTCGCTCAGTTGGAACGTGTCGGTGAGGCAGATACCATCAAAGGTCTTGTAGCCCTCTTCGGGCAGCAGTGAATGATAGACACTCTCGATGTTGATGGAGGCGATGTAATAGGCCATCAGCACGATTTCGTTGGCATGAATCTCTTTGCGATATTTTCGGGTCAATGCTTCACGGTCGATCACTCCACTTTGCAACAATCGGGTGATGAAGGTGCCCGTTCCGGTGAAGGGGTCGAGTATATGCACATTCTCGTCGGAGAGCGTGCGACCAAACTCTTTTTGTATGATATAAGCTACGGAGCGAATGATGTAATCGACCACCTCGACCGGAGTATAGACAATGCCCAGCTTCTCGACCGTGAGGGGCGAAGCCACCTTGAAAAACTTGTCGTACAGCTCGACAATAAGCCGCTGACGACCGTCGGAATCTTTAATATCACCAACAGTCCTGCGCACATAGTCATAGAATTTTTGCAACCGCTCGTGTTCCTCCTCGGTTTTGGTCTCGTCGTCGAGCAAAGCCAGCATCTTCTGCATCGATTTGGAAACCGGATTGCTGGCGGCAAACTCATAGTTGCCAAACAGCGCTTCGAATACGGGTAGAGAAATGAGGTGCTGCGAGAGCATCTCGATGGCCTCCTGCTCGGTCAGGTTGGGGTTGATGTTTCGGCGTAACCCGTTCATGAACTGGTCGAAAGCTCGCTTGTGTCGCCCCTCGTCGGCTATCAGTTTCTTTATTCGTTCGATATGTCCTTCGGCAATCTGGGCAATATCCTTGGCCCACAGTTCCCAATAGCGTTTACTGCCTACCTTGGTTACCATCTTGGCATAGAAGACATTCTGTAAATCTTCAAATTGCAGGGAGAGCTGGCGGGCCATCTCTTGTGCCGCACTCTCCCGGCGCTGCTCTTTTGTCTCGACCAGACTGCTGTCGGTGCTGTCGTCATCGCCGGGTACTCCTCCGAACAGAATATGTTTGGGACGACTTTTCGACAACTCTATCTTGCTAACCTCGGCATTGAATCGGTCGTCGTGAGCCCGCAAACCATTTAGTATTGTCCACACGACTTTGAAGTTGGGGTGTTTACTCAATACCTCTTCACCCTCGACAGTTTCGGGTATGACTACCGGTATGATGATGTAGCCGTATTTTTTCCCTTCGCTCCGTCGCATGACCCGTCCCACCGACTGCACCACATCGACCTGTGAGTTTTTGGGCGAAACAAACACCACGGCATCGAGCGAGGGCACATCTACCCCTTCGCTCAAACAACGGGCATTGGTGAGCATGCGGCACTCCTGTTCGTTATCGGGCTGTTCTTTGAGCCACATCAATTCGGCATCGCGTTGTGTAGCCGACATGGAGCCATCGACATGGTGAGCTACCACATCGACCATCATCGCCTTGTCGGCTTCGCTCACATCGTCCATATAGGCCGATTTACAGTTGGTAAATATTTCGGCTGTGGCTTTGGAATCTTTAATTGTAGAACAGAATGCTACGGCACGACGCATGGGTAGCGGGTCGGTAGCTTTAATCAACCCCTCGTCGCCCAGCACCCGTTTGGACAAGGCATTGATGCAGCCTACGAATTTAGATGCGTCGTTGGCGGTAATGGTTCCGTCTTCGTTGGTAATCATATCCCGCAATGCCGGTGTGATGTCTTTATCGCCTACGGCCAAAATCAAGACCTTGTAGTCGGTAAGCAACTGTTTCTCGACTGCCTCGCCGAAACCGATGCGATAAATCTCATCGCCATAGAGCGATACATCGTCCATCGAGCAGAGCACGGCATCGTTCTCTTCGGCTTTCTTTCGGGCATCATCGGTATAAAGACGGGGTGTGGCCGTCATATAAATGCGATGCCTGGCTTTGATGAAGGCGTTGTCATGTACTTTGACAAACGCACTTTCTTTGGACCCTTTCAAAGAGACTCCTGTGGTGCGATGCGCCTCGTCGCAAATTATCAAGTCGAATACCCCATACTCGCCATCGGTGTGTGCCAACAGCAGGGCCTGGGCTTTGGATATGACTTCGATAGACTGGTAGGTAGAGAAAACAACCGTCATACCTTCGGAGAATTGCCGACGGGCCTCGTTCAGTTGATGAATGATGTGTGTGGTATCGGTAGACGCCGGGAGTGCCAAATCCAAGACACTGATTCCTCCCTCATCATTTTTTACCTCTTGCCGGGATACTTGCCCATCGGAGCAGATGCAGATGGCATGAATAGGCACAGAGGCCTGTTGCGACCAAGAACGTAACGTCTGGCCCAGCAAAGCGATAGAGGGTACAAGAAACAAAACCAGACCCTTGTTGGCGGTTTCCCGCTCGGCAATTTTCAGTGCAGTAAAGGTTTTGCCCGTACCACAAGCCATGATGAGTTTACCCCGGTCGTGTGTCTTGAAATATTCATGTACTTTATCGATGGCTTTTTGCTGGTGCTCCTTGACGGTAAATGGCTTGGGACGAGATGCTTTACCAAATACACCCTGTTCCAGCTTTTCCCAATCGACATCGTCCGATTCCAAATCAATAAGATTCAGTCGGGTTACAGATGGGGTTTGATTCTTTATGGTGAGCTCGGCTGTGGAGTTCCACTTATTGGTTGTCGAAATCCAAAGTCGTTGTGCAAAAGCAGTCGTTTTGCCTTCTACTACGAAAGACTTGCCCGATGTAGACAAAAAGGAATCAACATCTCCTTTGTTGATATAACTGTCTTCGGCAAAACATTTGCATTGTACCGCCCAATATTCACCCGAGAAAGTTTTCGCCACCAAGTCAATGCCTACATCTTTACCGCCGAACTGGTTGTGGAAAGGAAATTCCGACCACAACCACACCTCCTCGAAAAGGTTGGCATATAGAGCCGTGGTCTTCAAATAGGCCTGCATGAGGCGTTCGAAACGATAACCTTTATCGCGTTCGGAAAAAGATTCTTTTCGGAATTTAGTCAGAATTTGGGTGAATGTTGTCATGCGTTTTTATTTAAATATTCTTCGGTAAATTTGTAAGAATACAATTTTGTGGCTTTTCGTACAAAGTTAACAGAATTCCTGAATATTTTAGAAGCGGAGAAATGATTACTTTTGCGGCATGAAACCTGTGATTCATCTCGAAGTGCCGGGCGATGCCCGGGAGGTGCTGCTGCACTGCTGCTGCGCACCCTGTTCGTCGGCGATTGTCGAATGTCTGCTCGACAACGGTGTGCGTCCCACCCTCTTTTTCTGCAACCCCAATATTTATCCGCGCGAGGAGTATGAGCGGCGCAAGACCGAGTGCATACGCCATGCCCGGCGGCTGGGGCTCGATTTTGTCGACGACGACTACGACCACGACGGCTGGGTGGCCGAGATGTGCGGTCTCGAAGGGGAGCCCGAGCGGGGAGCCCGCTGCTTGCGCTGCTTTACCACCCGTCTGTGTCGGGCGGCCCGTTATGCGGCCGAGCACGGGTTCACGCTCTTTACGACAACCCTGGCTTCGTCGCGCTGGAAAGACCTGAACCAAATCAACACGGCCGGCCGTGTGGCGGCCGGTGAGGTGCCGGGCCTTCTCTTCTGGGAGCAGAACTGGCGACGGGGCGGTTTGCAGGAGCGGCGACGCGAGCTGATTGCCGCTTATGACTTCTACAATCAGACCTATTGCGGGTGCGAGTACAGCATGCGGGCTGTCGCTGCACACACCGGTGAGCAGCCGGCGAAGGAGTGATGTCCTTGTCGCTTCGCTTCCTTGCTGGTGAAGGAGTGCCGTTAAAACCCCGGTGCCGTGATGAGCAGGTCGGAGTTTTCTTCTACCCGGGTGGCATGTCGCGGGAGAGCCGATGCCCGGGAATGAGTAGGTGACCAATATAAGGCAGCCCCGCCACTTTCCTGTAAAAGGAAAATGGCGGGGCTGTTTCTGTTACCGGAGAGTGGGGTGGATTAAAACCTCCTATTCCCCGGTTGAAGCGTAATTCGCTCGGCCCTCCCGGGAGCCGACGGGCTTGCACCTTACGGCCGGTGATAGCCGTAGACGGCGTTGCCCTGCAACTCCTCTTCGATGCGCAGCAGCCGGTTGTACTTGGCCAGGCGGTCGGTGCGCGAGAGCGAGCCGGTCTTTATCTGGCCGGCGTTGGTGGCTACGGCTATGTCGGCTATGGTGGTGTCTTCGGTCTCACCCGAGCGGTGAGAGATGATGGCGTTGTAGCCGTTGCGTTGAGCCATCTCTACGGCACGCAGGGTCTCGGTGAGGGTGCCTATCTGGTTCACCTTTACGAGAATGGCGTTACCGCAGTGTTCGCGTATGCCGCGTTCGAGGTAGGTCACATTGGTAACAAACAGGTCGTCGCCCACCAATTGGCAGCGGTCGCCGATGAGGCCGGTAAGGAGTTTCCAGCCTTCCCAGTCGTTCTCGCTCATGCCATCTTCGATGGAGTCGATGGGATAGTGGTCGATGAGGGTGCGCAGGTATTCGGCCTGCTCCTGCGGGCTGCGTTTGGCTCCTTTGCTGCCCTCAAAGAGAGTGTAGTCGTAGACACCGTCGCGGAAGAACTCCGACGCGGCACAGTCGAGTGCCAGCTTGATGTCGGTGCCGGGACGGTATCCGGCCCGTTCGATGGCCGACAGTATGGTCTCTATGGCATCTTCGGTACCCCGGAATGCCGGAGCAAAGCCTCCTTCGTCGCCTACGGCCGTGCCGAGTCCGCGGTCGCGAAGGGCCGATTTCAACGCATGGAAAGTTTCGGCGCCCATGCGCAGCCCCTCGCGCAGGGAGGGAGCTCCCACAGGCCGTATCATGAACTCCTGAAAGGCGATGGGGGCGTCGGAGTGGGAGCCGCCGTTGACGATGTTCATCATGGGCACGGGCAGTACATAACTGTCTATGCCTCCTATGTAGGTATAGAGCGGCCGTCCGAGTGCTGTAGCTGCGGCACGGGCCGTGGCCAGTGAGACGCCCAAGATGGCGTTGGCGCCCAGCCGCGACTTGTTGGGTGTGCCGTCGAGCTCTATCATGCGGCGGTCTATGGCTATCTGGTCAAAGAGGCATTCCCCTTCGAGTGCGTTGGCTATCTCTCCGTTGACATTGGCGACAGCCTGTTCTACTCCTTTTCCTCCATAACGACGTTTGTCGCCGTCGCGCAGTTCGAGGGCTTCGTTACTGCCGGTCGATGCCCCGGAGGGTACCGATGCCCGGCCCATCACGCCGTTTTCGCCATATACGTCGACCTCGACGGTGGGGTTGCCGCGGGAGTCGAGAATTTCCCGGCTTTTGATTTTCTGTATCTTCATAGCGATTGTTGTTTTGGTTATATAACAGATGAGGCGGAGGTTTGTTTGCTGTTCCGTGTGTTTGACCTGCGGACGCTTGTCTGGTTCCGTCTCCGGTGGCGGGAATAAAAGAGGGACACTCCTTGCGGAAGCGCCCCTCTTCGGTTATAAAGTTGATTCTCTTGTTAGAGTTTCGGGCCGGCAGCAACGAGAGCTTTTCCAGCTTCGTTTCCGGTGAATTTGGCGAAGTTCTTGATGAAACGTCCGGCCAGGTCTTTGGCTTTAACGTCCCATTCCGAAGCGTTGGCGTAGGTATCGCGCGGGTCGAGGATTTTGGGGTCTACACCCGGCAGCTCGGTGGGTACGGTGAAGTCGAAGTAGGGAATCGTTTTGGTCGGAGCCTTTTCGATAGAACCATCGAGGATAGCGTCGATGATACCACGGGTGTCGCGTATTGAGATACGTTTTCCGGTACCGTTCCAGCCGGTGTTCACGAGATAAGCCTTGGCACCGGTCATGTTCATCTTCTTCACGAGTTCTTCGGCATATTTAGTGGGGTGCAGCGAAAGGAAGGCAGCACCGAAGCAAGCCGAGAAGGTGGGAGTGGGCTCGGTGATACCACGCTCGGTACCGGCCAGTTTGGCGGTGAAGCCCGAGAGGAAGTAGTATTGAGCCTGTTCGGGAGTCAGAATCGAAACGGGGGGCAGTACGCCGAAGGCATCGGCCGAGAGGAAGATAACCTGTTTGGCGTGCGGGCCTTTCGATACGGGCTTAACGATGTTTTCGATGTGGTAGATGGGGTACGAAACGCGGGTGTTCTCGGTTACGCTCTTGTCGGCGAAGTCGATTTTGCCGTTGGCATCGACCGTAACGTTTTCGAGGAGGGCGTCGCGTTTGATGGCGTTGTAGATATCGGGCTCACTCTCTTTGTCGAGGTTGATAACCTTTGCATAGCAACCGCCTTCATAGTTGAACACGCCTTCGTTGTCCCAGCCGTGCTCGTCGTCACCGATGAGTTTACGTTTGGGGTCGGTCGAGAGGGTTGTCTTACCGGTTCCGGAGAGACCGAAGAAGATGGCCGAACTCTTCTCTTCCATGTCGGTGTTGGCCGAGCAGTGCATCGAGGCGATACCGCGCAGGGGGTTGAAGTAGTTCATCATCGAGAACATACCTTTCTTCATTTCGCCGCCGTACCAGGTGTTGAGGATTACCTGCTCTTTGGTGGTGAGGTTGAAGACAACGGCGGTCTCGGAGTTGAGGCCGAGTTCTTTATAGTTCTCTACTTTGGCTTTCGAAGCATTGTAAACCACGAAGTCGGGCTCAAAGTTTTCCAGTTCTGCTTTGGCAGGACGGATAAACATATTGGTTACGAAGTGAGCCTGCCATGCTACTTCCATGATGAAGCGCACTTTCAGACGGGTAGCCTCGTTGGCACCGCAGTAGCAGTCTACCACGTAGAGTTTTTTGTTGGAGAGTTCTTTTACGGCAAGCTCTTTCAAAGCGGCCCATGCCTTTTCGGTTACGGGTTTGTTGTCGTTTTTGTATTCGTCAGAAGTCCACCATACCGTGTTTTTGCTGGTTTCGTCCATAACGAGGAATTTGTCTTTGGGCGAACGGCCGGTGTAGATACCTGTCATTACGTTTACGGCGCCCAATTCGGTTACTTGACCTTTTTCATAGCCTTCGAGACCCGGTTTGGTTTCTTCGGCGAAAAGTTCGTCGTACGAAGGGTTGTGGATAATCTCTTTTACCCCTTCAATTCCATACTTTGTTAAGTCTAATTTCATTGCTTTTAAAATTAATTTGACCTATGAAAATTTTTATATCGATTTCTTTCTTCTAAATCGGCTACAAAGGTAATCTATTTTCCAATATGAAGTCGTCATATTAAGGAAATTTTTCTCTAATCAAGGATATTTTTTGTTTCTGCCGCCATGATTTGTTTTCTAAACCTGTCAAAACAACGAATGTCAAAAAGAAAGCAGTCCATGGAAACTTCGGTAGTAACGCGCCTCAGAGTGTGAAACTTTGTGAGCCGATAGTGGGGATATCGTATTTTTTTGTACATTCGCCGCCCTGATGAACAAAATAGCATTCTGGATAAAAAATGCCCGGCACATCTCTTTACCGCAAAGTCTGTTGCCCGGGTTTCTGGCCGCAGGCATGGCGGCTGCCTATGAAACGTTCTCCTGGGGGCCGGCTCTGGCGGCGCTCGGAGGTGTTGCCTGTGCCCATCTGGGCATGAATCTGCTCGACGACTATTTCGACTACGAGCAGGAGAGCGGCGAGAAGCGGCAGAAACTGGCTGCCGACGGCATACGGGCCCGTATGGCCAAGTATACCTATCTGACTTCGGGAGCCGCTACCGTCAAGCAGCTCCGTGTGGCCATCACCCTCTTCTTCCTGTGCGCAGCGGCAGCCGGGGCATATGTCATCGGTTTGCGGGGAGTGGTGCCGCTCTATATTGCTCTGGCCGGAGCTTTTCTCGGATATTCCTACTCGGGAGGGCCGTTGCGGCTGGGGTATCGCGGTTATGGCGAACTGCTCATCGGCCTGATGTTTGGCCCCATGCTCATGGTCGGTGTGCAATATGCCGCCTGTGGCGTGTTCGACAGCCGCATTGTCCTGGTGGGTGTGGCCGTAGGCCTGCTGGTCACCAATATCCTCTATGCCCACTCGATTCTTGACCGGCAGGCCGATATGCAGATGGGTAAACTCACACTGGCGGGCTTGTTGAAGAGCCCCGCGGCACGTCTGGTCGCAGCGGCGGTGTTTACCTTCGGCCCCTTTGTGCTGGTGGGTCTCGGCGTGGTCTTGCATTTGTTGCCGGTTGCCTGCCTGTGTGTGGCCGTGCTGTTGCCGCTGGCCGTTGTTCTGTGGCGCTCGCTCTGGCGTTACACCTACGACCGTCGCGAGCCGATGACGCTGTGGCGGTGGCTGGGTCCAATGGGCGATTTCGAGGGCTATCGCCGTGCCGGCATCGACTGGTTCATGTACCGCTGGCTGATGGCCCGGAACCTGGTATCCTTTTTTGCACTCATACTTTTAGTCGTCAATATCCTCCTTAATATTCTCGGGTGATGAAGAAACTTTCGCAGATGTTCTATCTGGCCAAATGGTTTTTCGGGGCCAGATTCCTGGGACGGAAAAATCCGTTACAGACCGTCCTGTTTATTACCGATAAGTGCAACCTGGCCTGTAAGCATTGCTCGGTCTATTCCCGGGAGAAACCTCATACGATGACCTATGCCGAGGTGCGCGACGAACTGGAATATGCCTACGGGCTGGGCTCCCGTTTTGTCGATTTTGAAGGGGGCGAGGTGATGCTGTGGCGCGATGGCGACTTCCGCATCAACGACCTGCTCGACCTGGCCCGTGAGGTAGGCTTCTTCTCGGCCACGATTACCACCAATGCCCAGTTGCCCTTTGCCGGCGTGCGGGCCGACAGTATATGGGTGAGTCTCGACGGGTATGGCAAGTATCACGAGACGATACGCGGCGAGGGCACTTTTGCCCGCCTCGAAAAAAACATCGCCGCCTGCGGTCATCCGCACCTGAGCGTGAACATGGTGGTGAACAAGTACAACTGGGAGTCGGTCGCCGACACGATACGCTATGTCAAGGAGAATCCGGCCATAGAGAGTATATCTATCAATTTCTATACCCCTTTCCCCGATGCCGAGAATCTCATGATTACGCAGGCACAGCGCGAGGCCGTTATCGACACCGTCATTGCCATGAAGCGGCAGGGCTATCCCATCATGAACTCGGTCTCGGGCCTGCGGCTGATGAAGTACAATCGGTTCAAGCGTCGCTGTTGGGTGACCAACTTTATCTATGCCGACCACAAGCGGGCTCTTTGCGCCGGTGCAGAACTTGGTATCTGCGACGATTGCGGGCTCTGCATGGCCGGCGAGATGAATGCCGTCTTCAACCTGCGGCCCGACACCGTGCTGGCCGGCCTGAAATTGCGGTTGTGAAACGGCCTCCCGGGGTTGTGTTTCTCCCGGTAGAGACATCTCATTTTTGAAAGAAGAGAAGCCGGTATGCCGGTGTGGGCCTTCGACCTTCTTATGTATCAGGGTCGGAAGTCTAGGTTATGGACGTTCCGTTTTGGTTGGGTTGGCATCCTTTATCTTTTCGATGTATTGGCTGGGAGTCAACCCCATTTCGTTCTTGAAGCATTTCGAGAAATATTTGGGGTCGGAAAAGCCCGCTTCGTAGGCCACCTGCGCGATGGAGAGGTCGCGCCGGTCGAGCAGCGACAGCGCCTTCTTGATGCGCATTTGCTTGATAAAATCAATCGGGGTGAGGCCTGTTATCTGTTTCATGCGGGTATAGTAGGCCGTGCGGCTCATGCCCAGGTGGCGGCTGAGGTCTTCGACCACAAGCTGCTGGTTGTTGATATTGTCCATGATATATTGAGCCGTCTTTTCGATAAAGGCCTTCTCCTTTTCTTCCTCGGTGGAGGCTGTGTTTTCTCTCGTAACGGTTGCGGCACTGCCATCACGGTTCATGTTGTCGATGGTCATCAGCAGCGAGTAGCGTTTCTGTATTTCGTTGCGCATGCGTTTGTAATAGGCGGCCGCGTAGACCAGCAGGCAGAGAAGGCCCGTAAAGAGAAGAACGCATATCAGTTTGAACAGCATCGTTTCGATAAAGCGTGGCTCTACATACACAGGAATCTCCCGGCGGGCAGACTGCCACAGCCCGTTCATGTCCGACACCTCGACGATGAGGGTATATTCTCCGGGCTGTATGTGGTTATAGCCGATGTATGGCTGTTCGCCCGAAGTGTAGTTCCAGCCGGTGTCGTATCCGTCCATTTTGTATCGGAAACGGGTATTGGCATTCCGGCTATATTCCATCGACGAGAGAAACAGGGCAAAACTGCGCTGGCCGGGCTTTACATACAGCGTGTCGATATCGCTGATAGGAGTTATGTCGACGTCGTTCTGGTAGCGTATGCCGGTAATGACGACGGGTTTGGTCGGCGTCTTCTCGGCCGACATCTGCTTGGGGTTGAAGCCGATGATGCCATCGGAGGTACCCAGGACAATCTGCTGCCCCATTACCGCGGGCAATGCTTCGGAGAGTGAGAACTTCTGGGCGAAACAGTCCGGATTGTATTTGGTATAGCTGTGGGTGAGTGTAGAGAAGCGGCAAACGGCGTTTCGGGAGACAATCCAGATGTCGTTGCCCGAGGCGACCGAGGTCTTGATTGAGCCGGCGACATTGGGAAATGGAATGGGAAAGTGGGTGAAATGAATGTCTTCCGACAGTAGGTCGTCCGAATCGATGCGGCTTATCCCAATGCCGAACGTGCAGATGTAGAGCGCTTCACCGCATTTGAATACACCCATGATATTGTTGCCTTTCAGCCCCCAGGGCTCCTTGCGGAATTCCTGGGTGACATAGCGCGGAGAGTCGATGTCTCTCACATCTAATGTGGTAAGACCCGTTGTCGTACCCAGGAGCAGTAGGCCGTTTCCGCAGTCGTACATGGAGCGGATTTCCAGTCTGGGGGGTAACCCTTCCAAATGTCGGAACCGGTATCCGCTGCCGGTTTTGATGCCATAGCAGAGGCCGTTGCCGTGCGAACCTATCCATATCTTGTCGTCGGCAAACAGCATATCATAAACCGTGTCGGTCTGCAATTTCAGGGAAAGGTCTTCAGCCGAGCGGGAATAATGGCTGATGCGGTAGGTAGAGAGTCCGGTGTCTTGCAGCCGGTAAATGCCGGCCCCTTTCGTGCCGACCCATATACTGCTGTCGGGCCCCTCTTCGATACAGTAAACGGGAAAGTCGGCAAATTGTCTCGGTTGCCGGTGGATATTGCCGGCAGTGTCGACATAGAGGGGTGTCTCTGCCGGAGAGTCCATGCGTTTGAGATAGTTGCTTCGGTCCGATACCCAAAGTCTGTTTTTGTGGTCGGTGGCTACGGCTCGTGTTTCGGTGCCGTAACCGTTGGGTTGATGGGTAAAAAAGTTTTGGCTGATGTCGATGTAATCGGCACCTGAGGCATGAAATACCCACAAGTTTCTGCTTTTGTCGACGACAAACTGTTTGATTTCTGTCGGTGAATAGGTCGTGATGGTATTGTTGTCGATGAGCTTACATTCTTTAATGCGCTGTTCCGATTCGTCGTAATAAGATAATGCACCCTTTATGGGTTTCAGTATCAAACGGTTGTATCGGTCTTCAAAAATGACTCGGGACGTTTTGTCCCTTTCTTGCGGAATAGATACTTTTGCGTGTAGAAGGTCGGCGGTTTCCCCCTTGATGTCTTTTATGAGAACAAGGGTTGCGTTATCGCTAAACCCCCATATTCTTTCTTGCGAGTCCCGGTAGAGATAGTATACGGGAAGGGAGCAGAATTTCCGAATATGGCGGTCGGCCAAATTGAAGGCATATATACCCTGATTCCCGGCAGCGATTATCTCATCTTCCATGCGGAGCGTGTATGTTACATCGAGGTGAGGGGCCAAGCGGTAGTCTGACTTTTTGTTGCCCTGTCCGTCGGTTTCCATGATGTGGCCGTCGACCGATACCAGGAGATAGTGTCCATCCGTGGCATATACATGCTTGAATCTTCCAGAGACCATTTGCCGACCAGTGGTGTTGACGGCGTGGGTATCGGTGAGCAGCCATTCGCTGCTGTCGGCCAGTACGACGGCGTCGATGCGCGTTGAACCTCGAAGCAGTGCCGATGGGTTGTCAAAGAATGTATAGTCCGACAAGGGTTGATAGTCGTTGAACCGAATGGCCGAGGCGTCGTGAAAGACGACCCATGTCGTGTTGTTCTTCAAGTGGGTGATGGCTCTTACTTTTCTATGGGCTATTTCGGGAATTACACGAAGCATGTTTATATATTCCGACTCTTTCCTGTTGAAAAGGTAGAGGCTGCGGTCCGACGAAACGCACCATATATCGCCTGTGGCGCTGAGGCGCATGTTGTAGATGCGGTTTGAAAGGATGGTGTCATCGGAGCGTAGCGTCGGTTGAAAGGTATAGAAGGTCTGTCCGTCGAAGCGAACAAGTCCGTTCCAAGTGGCAAACCACATGAATCCCGATTCGTCTTGTTTGGCATGAGACACATGGTTGGCCAGTGCCTCCTCTTCCGTTGCGAAGTTGTATTTGCGAAGCAGGTACTTGGCCCGCAGCGGTGAAGCCGCAAGGATAATGGTGAATATACAGACGAACCGCAGGAGCATAGTTGGTACTTGTTGTGTATGGGCAGGAAATGTGTGAACGGCGAAACGAGGGCAGGGTGGAATAGTAAAAATCAGGATCTTCGGTTCCAGAATTACCAGATTGTTTCCTGTGTCCTACAAATATAATGGAAATTTGGCAATCATACACATCGGTGTGGGGAGATTAATGGTAAATAGGGGGTGGGAGAATTGTTTTTGGACAGATTTGCCAATTATTCCACCCCATATGATAGATTTTACATGTTTAGAAATATTCCTTTCTCTTATTTTTGTAAAGAGTCGGAGAAGAATTTTTCTGGAGAAGATGGAGCTCCTGATGAGAAATTAAATAGCCGAAAATTTTCTACGGCAGAGTAAAAGGTAGGAATACCAGCACATAATGTTAACCTTAATACTATTTACAGATGAAACACCAACGAATGACTCCGATGCGTATGGGGGTGATTGCTTGCCTGGCTTTCTGTACCATGGCGGTAGAGGCGCAGACCTATACTTACCAGTGGGAAGGTTTTGAAGATCCCGCTTGGGCGGCTTCGAGTGCCGATGTTACGGTCGCTACCGGCAAGTGGACGACGAACAAAAATCGCCAAAGTACCGAGCAGGTTTATGAGGGAACGTTCAGCCTGTTCCTCTCATCGAAATCAGGACTTGTTACCCCTGAGCTGACCGAAGGTGCTGGTTCGCTGGTCTATTATGCACACGTTACCAACCGACAGGTGACGGTAGAGGTATCGACCGATGGTGTCAGTTGGACAAGTGTCGACAGTTACAAGGAGACGAGCGACTGGTCAAAGCACACCGTACTTATAAATGACCCGGCGGTAAGATATGTAAAGTTGTATGCCAACTCCAACAGCCAGGTCTATCTCGACAGGTTTGTTGTAACCCGGGCCGATGGTACATTGGCCGATGGTACGGTGCTTGTTCCGGCTGTCGATGTACCCTACTTCACACAGGATTTTGAGGCCGACGGGGTGTGCCCCGGCAGCAAGGAGGCCGCTGCAACGGAGACGGCAATAGTTGTGTCCGGACAGGGAGAGTGGCTCTACTGCAATGCCTACAAAGGAACAAACGAGTCATATATAGTAGATGGTTCGGCCCGTACCCTCCGTATGCCCAAAGGGGGAGCTTATGTAACGACACCGGTTCTCGAACAGGGTGTGGCGTCGTTGAGCTTCATGGAGGGCCGCCGGGGGAGAGAAATCTCGGTGTACGCCTCCAAAGACGGCGGTGCGACATGGTCGCCGCTGAGTGTGGTCGAGACGGAAAGTCAGAATACGCTGAAAATCTACGACTGGGAAATCAACCGCCTGAAACTGGTGAACGAGAGTTCGAGCGATGCCGATATAGATAATATTGTCGTAACCGGATTTCCCGAGGGAACACCTCCTGTTGTCTCGACCGGTGAGGCAACAGAGGTGGGCAGTTCGAAAGCCACGGTGGCAGGAGTACTTGCCGACATGGGTGACAAGAAAATGATTGAGTGGGGTATCTGTTGGAGCCTCGACGAAGCGGAGTGCGCTCTTTCCGACGCCCGGTGTGTGAAAGCCGATTCGGAGACGTTTGCTGTCTTGCTGACAGGTCTGCCCTGCGAGACCGAAATCTTCTACCGTGCCTATGCCCTGAGTATGGCAGGTGTCGCCTATGGCGAAGTGAAAAGTATGCAGACAGCAGCCCCTTCGGTAGCTGTGCTGGCGGCCGATGAGCCTGTGGTCGATGAGACAATGGGCGATGAGGTGCATATCTTCGTGCGCCTCGGTGCCACCATCGAAGACAATGGCGGGGCCGAGCCCACGGTGGTGGGGGTATGTTACAACACAACGGGCAATCCTACCCTCGACGATGAGGTGTCGACGACATATCTCTACGGCGACGAGTTTGCCCAGTCGGTTGCGCTGCTGCCGCAAACCATCTATTATCTGCGGCTCTATGCCACCAACCGTGCCGGTACCGGGTACAGCGAGGAGCTCTCCTTTACGACTCCCGAACTTGTCATTCCCGAATATGCCCATCATATCTACTATGTCTCTACCGAAGGCGATGATGCGACGGGTGACGGAACACCGGAAAAACCTTTCTACAACATTCAGCTGGCCGTAGACCGGGCTGTTGCCGGCGATACCATTTTTGTCATGGCCGGGACCTACAACTATACGACCCGCATCAACATTCCTACCATCGGACAGCGCAACAGCGGCATGATAGCCCTGCACGCCAAGGGCGGCCGTGCCATTCTCGATTTCGGTGCCATGGAGCTGGGCGATAACAATCAGGGTATCCGTCTTACCGGCAGCTATTGGCACGTTTACGGCCTGGATATCTGCAATGCCGGCGACAACGGTATGCTCATCGAACGCAACAAGCCCTCAGGCGGCGACTACAACTCTATCAAGGGTAAGACCGAAGAGGGACACGACAACGTGATAGAGAACTGCAAGTTCTATCGCAACAAAGATACTGGCCTGCAACTGAAAAATCTGGCCGAGAACAACCGTATCATCAATTGCGACTCTTACTTCAATGCCGACCCCGACCATGAAGATGCCGACGGTTTTGCCGTGAAGATTTCGCACGGTACGGGCAACTACTTCTACGGTTGCCGTGCCTGGCGCAACTGCGACGACGGTTGGGACGGTTTTGTGAAGACAGATGGCGGATTCCCCGACGACTGCACCACGACCTACGAGAATTGCTGGGCCTTCAACAATGGATACTTGGAGCAGGGCAACTCGACGGGCAACGGCGACGGTAACGGCTTCAAGCTCGGAAGCGCATACGGTGCGCACAATGCGATACTGAACCGCTGTCTTGCCTTTGAAAACTACCAGAAGGGGTTTGACCAGAACCATAACCCCGGCAGCATGATTCTCAACAACTGCACCGGATATGCCAGGCCGCTGCTCGAAAACAAGAGCCATTTCACCTATCGTATCGACGAGCCGGTATCGAGTGGCCACGAGGTTGTGCTTACCAACTGTGTGGCGGTGAGCGATGGCATCAGCGACCGCACCAAGTCGGCTTATGCTCCGTACAGCCTGTCGGGTAACCGTATGACCATCGTCTCTTGTGACTTCAATACCTTGCCGGCCGATTATCAAAGTATCGACCCCACCGGTATGGACGGCGAGCGCGACGAGTTTGGCAACCTGCCCGTACTTCCCTTCATGCGCATAGCCGAGGGTAACGCCCGGCTCATCGACAAGGGTACACCGGTCATTCCCTACCCCGGTGAGAGCCGGGCCTCCGTGGGTATACAGTATCGGGGTGCGGCGCCCGACCTCGGTTGTTTTGAATCCGACGAGGCGATGGAAAGCGACGGAAACGCGCTGGTCGAGGAGAACGACGGGGCGTGTCGGAGACTGAATGTGCAGGTCATGCGTCTGGCTGCGGGCCAGCTGCTGGTTACGCTGCCCGACTCGGAGCCCATGTCGAAGTGTGCGATTTCGCTCATCGACATGTCGGGCCGCACAATTGCTGCCCACACATTCTACGGCAATACGACGGTTGTCAATGCGATCGGCTGCAAAGGGGTTGTGATACTTCTGGTCAGAACGGCCGGCGCCGAGGGTACCGTCAAATTGTTGCTGCCGTAATGACTTGTTTTACTGCGCTGAATTGATTTTGAATATTTTTTCAGCAAAATAACCGACAGGTTAATCGCGATGTTTGTCGGCCGTGTATGTCTGTCATAACGGTCAGATAAATATCCGGTTAACTTGTCGGTCATTAATGACGAACATGTGAATGTCGCATAACTATCTATATTGCAAGTTTTATATTTGAGAGTACCAGCAATGTCATTAAAAGGGGTTCGGTATTCGGTACAATTTCAAGCATATTTAAAATAACCCTATTTTGATAGAGGGCCTTACCCTGCGTTTTTCAAATCGAGAGATTGATATTCATTTGTGAATGAGTGCTATGTATAGAAATATGGTGGTTAAAATGAGTTTAGATGTGGCTTTTGTTAAGATTCTTGATATTTTGTTTGCTTTTTTTACTATTTTTGCCAGCCTAAAATAGAAGTACACATGGAACCTATAACGATTCGAGAAATAACGGGTCGGCGAGCCCTGAAAAAGTATGTACAATTCAATATCGACCTTTATAAGAACAATCCATATAAGGTTCCTCCGTTAATTATCGACGAAATCAATACATTCATTCCGGCAAAGAATCCTGCTTTTGAATTTTGCGAAGCCGTGCATTATATGGCCTTTGAGGGAAAGAAACCGGTAGGACGCATAACGGGTATCATCAATCACAACCTCAACAAGAAGACCGGAAAGGCCGAGGCTCGTTTCGGATTTGTCGACTTTGTCGACGATACTCGCGTGAGCGATGCGCTTTTCGATGCCGTGGAGGCATGGGCCCGAGAAAAGGGCATGAATCGCCTGGTAGGTCCGCTGGGATTTACCGACATGGACCCCGAGGGGTTGCTCGTCGAGGGATACGACCAGTTGGGTACGATGGTTACCATCTATAATTATCCTTATTATGTCGAACACATCGAGCGGCGTGGTTTCACACCCGAATGTGAGTGGGTGGAGTTCAAACTCACCGTGCCTCCAACCATGTCGGAGAAACATGCCCGAGTAGCCCAAATCGTGCGTCAGAAGTATCACCTGCGTAGTATTGTCAGGGAATATACCAATATCCACAAACTGGCCCGGGATTACGGCCGTCAGATATTTGAGCTCATCAACGAAGCCTATAAGAATCTATATGGTTATTCGACACTTACACCCCGACAGATTGACCACTATGTGAAGATGTATATCCCGGTGGTAAATCTCAAACATCTCTCGTTGGTTGTCAATGAAAAAGATGAACTGGTGGGTGTAGGCATTGCCATGCCGTCGATGAGCCGTGCCCTCCAAAAGGCAAAAGGCCGGTTGTTCCCCTTCGGTTTTATTCATCTGCTCAAAGCCTTGAAGGGAAAGAACGACATCGTCGACCTCTTGCTGGTGGCCGTACACCCCAATTATCAGAACATGGGTGCCAATGCATTGATTTTTGATGATATTTTGCCCAACTTTATCAAGGACGGGTTTAAATATGCCGAGAGTAATCCCGAAATGGTTACCAACAACAAGGTGCAGCAGCAGTGGCAATATTTTGAGCAGCAACAGCACAAGCGTCGTCGCGCTTATGCCAAGGATATTTAAGTCTCTTTGTGTGTGATGATGCCCACGTTTGTGCAGGTACTTGATTTTATCGGTACCTTTGCTTTTGCCATCAGCGGCATACGGCTGGCTTCGGCCAAGCGGTTTGACTGGTTCGGAGCCTATGTGGTAGGTTTTGTTACGGCCATCGGCGGCGGTACTATACGCGACCTGTTGCTCGATGTTACGCCTACCTGGATGGAAAATCCCATGTATCTCATTTGTACAGCGCTGGCGCTGGTATGGGTCATTGTGTTTGAAAAGCGACTGGTGCGTCTCGACATTACGTTCTTTATATTCGATACCATCGGTTTGGCCCTGTTTACGGTAGTGGGTGTAGGTAAGAGTCTCACGGCCGGATATCCTTTCTGGGTGGCTATTATCATGGGTAGTCTCACCGGTGCGGCCGGAGGTGTGCTGCGCGATGTCTTTATCAATGAAATCCCGTTGATCTTCCGCAAGGAGATATATGCCATGGCTTGTGTCGTGGGTGGGGTTATTTACTGGTTTTTCGACCTGTTGGGCATGGAACCGTATATCTGTCAGATTGTGGGCGGAGTCGGCGTGTTTGTTACCCGCATCCTGGCGGTGAAATATCAGATATGTCTGCCGGTTCTCTCGGGCGAGACCGGCAGCAATGACGATAAAAAGGAAGAATAAAAACTCTCCCTCTCTCTTACAGGACTCTTGTGTTATTACCGTGGCGTGTGCAGGGAGAACGTTCCCTCGTTCGCTGTTGCTTAATTGCGGGACGATTACGGTTCGATATTCAGAATCGCGTTCAAATCTTCGCGCCAGTCGCTCCCGTTTGCAGGACAGAAGGTGTGGAAGCCCAACTCTTTTCCCCGTGCGATGTTCGATGCCCCGTCGTCGACGAAGAGTGCCTCTTCGGGGCGAATGCCGCTGTCGTCGAGCAGATGACGGAATATCTCGGGTGCCGGTTTGGTGTAGCCTATCCGGTAGGAGAGGTAGAGTCGGTCGGCATAGTCGGTGAGTGCTTTCCCGGCGGGCGTGAAGTCGGAGCTGCATGCCCACGACATGATATACGGATTGGTGTTGCTGAGAATAAAAATGTGATACCGCTTTTTCAACCCTTCGATATAGTCGAGAATCGCCGGTGGCACCTCGACAAAAAATCCCAGCCAGGCGCTCTTTACCTCTTCAAAGGTAAGCTCCCGGCCGCAGAGCCGACTCAGCTCGGCGCGAAAACCGGCTTCATCGAGTTTTCCCTCTTCCAGTTCTTGAAAGATGCCCGACTGGTGGTATTTGTCGAGCCGGGCATTGGCATCGGCCAGACCTAAACGTGCAAAAGCGGCCACGGCACGGTCGCGGTCGATGGTGGCGATGACACCGCCAAAATCAAAAATAAGAGTCTTTATCATATCGTTGTGTCGAATTTGTGTGTAGTTGGTGCGGCGGATATTCCTTCTCTATCGATGAGTTGTGCGATAAGCGGGGGCGTTGTTGCGGCGGGAGGCGCCCCCGAGGCAACTTTCTTCGCATGAGGGTTGCAGCCCTTACCTGTCGATGCCGTCGCGCGAGAGTACCCCCTGTGTGTAGTAATGCTTCACCTCCTGCATCTCGGTAACGAGGTCGGCCGTGTCGATGAGAGCCTGTGGTGCGTAACGGCCGGTAATGACAACCTCGGTGTGCGGGTTGCGTGCCGCCAGCACTGCGAGAACCTCGTCGCAGGAGAGGAGCCCGAAGTGCAGGGCGATGGTCAGTTCGTCGAGCACGACGACATCGTAACCCCCATCGGCGAGTATCTCGCGGCACCGTTCCAGTCCCTGCCGGGCCATGTCGATATCGGACTGTTCGGGGGTGCGGTCGATGTAGCAGCCCCGGCCCAGTGTCTCGACGCAGAGGCGGCCGAAGGCCGGCACGCGACCGTCGAAGAGCTGTTCGGCCTTTGTCTCGTTGTAGCGCATCGACTTTACAAACTGCCCCACATAGACGCTCTTTCCCGCGCAGAGCGCGCGCATCGCCAGTCCGAAGGCAGCTGTCGTCTTCCCTTTCCCGTTGCCGGTGTAGAGATGTATATATCCTTTTTCCATGCTTGCAAATATACACTCACTTTTCGGCATCTCCATCGAAAAAAGTATCTTTGTCGCCACTCTCCGATACCGTAAAGAAAAAAACGATGGAAAAAGCCGTATTCAATTGGAGTGGCGGAAAAGACTCGGCCCATGCCCTGTGGCGGGTGATGCAGGAACGGCGTTATGAGGTGCTGGCCCTGCTCACGACAGTCAACCGCGACACCCGCCTCTCGACCATGCACCATATACCGCTGGCGTTGTTGCAGGCGCAGGCCGAGCGCATAGGTTTGCCCCTCTATGTGGTAGACTTGACGCCCCGGGGCGATATGTCCGACTACGCCCTGGCCATGACTCGTGCCGTTGCCCACTTCAAGACCCTTGGCGTTACCCGGTTTATCTATGGCGACATATACCTGCACGACGTGCGGCGCTACCGCGAAGAGCAGCTGGCACCCCATGGCATAGAGGTTGTCGAGCCGCTTTGGGGCCTGCCCTCGCCGGTGGTGATGGAGCGTTTCCTGGCTACCGGCCTGCGGTGTGTCGTCGTTACCACGATGCGCGACGGATTGGGAGCCGCCGCTGTGGGGCGCACGGTCGATGCCGGTTTTGTGGCCTCCCTGCCCGCCGGAACCGACCCCAATGGCGAGAATGGCGAGTATCACACCTTTTGTTACGACGGACCAATCTTCTCGTCGCCCGTACCCTTTGCCTTGGGCGAGACCGTTGAGAAGAGTTACGACATTACCCACGACGACGGCACGGTGCACACCTATACCTACTGCTCGGCTACGCTTCTCGCCCCGTGACAGGCCGATGGGGTAGAATCCTCTCTCACTCTTTGGAGAGTGGCTGAAAATTTCGGGCTTTGTAAGTATTTAAGTAATATTGTATCTTTGTCGGGTCGGAGGACCGTATCGGTTTAGAGTTGTGTCGTCCGGCATTTTTAGACAACATCGCATTAGAAATTGCACACATTATGACCGCATTAGAAATTTGGGCCTTGGCCCTGGGGTTGGCCATGGATTGCTTTGCCGTGTCGATAACCAGCGGCATCATCTGGGGACGATTCCGTTGGAAACCCATGCTCACCATGGCCTTCTTCTTCGGACTGTTCCAGGCATTCAATCCTTTTCTCGGTTGGTTGGGAACCCGCTATTTCCGGCATCTCATAGAGAGTGCCGATCATTGGATAGCCTTCGGCATACTGGCCTTTCTGGGCATACGTATGATTGTGGAGTCGTTCAAGCCCGAAGATGAGAAACATTTCGACCCGGCCAGTCTCAAAGTCATACTCATGATGGCCGTCGCCACCAGTATCGATGCCCTGGCCGTAGGTATTTCGTTTGTGTGCGTAGGAATGAACCATTGGAGCGATTTGCCCTATCCGTTGGGCGTCATAGGCCTGGTGTCGTTCCTGCTTTCGCTTGTGGGTGTCTCGCTCGGAGTGAAGTGTGGCAGTTACGCCCGCAAGATACATGCCGACCTGCTGGGTGGAGTCATACTCTTTGCCATCGGCCTGAAAATCCTTATCGAGCATCTTGTGGCCTAATGACCGGTGATTCTCCCCGTGGTCAGACTACTCGGGATTGTGCTGTTGGAAGTTAAAGGTCTGCTTTTTAATTTTGCAGAGTTCTTTTTAAGTATATTGCTATGAAAACATTTACCAAGGAAAACCTCTATTGGATACACGAGCCTCGACGCTACGCTATCACCGATGCACTCATTACGATAGAGACCCAGCCTCATACCGACCTTTGGCAGCGTACCTACTACGGATTCCGTAACGACAATGCTCCCGTGTTGCAGATGAAGACGACACAGAAATATTTCTCGTTTACGGTCAAGACGACATTCCATACCTCGGTACTCTTCGACCAGTGCGGCATTGCCGTCTATCTCGATAGCGATAACTGGATAAAGGCCTCGGTCGAGTACGAAAACGAGCACATACAGCGCCTTGGCAGTGTGGTGACCAACAACGGCTATTCCGACTGGGCGACGCAGGATATTCCCTCGTCTATACATGAAATGTGGTATCGGCTGAGTCGCCGCGAGAGCGACTATTACATCGAAACAAGTCTCGATGGCATCAACTTCAAGCAGATGCGGGTGTGCCATTTGTTTCATGGCGACGGAGAAATCTCGTTTGGAATCTATGCCGCCAGCCCCTCTCAACACTCGTTTACGGCAGAATTTACCCACATGGAGGTGGGAGAATGTACCTGGAAGGCTTGGCAATAATATTCCCGGGAAATCTACAATAAGAAGTAATCACCCCATTTAGGAAGTTTTTCCCGATTGAAGATTTGGTTTCAATGAGTTTTAAGCGGGTTTACGAAGAAAGACAGGTAATGTTTATTTAAAAACAAAAAAGCAATCACTTGACAAGCAGGTGATTGCTTTTTACTTTTGTACTCAGACCCGGTACAAGGCATAGAAATTATAGGAAAATAAAAGAATTTATCTTCCTTATTATCAATTATTTGCATCTTTCTTGTTTTCTCTATTTTTGCCATATTTTGCCCATTTTTCGTCATTAAGTACACTTTTAGTACACTTTGAAATTCCATTTTCTTTTGTACCTTTGCAATATCGGAAAACAAAAGAAAATCAATTATTTAGCGTAATCACCCGGTTATGGTACCTAAATCGGGATAAAACCTCTAAACAATGGCAAAGTTAGAAAATAAAACGAAAGAAAACCCTAAATTGGAGCAAAACAGGCTGTCGGAGGCAGAATTAGTTTGTATCTGGAGTATTATTTGGGTAGAGAGGAAAAGCCTGTATTGGATGAAAACGGTAATCAGGTGTATTATGAAAGCGGTAAGATGCGGGGAAAGCCAAAGTTCGCTATCAAGCATCACAGGCGAAAAGAGAACCTCAGCCTGTATCTGATAGAGAAGCCACGTACCCCTGCGGAACGCCAGCAGAACAAGGAAACACTGGAGCTTGCTGTAAAAATACGTGCCGAACGTGAACAGGAGTTTAAGGAAAGTATGTTGGGCTATCGCCTGAAAAAAGACCGGAACGTGAATTTCTTGGATTATTTTCAAGCCTATATCAATGACTATACCAAGAAAGACATTCGGATGGTGCAAATCGCCCTAAGCCGTTTCAAGGACTTTTTGAAGGAGCATTACCCGATGCACGTTCGGCATCAAGCCGGAACTTATCACGAAGGACATGATGGAACAGTTCGTAGCTTATCTGCAATCCCGGAGCGTGGGCGAAGGGGCTAAAAGCATCTTCCAGCGTTTCAAGAAGGTTATCCACTATGCGATTGACCACGATGTGATGCTGAAAGACCCCTGCAAAGGCGTTACCTGCAAGGCGGATAGCCAGATACTACGCAAGGACGTGCTTTCGCCGGAAGAAATCCAGCGGTTGATTGCGTGCCATTATGACAACGAGAACCCCAACGTAAGGCGTGCGTTTATCTTTTGCCTGTATTGTGGCTTGCGCTTCTGTGATGTGAAAGACCTTACCTATAAGAATATCGACTACGCTAATAAGCTGCTAAAATTTGAGCAGAACAAGACCAAAGGTCATTCCGCCAGTAGCGGTGTGGTCATTCCGCTCAATGACGGTCTTCTTTCGCTTGTGGGAGAACCGCCGGCAGACGGTAACAAAGACGCTCTCATCTTCAACCTGCCTTCGTATGAAAGTTGCTGCAAATCCGTCAAGCGTTGGGTGAAAAGAGCCGGGATAGATAAGCACATAAGCTGGCATTGCGCCCGTCACTCATTCGTCGTGAATATCCTCAACAATGGGGCGAACATCAAGACGGTTGCCAGCCTGCTCGGGCATAGCGGACTGAAACATACGGAGAAATACACCCGTGCGGTGGATAAATTGAAAGAGGAGGCGATAAACAGCCTGCCGGAATTAAAGTTTTAACCATAAAAGACTTACCTTTGCAATTATGGACTTTGAAGCATTAGTAAAACATATCGGCACGATACAAAGCACGTTGCAGGCGCAAGCCGCACACGCTGTAAACCTCGCCCTGACTGCCCGCAATTGGCTCATGGGCTGCTATATCGTGGAGTTTGAGCAAAACGGTGAAGACCGTGCTGCATACGGCGAACAACTGTTGAAGAAACTGGAACAGCGGTTGAATGTCAAAGGACTGAACGAGCGCAGGTTTCGTGAGTTCCGGCGGCTATACCTTGTTTATCCGCAACTGAAAGAGCCTATCGCACAAATACATATTGGCAGGAAGCGAAATTCGGCACACACTGTCCGCCGAATTCACAGACCCAATTCGGCACACGGTGAGTGCCGAATTACAATCCGTTAATAATCAACCAAGTGAATGGAATACACAAGCTGATAGATTATTTGAAAGATTACCGTATTCTCATTTAAAGTTTATTTTAGATTTTCAACGGTTTGACACAATCGTTTGAAGAATAAACTTTTAGCAAATTATTTGAGAAGTAGCGGTAACGACTAAGAGACCGTGCAGTTTTCAACGTTTCGCTATGTTTGACTGTCAAATAACTCTTTATGCAAAAATAGCGAAAATCCTTAAACGAACACAAGGATTTACTATTTATTATTCTCTTCTATTAAGTTCCACAAACCGACAATTGAATCAAAAATCAACAATAGAAAGTATATAAAAGTGAATACAGTGACACTATTTGATAAAATAGTTATCCATTGCATGCATTCTGTAGATATAACACTACTGATTGCACCGCGAACAGTATAGCAAAGAAAAGCAACAAAAATTAATGACATTTCTATTATCAAATCTTTTTTCATGCTATGTAATACGTCTTTTATATTGCCGCCTTTTTGATTTTTGAAAACTACAAGTTCTTTCAAAATTAGTGCAAGAATTGTTACATAAAAAGCTAATATGGTAACTAACAAAGGTATTATATTATGGCTGATTTGCAAAATAAAATCTGTTTTATCACCACTATAATTAGAAAACCAGCCAATTAGAAGTGATAATGAAAAATATCCGATATATCTAAAAATTTGATTTACTCGATTCATCATTTTGCAGCATTAAGTAGCTCTACAATTTTCTCAAATCTATTTTGAAATAAATTATCGCTTTGCATTTGTACTTCAAGATCGTCAATTTCAATTTTCTTTGTCGTTTCTCCTGTTTTTACATATCTACGTAAACCTTTTACTTTCAAAGTAATGACATTTCCACTATCAGCAGACGCATTAACTAAACCATTCAACTCTTCATTATCATTTGATAATGACAGTTGTTCAGAATCTGACGACTTTAGCTCAAATGTCGTACTTTTACTATTCGTAATTTTGCTTTGATTACTAATTAATGCATTGATACTTTCGGAAACTCGCGGTAAATTAGGATATGAGAAGTGAAATCTAACCATAGATACCCCTTTGGGATATTGCTCTAGGAGCTGCCAAAATTCTGTTTTCTGATATTCTTTTTTTATTGATATTGTTAGTCCATAAGTTTTTAATGCTTTTTTCAAAGAGTATTCCATTATGTTACGGACGACATCCGTTGTAGAAAAGGCAGTAGGATCATCTTCTATAGCTATATGTTGTACATCTTGACGATTATCAATAATAACAAAACAACTCGGAGAATAATGATGTTTTTTCTTTTTAAAATTTTCTTCGAGACTAAGTTGCTTATTATTTGCAAGTTTCAATATAATAATTCCATTACTGTTATAACGTAATTGATGCTCAAAGACACCTTCTCTTTTGCTATTAAATTTGAAGTTTGCATTTAATAGTATTTCTTGCAAATAGGTTTGTTTTGATTCCATACGTTGTTCAACCTCGGGCATAGGTTGGAACAAATTAGCTCCATCATTTATAATTGGTGCGAATTGATATGTATATAATATGTAGCTTGCCATAATCGTTTCTTACAACATTATGTTTATTCACTAAAGGTTTAATCCTTTATCAAAATCTGCTTGATATTGAACTGGGATTGTTTGTCTTATTTTTATTATATCCTGATTCTTACCATAGTTAAAACCATGATTAGTACAAATATTCTCAACAAACTCATTACAATTTATTCTACTTATTACATCGCCTCCATTTCCTGCAGTTATGGCGAGTTGTCCAATATTAGGCATATTGGATATATGTACTTGAATGCGACCTTCACTTCCCCAAGCACCTTGATTTTCATTATGTTCCCAAACGATTGATGTACTGCCATCAGATTTGGCAAGATATCCTAAGAAAGTGTAGTATTCATGTTCATTGGCAAATTGTATTTGTCCTTTTGAACCAAAACTTGATTTATACATAGTTATGCTGCGTTATAAATTTGAACTAGTTTTGTTTTTATCTCTTCAAAAGTCAGACTTGTACTAAAATCAGTCGTTAATCCAGTGTTTATCACATATACAAATGATTCTTTCCTATAATATTTATCTCCGACAAGTCGCAAGGAATTTTCAATTGTATCAGCTTTTGCTAATAAGCACACTAATTGATAGTCCCTGTTTATTTGTTGAGTTTTATTATTTGGATGCGCTTTTGTATTATGTTGTGTTGCAGTCAATAATATCAGATTTTCAACATAATGAGCAATCTGCGGAAACTGTGATTTGGGAAAAATGTGATGCACTTGTGTAGCCTCTCCATTACCCCAACTATCATGAACTTCGCTCTCTGTTTGGATTTTGCGAATTAAGGCAATTGCTTTCTGTACATAATATGTATTTATAGCCTCTTGCCTTTCTTTCTTTTCAGGTGTCAATGCCTCCTGGCGTGTTATGGTTTTATCTTTGTCCATATCGCGCCAATTCTTTTTGTTATACATCAAATCTGAGTAGTATGTAATCTTTCCATTACTTCCATGCAAATGATGTTCAGCCGCATACACGTTGAATACCTTATGAAACATACGTCTTATGTCTAATCTTGAATGCGACGGAGTATTTCCATTTATCAATTTGAAATATCTGTCATAAATTTCATCTCTTGCCGTAATAGGATTATCTATGCTATCTTTTGCATATTCTTCAAAATACTTCATAAAGCCACTATCAGTCATAACTTTCATAAAGTAGCAATATAAGAAATTATATGCGTTGCGATCTTTTCTTGAAATATAATCCAACAAATCTTCATTAGCGACAGAGAATGTAAGAGAACCATCTACTATTTCAACATTCAAGATGTGTGCATATGCTAACAATTTTAGTGGTTGTGAAAGCACTTTGTTATATTCATTATATGCTTTCTTGTCATTTGCCCATGGTTTATTAAATATCACTCTTGAATTTTGAATAAAATATTGTGATCCCCATATATCATTAATGACAAAGACAGGCTTTGTTGCAACCATATTCATAACGCAATCGGCCATAAAACATACAATGTCAGGAGTACATTTCTGGTCAACAAACCTAGCGTCATGAGACTTGCGTATATCTAAATCAAATTGACTAAGATATTCATTTATAGTATCTCTCATACCTGTTGAGATTTAAGTTTCCCAAAAAAGAAAACGGAGTTATTATCTATATTAAGAGAACGTGTCCCTAAATTTCTAGCAATTGCATAAAACCTTGTAAAGCTATCTGTTGCATAAAAAGCCAAATCTGCTTTAGAAACAGAATCAGCATCATTCACTAATGTCAAGATTGCAACAGAGCCATCTGCGATACAACCCTTGGGCAAGAAACACGCCCGTGGATTATATGTAAGATTTGGCAATAGAATACAATTTGACTGATTCAGATATTTTGCGACATCTAAACCAGTTACATCATCAATATAGCTGTCATATTCAGGAATGTTGATAATTTCATTGTTTCCTATGTTTCTTGATTTCAAGACCCTTATTTTTCCATTACTCTTTGTTATTGATTTGGTAATGACTCTGTCTCTATATGCTTTGAACACGTTGAAATCCATCTTATCGGCAACTTCGTCAAACTCATTGTTGCGATAAATTATCCAATATGGAAATTTGTCATCCATTAAATATTCCTGTTTATGTTCCAATACCGTATTTGTTATATAAGATTCGACAATTGTATTGCTTGGCTTTTTCTGTGTATCAAGAATGAAGCATATTGTTTCAATCTTAACTCCCTTAAATCCTTTTTCTCCAAAATCTATAATATGAGTCACTCTCTTTTCTTTCATCAATGAACGAGTCAAATTGAATTCAGGAGCATTAATCAAGCTTTTGGGCACAATCAATGAAACGACGTTTCCTATTTTCATTGCTTTTTCAATGAAAAATGAAAATATATTATTAGTATCTTTATTATAGATGTTTGATTTATACTTAGACAATAATTCTTTTTCTTTTGTCAATTTCTTATACGGAGGATTACCTACTACAATATCGTATCTTTTATCAAACTCATACAATAAGAAATCTGCATTGATGTAATTAATATGCACATTAGCAGAAATATTTATTTTATCTACTAATTCTTTTAAAATTTCAATGCTTACGGCATCAATATCCACAACATCAATGTTTATCGCAGGGACACTTGAATATTTTTGAATCAAGGTCGGCAAGAAATTACCAACTCCAACTGATGGCTCCAGAATATTCAGTTCAGAATAATTTTTCGCATCTGGCAAATTTTTAACAATTGAAAAGCAAATATCCTGCCTTGTGTAATAGGCGGCATTGTCTTCTCTTTGTGCGTTTGCCAATTCTGCAATTTTAGACAAATCAGCAAAACTACGGTGGTCTGCAGTTTTTATATATTCCAATAAGCAAGATGGTGTGGTCAAACGTTTCACTTCAATAAGTGATTTGATGTCTTGTTCAGACATTGTCGGTTTGCATAAAGCAGCACGTATTTTGTGTGCAATCTGCTGAAAAATAATAGTTGGAACCGCTTCCCCTAGATTTTGTCTAATATTCATTTCTTCTTTTTTCAGAAAATCATGCTTCTGCTTTTCTGAAAAAGCGTTCAACTCCTTAAATGGGATATCAGTCCATACAAAAGAGGAGGGAACAGACATCATCAGCATCAATTCACGGATACTAAAAACTCTGTTGTCGGTAGGATGTACTGTGTTTTGGCTTGCCATAATATCATTTCGAGTATGAATGCAAGGAGCAACCTTATCCCAACACTGACGAGTATATTTGTCACCATTTTTTTGAGCATTATATACCACAATCCCATTTTTAATAGTATGTGGAATTTTTGATATGTCAGTATTATCAAATGCTGATTGTCCCTCCTTAATATCCGCAATCCACGCCTCCATATGAGGTGAATACTTTCTGAAATTATGATAAATATCATCAGCAGATATTTCTCCCATTTTTTTCAAGGACGGAAGGTGACCTATAACTTGGCGCAATGTCCTTTCTGGTTGCCTGTCTGGATATAAATCAAAAGGCGTAATTTCTTTCATATCTTTTCTTACGCCAATAACGAGTGTACGAGTACGGCTAGACGGATTTCCGTAATCTTTAAAGTTCAGGACTTGATATGATATGTTATAGTCTCCTGAAAGATTTTTGTCTATGGCATTTTTTATGGTTTTATCTTGACCATCAATGTCGGTACATACAGAGTTCAAGAAAGCACGAACATTCTCATAAATAAAGAATTTCGGCTTAATTTGCATCGTCATTTTGATTGATTCAACAACTAAAGAATTTCGCTTTAGCTCATCTTTCTTTTTATGATTTGCAACGGACATTCCTTGACATGGTGGGGTCGCAATGAGAACATCAAGATCAGTAATATTATATCCTCTTTTCCAAAGGGCAAGTTCTTTAAAAACCTTATCTTTAGTCTCTTGCAACGTCATATCTCCACAGATATAACCGCTCTGATATACACACTTGTGATTAAACGACTGTATTTTTAATCTTCGCTCCAACAACTCGACAGTTGCTATGCAGTAAAATCCCTCTTCTTTAAAACCATAACACCCAACACCAGCACTGCTAAACAAACTGATGTAAGTTTTAAGACCATAAGTTGATTTAGCCTCAGACAACATAGCAGAAGCTAAATCAGGATCAATCATTTCATATTTTACTCTAGCCATATTATATATCTCGTTTTAATGCCTCAACAACAAGAGATAATGCTTGAGGTGCAATTTTTTGTTCACTTGATACTACGGCAGACACCTGATCTGCAAGCCATAAAGTCAATAGTTGTTCAGCATTGACATTAAATAATTTAGATAAAATAGATACCTGCTCTTTTTTTGCTCTTCTCTCACCTTTTTCTATTTTGCAATAAGTCGCAGTATCAATATCTAAAGCCGCTGCTAATTGTCTCTGTGGCATCTGATTCTGAACACGAAGCTCTTTAATACGCTCTGAAAACATAAATTTACTCTTTTGTGTCTTGACATTATTTGGCAAAAGTACAAATAATATTTGAGCCATAGGCTATATTCCCAGACCTTTTTTATGCTGACCTTTCCGACTTTGGAGGAAAAAGATTCCAGCAAGTAGTTTTGGAACGCCGAAAACATTTCGGGCGTCCCAAAACACAACTTGCTATGTTCGTTTGAACATAAGATTTAAGTATCGAAATCACGACTAAAAATAGAAGAATAATCTTTGATAAGATGCTTATTTGAGATTGGTCATATTATTTGTTGTTTCCAACAAGTAACGGTCGGTTGGTTGGTTTGCCCAATTATTGGTTAGCATCATGGTCGGTTGGTCTCTAAGCCGTCAAGATAAAAGCGGTCAACAGAATCACAGGAATGAGCAGCACCTTGCCTTATTGGTAAAGCGCGACATTCCGACAAGGCGAAAACGGTATTCCCAAAACACTGCCAAGAGAAAAAGATTATTTTCTGGAGGGAGTGCAGTTTCCCGTTTGCCGCCATTTTATTGTGCCCTATAAAAACGCCTCCCTCTGTTTTGAATGAAATTCTATAAACAGATAATGATAGACATATATGTCTATTCTGTATGTGCTGTTATTTTTTTGTATTTGACGATTCTTTTCCGTCAGTCGTTTGTTTCCGTAGCCGTCATCGTCCATTGTACAGACGTGAAAGGAAAAAGGTTTTCTGGCTGAATCTTCCTCTTTCAGAGAGTATTCAGCCAGAAACGGCACAGCCGCATGACCTTTTCACTTTCAATAAAGTCTGTACTAACTTAATGGACGAGCGAGGAAACAGGCGACTGGCGGTCTGTAATTCTCATATTGACCTACAAATGCTTTTCTCCATATCTCCCAATTTTTCAGAAAGTTGTTCCATGTCCTGACTTATCTTTTGGGCGGTTATCTTCGCGTAGATTTGGGTCGTCTTTATGTTGGTGTGTCCCAACAGTCTGCTTACGGTTTCAATCGGTACTCCGTTAGATAATAAAATGGTGGTCGCTGCCGAATGTCTGGCTACATGATAGGTCAGATGGGTTTTTATGCCGCACAATTCGGCAATGGTTTTCAACTTCTTATTGCAAGTCGTATTACTCGGCATAGGGAATACCTTATTATCTTTTGTCATGCCTTTGTACTTCTCTATGATACGTCTGGGTACATCTAACAGACGGATATTAGATTCCGTATTGGTTTTCTTTCTTCGGGTGATAATCCAAAGGTTTCCGTCAAAGAATGTCTGTAAATTATCATTGGTCAGGTTCTTGACATCGGAATAAGACAAGCCAGTGAACGTGGAGAACAGGAACAAGTCCCTGACAAGTTCATGTGTCTTGTCGGGCATCTCGGTGTCCATCATTGTGTGTATTTCCTCCTTCGTGACATATCCTCTGTCCACACTTTCAGGAGAGTTGATATACCCTGCAAAGGGATTGAAAGGCAGACGTCCGTCATTTCGCGCTATGGAAACGATATGTTTTAGCACAATCATGTAGCCCCATATAGTGTTAGTACGGCATTTCTTTTCCGTGCGCAGAAAATACTCAAAGTCGTTAATGAAAGAGAGATTCAATTCTTTCAGCGGGATATCCTCACGTTTGTAGGTATGAGGCAGGAACTCACGGATATGTTTGCAGACGGTCACATAACGCTGGAATGTTCCTTTTGCCCTGCTGTATCCCACTTTCTTGGCAAACTCGCTGTTATGCTGGTCAAAAAGTTTCAATAGAGTTTCCTGTTTGATACCAATACCTAGATAGGCATCTTTCAACTTGGCGGCAGTGACATACCCGTCGGCCTGCATCAGCTCTTGATAACGGCGGTTTACTTCCACCCGGATTTTATCAACGGCAATGTTGATTTTCTGTGCTTCGATGCTCTTGCCCGAGGCTCTGTTGTTTTTCACGTCCCACAGATGCAAAGGTACATCCATCTTGCAACTGAACTGCTTGATTTCTCCGTCCACCGTAAGGCGGCACATCAAAGGCAGGTTGCCATTAGGCTTTTCGCTGCCTTTCTTTAAGTAGAATAATACTTTAAAGGTACTACGCATAACTCACTTTTTATGGTTACAAAATTAATTTATAGTGAGTTACAGACAACTATGACACATAATGCAAAACAGTGTAATACATCGGTTTAGCTCTAAATCACCTCTATTACTTATGGTAATGATGTGGTAACTGAACTCTTGCACCGTATGGCTATATTATGGTTTTCCTTGGCTTTTTGCCGAGAGAAAAATATAGCGTAACAAACGCTTTTTCAGTCAGTTCGCTACGCTTTTCTCAATTTTGTATTCTCGCTATGTGTTTATTTCTAAAATAGAAAATCCGGTCAAACGTGCTTTCTATGAAATGGAAGCAATAAGGGGTTGTTGGTCAGCAAGAGAACTGGAGCGACAAATCAATTCCCTCTATTACGAGCGCAGCGGATTGTCGAAAAACAAAGAAGCCTTATCTGCTTTGGTGCAACGGCAAGCCATGCCGCTGCAGCCCAAAGACATTATTAACACGCCCGTTACGTTGGAGTTCTTGGGATTGAACGACCGTGCTTTGGTAACGGAAAACGACTTGGAGCAATCCATTCTGGACAACCTGCAACGCTTCCTGTTGGAAATGGGACATGGCTTCTGCTTCGAAGCACGCCAAAAGAGAATCCTGATAGACGGGGATTATTTCTTTGCCGACCTCGTGTTTTACCACCGCATTTTGAAATGCCATGTCATCGTGGAATTGAAGATAGACAAGTTCCGCCACGAATACGCTTCGCAACTGAACCTATATCTTAACTACTTCAAGGCGGAAGTGATGCAACCCGACGACAATCCGCCTGTCGGCATCCTGCTTTGCACCGAGAAGGGCGACACGTTGGTAAAATACGCCACTGCCGGATTAGACCCGAACATCTTCGTGCAAAAGTATATGATAGAACTTCCCACTGAAGAGGAAATTAAGAAGTTCATTTCAACTGCAAACTATTAGCAATAAAAAACACTACTGGCGAAAAGAAGGAAAGCCATTCTTTCTCTTTTCGCCAGCACGTTTATTACTGCCAACAAGAATAGGTTTAGGTTAGTTTGGATGTATATACAAAAGACAGAACTAAACCGTAAATGCAGACGATAATTATAGCAAGTCACTTATGATACATTCTGTTCTTCCAAGACTATATTAGCATCATTATCGCATTTTTCAGGCTTAATCCGCTCTATACGACGAATATGTTTTGCCCTATTAGCTATAATTAACGGTACACGCTCGACAACAACAACCGATGTGTCAAGCCCCAACGCACTCGGTTCTCCAATGCCTATCTTTCTAATTAAGGCATAAAGGCTCATCAGCAAATTTTGTCGGCGGTTACGGGAATCTTCAGGATAATATATCCGGTGGATAATAATAAAGCGAAAATCACCCGGTATGCCATTCTTATGCAATGAAGGATAAGAGCTTGTTAGTTCTACTTCACCATCCGCAACAAGGTCATCAACTACTTGTCGTAAATAAAGGCTCACGCGCGGTTCTATACGAAAACCTATACGCATGGTTATACTAAACAATGTCCCTTTTATTAATGTGGAACAATTATATTCAAGTGTGTCTGGTGTATCCACAAATTCAAGGTTAATAAGCCAATAATGATCTGCCCGTTTAGGCTGCTTATTAATTATGGAATACAACAATTTATCGTCCACACAACCTTCTTTGTCTGCATGATTCACATAGACAAGATTAGAAGCATATTTGGATATGCTTTCGTCCGCCTTAATATCAGAAATAATGTTGTAGTATTCACTTAACCGTTTGGAAGACATATGTTTTCGACGAATTTTGTTGGCACTTACCCATACAAACATGATAAAACATAATAATCCACCTATTAACAGCGTAAACCAACCTCCGACCATAAATTTGGACAGGTTTGCAGCAAGGAAAATACCTTCAATAACACAATATCCGCCGACAAACAGTATTGATAAAATGCGTGGAATGTTATGCATATGCAAATAGAATCCCAACAACAATGTTGTCATCAACATTGTAATAGTTATGGCAAGTCCATAAGCGGCTTCCATGTGGGTGGAATCTCGAAACAACAATATAGTAAATATTACTCCAATATACATTACAAGGTTTACCATTGGAATAAATGACTGACCTTTTACGTTGGTAGGGTGCTTAATACGCATACGAGGCCAGAAATTCAAGTTCATAGCTTCACTCAATATGGAAAATGAACCGCTTATTAGAGCTTGGCTCGCAACAATAGCTGCCCCGGTAGCCATTGCTATGGAAAACAACAGTATTTCTTGTGGCATGATTGAATAAAATGGGTTCACTGTACCTTCTGCACTTTCCGGATGATGCAATACCCACGCTCCTTGCCCCAAATAATTTAGAATAAGCATCACCTTTACAAATATCCAACTGACCGTAATATTTCGTCTGCCACAGTGCCCTAAATCAGAGTATAAGGCTTCTGCACCAGTGGTACACAAGAAAACGGCACCCAATATCAGAAACCAGTGGGGGGATTCCACTAATAACCGTATGGCATAGTAAGGATTGAATGCCTTGAATACTTGAGGATAGGAAGTCAGACTGATAGCTCCGGCGATTCCAAGAAGCAGGAACCAAAGTAGCATAAATATGCCAAATGACCGTCCTATATTTTCTGTACCAAAACGCTGAACGAAAAATATAATGGTAATAATGGTCAGTGTAATAGGAATCACAGGCAGATGCGGACTGATACTTTCAAGTCCTTCTATGGCAGTTGTGACCGTAATGGCTGGAGTGATAATACCATCAGCAAGCAAAGTGCTCGCACCGATAATGGCAATGATGTAAATCCACCTTCTTCTGTGGCGGCGTAAAAGGGCATAAAGCGCAAGTATGCCACCCTCCCCGTTATTGTCGGCACGGAGAGCCACCAGCACATATTTCACCGTAGTCTGAAGAGTAAGCGTCCATATGATACAAGACAATGCGCCTAAAACATAATTTTCATCAAGAGCTTCTCCAGTATGAATGATGGCTTTCATAACATAGAGTGGCGATGTTCCAATGTCACCAAAAACAATACCCAATGTGATGAGTAACCCGGCAAATCCAAGTTTATGTTGAATATTGCCTTCTTTTGATAAGTTTGCCATAAAAAGTAGTTTTTTGTTCTACATATATTTGTTTTCCTTTTAAGCGGCGCAAATATAAAATAAAATCTTAACAAAGATTTCACTTTTCTTTTTTCGTGAAAAATATCATATAAACCTTGACGATGGTCAAGGCTTGTCTAAAAAAAATAGTCTGTTTGAATTACGTATAACTATTAAACTCAAAAGCCGAAGTTATGGGACTTATCCTTCACCTCGGCTTTTTGCTATTTACTGATTTCCTAACCTATCAGCTTCCTTTTTCAACTGCTCAGCCTGCTCATTAAGCAGCTTTGCCCGTTCCAAGGCTTCCGCCTGCCTGCGGCAACGTTCCTCAAAGTCTAACACCGAATCCGTCAGGCTGCGGATGAAACGCTCGTCCCGCTCCCACTTGAATTTGTTCTCCAGCCTTTCAAGGGTATTCCCGTCTGCCTGTCCCTGCATCAGCAGATAACGGTATTTCATGTCGTTGTCCTGCAACTGCCCCATCCGTTCAGCCAGACGGACATTCAGGAACAGGGACGTGGCACAGACAATCAGACCTGCCGAAAAGAGGAATAGCTTCGGGCGAACCAAAGAAGTTACTTTGTTGTAAATCCGCCGATGAAACGGTACGGGTTTGGCTTCTTCTTTTTCTGCCATGCGCTCATCATGGTGCCGCTTCATTGTTTCCAGCATTTCCTTGAGACAGCCGAAAGTGGCTACTACATAATTCTTGACCTCCCCGAAAGATTGCCGTTGTTCCTGTCCTGATTTCCGCAGTTCGGCAAGCCGGGTCAGGATGTCTTGCAACTCTTTTTCGGGAACCGCCGGGTTCCTGCGTAACTCAGACAATGCCCGTTCTATAGCCTCCAGTCGGGAAAGAGTTTCCTCGCGTCCGGCTGGCGTCACCTGCGCTTCCTGCTTCTCCTTCAGTTCCGTGACCATGGAGAGAAGCCCCTCTAAAATCAAATTTTCTTCCATATCCGTTTACAGTTTAAGTTGTCTTTTCTTTTTCTTCTTCTTTTTTCTCAGACTCCAGTCAATTTCTTCGTCCGATGGAGCAGACGGCGAAACATCGAACAAGCTGAACAAGCCGCCCATTGAAGGGCTGTCGTTCCTTTGCGGTGTTTGCTCAGGCTCCAAAATAGGTGCGGAAACTATCTGCTGGCGGCTATTTTCTACGGTATCCATTCCTGCGTTCCCGAAATGCTTATCCAGTTTGGAGAAGCTGAAATTGCGGCCTATTTCCGAACCTTTGAACGTATAGGCACCTTTGGTGAAGGAGATGCTCTGCACCTCGTCTGTACGCCCTTTATACTTGAAGCGGATGCCGATGCCCTTTTCTGCCAGCCGCTCCTGTAACTGTCGCCAACTTTTGGACTTGCCGATTTCATTCCTCACAGCCGTGTAAATCTCGTATTTCGACTTGTCCGGCTCTTTCAGGCGATGCCGCTTAACCAGTTCCTTGCCTTTGGCGAAGTATAGCCCGTGCTTGGCTTTCAGCTTCTTGCACACCTGCTCGTTGCGGTACATGTCGTTCCTGTCCGAGATGGTCTTGCCGTTGTTGTCTATGCGATTGAACACGATATGCACATGCGGATGCTCCCTGTCTTGGTGGCGCACGATGATGTACTGCGTATCGGTGATTTTCATCTCTCGCATATACTCTTGCGCAAGTTGTATCATCTTCTCGTCCGTCAGCTTGGGCGCATCGTTTACCGAATAGCTCAGCGCGATATGTCCGACTGGCGTGCCCAGACGGAGATTCATGGAGGCTTGTGCGCAGAAGCAGCGGATGATGTCCTGCCTGCTTTCCGCCAGTACTCCGTCTGCATGGAGCAAGACCGCCTGCTGCTTGCCCAGCACGTAGTCCACACAGCCCTTAAACCCGCTTCCTTTCCTTATTTTTCCAATCATCCGACAAATGGCTTATGATTTCCACTATCCTGTTCTTAAGTTTCACCAGTTCGACCGCCACTTTCGCAAAGCCTCCGGCATTTGCCCGGTGCGCCAGCTGGTTGATGTTGTTCGCTTCGCCTGCCAGTTTGCGGAGGATGTCCGTATCCTGCCTGTTCAGCCGGGGCGTTATCTCTGCCGACACGACAGCCTGCCGCACATACTCGCTGACACGCAGCCCGGCTTCTGATGCCCGCTTCCTAACGGCGTAATACTGCAACTCGGTCAGCTTCGTGCTGACCACACGTCTTTGCTTGTCTATCCGGTTCTTTGCCGGACGACCACCTGATTTGTTCCTTGTATCTGTCATACATTTTTGTCTTTGGAAGTTGTCTTGAAAATTGCGACCGACGGGAGCGGTTTCCTTTGCGGGGAGCAAAGCAAGGCGGTTTCGGTCTACCGAAACATAACCTTGCTTCCCCTAAGAAACGTCTGCCCGTTGCTCACAGTGTCTATCTCCGCCGGGTTAGATTCCCCTGCCTTTCTTCTGCCTTAGCAGCAGTTTCTGTCCGTTTTTCTGTTCCTGCTTCCTGCCGCACAGGTAATCGTTCAGGTCGGAATATTCCCGGTAATTGTGCGAGAAATCCCGTACCCGATAGGAGTATTCCGCTGTGATGGCTTGCGTTGCCCGGATGCCTGCCCCGTCATTGTCGAGCAGGCAGTGGATGCGTTCATACTGCCCCAATGCGTCAATGGCTTTCTGTACATTGGCGGTGGAGTTGAGTATGACGTAATCCTGCCTGTCAAGGTTGGGCATGACAGGGCAGTTCTTTGTCCTTAGCGTGAGGAATGAAAGATAATCCATGAAGCCTTCGAACACCAGGCACTTCTCCCTCGGTTCGCCCTGTTGCCGGATATGGGTGATGTCTTTCGGGGCGATGCAGCCTTTGAAAAAGGAGTTGCGCACCTCGTAGCCGCCAGCCACATTCGGGAAACCGATGGCGAAGTAGGGCTTGCCGTCATGAGTGAAACGCAGTTCCCTGCATTCTCTTTTTGCCAGTGTAAGGTCAATGCCACGCCCCTGCAAGTAACGGAGCAATGCCGGATGGGTGAGGTCACGGACTTCCAAATGTTGAAAACTCGGTGCCGACCTTTGCTGCCGAAAAGAAAAACTGACCGGGCGGACATGCTGTGCCTGTTCTGCTATCCGGTTTAAGAGGTACGGCAGATGGTCGGAACAGTAAAGTTCCTGTGCCAGTGCGATGATGTTGCCGCCTTTGCCAGCCCCGAAGTCATACCATTGTTCCCGTTCTGTGTTTACTTTAAAGGATGCTTCATGTTCCTCCCTCAGTGGCGATTTGTACCATAGATTCGCTCCCTGCTGCTTGACGGGTGAATATCCCAGACTGTGCAGGTAATCGGTGATGGGTATTTTCTTTGCTTCTTCAATGTTCATAATGCAAACTTTTTAGTGGATGATGAATAATTGGGAAGTGTACCAGTCCGGTTTAGACCTTCATATATACGCCCGTACTGTGCCGGACTTGATTGCCGGGAGTGACGGGAAACGGGAAGTCTGTTCCCCTTATATATGTCCGAACTAAACCAAACCTGTTTTAGTAGTGAAAATCGGGATTGTAACGGTATCCCTTTCCTTCCTTTACAATCATACGCTTGTTCACGAGGAACGTGTTCAATGCCACGAGGACATTGCGTCCCCGCTCGTAGCCGATGCTTGCATAGCCCTGCTTCAACGCCTGTATGACGTTGGAATAGCCCTGCACGGTGCGCTTGCCGAAACCGTTTTCCAACGCCGTGCGGTGCTGCTGTTCAGTCAGTTCCGTAAGCGGGAAACTTTTTTCCTGCTTGGGCTGCTGGAATACATAGCCGTCCACGACTTCGGGCAATGCGCTGTCGTTGATGCGGAAGGCGAAAGGCTCGAAGTCCCGGTCGCGTATATGTGCCGCCTTTACCTCGCTGATGTTCCCGTCCTGCGTGCTCTTGGTGATTTGCAGGACGGTTTCCGCCTTGTTGTTCAGTTCCGTGCCGATATGTCCCCTCGTATTGTCATCCCCCTTGTTCAGATGCAGCACGGTATGAATGTGCAGGTTGTATCCGCTTGACCAGCGCATGAGCAGGTTTATCAGGTCTGTCGATTCGCTGGGGCTGTTGATGTCATACATCAGGTCGCGGATGCCGTCAATGATGAGCAGCCCCACATCGGGCATGTTCTCCAGCATATACTCGATAATCCGCTTCCGCATGTCAGGGGTCTGTTCCCGAAGTACGATGAAAACAAAGTCGTCCCTGTCCTGGTCGGTCGGCAGCCCGGCAAGCCGCAGGATGCGTTCCATCACCTTGTGGCAATGGTATCTGCTCTGTTCGGTGTCCACATAAAGGATTTTCCGTTTGTCCGGAGGCAGGCACGCCGAATAGTGCAGCACCTCGTCATTGGTCAGTGCCGCTGCAACGATGGCGGAGATGTTGAACGTCTTCTTGCTTTTCGCCTTGCCTGTGGAGGCGCTGAAGTTGCCCAGCGTCCCGATGGTGGAGCCGTTCACCCAAAGGATTTCAGGCGGCACATCGTAAGTGTCCGTCACTTTCAGGCGGATGCTTTTCCAAAGGGCAGCAAAATCTTCCTTATTCATGATGGTGTCCCCTTTAGCCTCCGTGCTTTTCTTGTTTTCCATGGGCTTTACTTCTTTAAGGGATGGTTGAGAACATACTTCTGCGCTTCTTGCTCTATCTGCGTTTTGGTCTTTACCGGATTCTGGCGGAGCCATGCTTCCAGTTCGGACTTCTCAAAATAAAGCATCTTCCCCTGCGGCTTGTAATGGGGAATCAGATTGCCCGAAGTCAGCTTGTAAAGGTAACTTTTGGACAGGTTGAGGAATGTGCTCGCTTCATCAAAGCTAAGCACGTTCTTGGTTAGGAACAACATTCTTTCGAGTTCTTCCACTCGCATTTCCAAAGTTTTTTCCATATTGCTTGAAACTTTTTGGTGAAACAATATGAAGGTGCGCACCCTCGTTTTATTTTTGATGGGGCAAAAATCGGCATCCTCCAAAACATCAACACATAAGTTACGGGTAACTCACGTGAAATATTTTTGTTTTGACCTATGCCGACATGCCGCATCGTTTTGTTAACGGGGGCAAAGTTAAAGGCTTGGAAATGAAGTCTAATTGAGCTTTGTTTGACCGCTCAGACTATGCTCAACCTTTTTGCAGTTGCTTGATGTATTTGTCTATGATTTCGTATCCTTTCGGGTAGATGCACTTCACGTTGTCTGTCGCGCTCGACAAGTCGCTGCGTGTGAGGTATTTGTCTTTTATCTTGGCAAGTACCAGCTTGTTGTTGGCTATGACGGACTGCCACTCATAAGCGATATAGTTGTAGCAGCTAAGCTGCATCATCAGATAAGCCAGCAAGCGGTTGTTGTTGGACTTCAATACCCCGTTCAGTTTGCAGGCGAAGAAGTCCGAAAGGATTTTCGGGGTGATTGTCGTGGTGAATATGTGCGCTTCGTTGATACATTCGACCAACAGTTTGATTTGTTGCGTTGTAAGGACTGATTTGAATGGATTGGATTTCCCGACTATCTTGGTCGGCTCAGGCTGTGCCTTCTCTTCTTCTTTTGGCTGTTCTTCTGATTTCTCATCCAAAGGAACAGAGGCATGACTGGCGTCCTCCGATTGTTGGAGGTATTCCAGATATTGGGTCTGCATGACAAGGCGCACAATGGAAGAAAAGAACGGAAGCTGCTCATCATAGCAAGTGGAAGATTGCAGGTATTTGTCCATATCAAAAGAAGAACATTGGAACGAAATATATTTTTTCCGCTCGTCAAAAGAGAGATTCTCGAAGAAACCGCTTTCCCAAAGGAAGTCCGGCATCAGTATGTCAAAACGTATATTGTGCAGGGCACGGTTCTTTTGGCATAGGGATACAAGGTTCTCGGTCACGTTGAAAATTTCTTGCCGGATGTAGTCATTCATTTGCGCTTCCGTCAGGTATTCACGCTTTAAGGCAAGCGCATTAGTTTTCATCCCGTATTCATGGGCAACACATTTATCAAGTAACTGCTGTATCTTTTTGAAGTTGGTTTCTCTGAAATCTTCCATATACGTTGTGCATTAAAATCGGTTTGGGTTACAAAGATAAGTGATGGATACCGTTTTCAAAGCAAACAAAAGCAGGAGAAAGGAAGAAATATGCAGCATCTTTGTTAATAAAGTATAAATATAAGGTTGATAAAACGGCGAAAGTACTCTTTCTTTTTCTTTTCGTCAGGAAGTACACTTTTAGTACACCCGATAAAAAGAAAAACCCTTGATAATCAGTCGATTATCAAGGGTTTGAAGTACCCAGAGCCGGGGTCGAACCGGCATGGAAGTGAATCCACTGGTGTTTGAGACCAGCGCGTCTACCGATTCCGCCATCTGGGCAT
>OBAF01000132.1_pt1 | contig 90674 bp, 86 predicted proteins | sample 1517851 | NCBI WGS metagenome assembly OBAF01 (sample SAMN04571706, study PRJEB22368) | human gut metagenome | biome: human gut; material: stool | host: Homo sapiens | place: Luxembourg | collected 2012-10-19 | reverse complement strand
CGCCGGCGTAGCCGTGTTCGGCGGCTGCTGCGGCACCACCGCCGCGCATATCGCCGCCCTGGCCCGAGCGCTGGGCGGCGCGGTCATCACGCCGCCGGCCCCGCAGCATACGAACGAGCTGCCCGCCGCCACGGAGAAGCTGCCCTTCCCCCTGCCTGTCGATGTCTCCTGGCACACCGTCGTCGACCTGACCGGCGATGCGGAGGAGACGCTCACCGCCGCGCTGGACAGCGGTGAGACGGTCCTGGCCCTGCGTATCGCCTCCTGGGACGATGTACAGGCCCTGGCGGACTACCAGTATATGCTCACCAAACCGGTGTGCTTCGTCTGCGACGACACCCAGCTGCTGGAGGCCGCCCTCCGGGCCTATCAGGGCCGCGCCCTGTACGACGGCGCCCTGCCGGAGGACACGCTCCTGCCCCTGTGCGCCAAATATGGTCTCCTGCTGTAAAAAAACAAGGCCCCCCGCGGGCCTTGTTTTTTATTCCTTTTTCCCGGTACAGCCGCCGCAGCTCCCGCCGCAGCCGGAGCAGCCGGCGCATCCGCCGTTTTTCCGCGCCCGCCGCGCACTACGCAGGGCCAGCACACCGCACAGCGCCACCAGTGCCAGCAGCACCCAGTCCATCCAGCTCATAGCAGCAGCCCTCCCACAGCGTAAGCGATGTACGCCGCCAGCCACGCCACTACGCATTGCAGCAGCACCACGCCCACCGTTTTGATGCGGGATCCCAGTTCACGCCGTATGGTGGCCACCGCCGCTATACAAGGGGTATACAGCAGCGTGAACACCAGAAAGCTAATGGCACTGCGCGTGGTGAACAGGGACGTGATGGCCGCGTTTCCCAGCAGCACCTGCAGCGTGCTGACCACCGACTCCTTGGCGATAAAGCCGGAGATCAGCGCCGTGGCGCAGCGCCAGTCGCCAAAGCCCAGCGGTCTGAACAGCACCGCCAGCCATTGGCCGATCAGCGCCAGCAGGCTGTCCGCGCTGTCCGTGACCACATTGAGCCGCGTGTCAAAGCTCTGTAGGAACCAGATGACCACCGTGGCCAGGAAGATCACGGTAAAGGCCCGCTGCAAAAAGTCCTTGGCCTTCTCCCACAGCAGCAGCCCCACGCTTTTAGCGGAGGGCATACGGTAGTTGGGCAGCTCCATGACAAAGGGCACAGGCTTGCCCCTGAAGGCGGTCCCCTTCATCACCAGCGCTGCCAGAATACCCACCACGATACCCAGCACATACAGGGAGATCATCACCAGCGCCTTGTGGTCGGTGAAGAACGCGGCGGTAAAAAAGCCATAGATGGGGATCTTGGCCGAGCAGCTCATATAGGGCGTCAGCAGAATGGTCATCTTCCGATCCCGGTCCGAGGACACCGTGCGGGTGGCCATGATGGCCGGCACCGAGCAGCCGAAGCCGATCAGCAGCGGCACGATGCTCCGCCCGGACAGACCGATCTTCCGCAGCAGCTTGTCCATGACAAAGGCCACCCGGGCCATGTAGCCGGTGTCCTCCAGAATGGACAGGAAGAAAAACAGCGTCACGATAATGGGCAGGAATGACAGCACGCTGCCCACACCGGCGAAGATACCGTCAATAATAAGGCTGTGCACCACCGGGTTGATGCCGTAGGCGGTCAGCGCCCCGTCCACGCCGGCGGTCACGTAGTCGATACCCAGCGCCAGCAGATCGCTTAGCCCCTGGCCAATAACATCGAACGTCAGCCAGAAGATCAGCAGCATCACGCCGAAGAATACCGGCAGCGCCGTGTATTTCCCCGTCAGTACCCTGTCCCAGGCCACGCTGCGCTTGTGCTCCTTGCTCTCATGGCACTTGACCACCGCGTCGGCGGTGACCTGCTCGATGAACGTATACCGCATATCCGCCAGCGAGGCGTTGCGGTCCAATCCGTTCTCCGTCTCCATCTGCACGATGCAGTGCTCCAGCAGCTCCCTCTCGTTCTGATCCAGCACCAGCCGGTCCGCCATATCCCTGTCGCCCTCAATGAGCTTCGTGGCGCAGAACCGGGGCGGCAGACCCAGCCGCTCAGCGTGGTCCTCGATCAGATGCACCACCGCATGGACGCACCGGTGCACCGGCGAATTCGCCGCGCAGAAGTCATAGACCTTGGGCAGCACCCGGTTTTTCGCCGTCTCCACCGCCCGGTCCATCAGCTCGGACACACCCTCGCCCTTGGCGGCGGTAATGGGCACCACGGGAATGCCCAGGTCGTCGGACAGCTTCTGCACGTCGATGGTGCCGCCGTTGGCGCGCACCTCGTCCATCATGTTCAATGCCAGCACCATAGGCACCCGCAGCTCCAGCAGCTGCAGTGTCAGGTACAGGTTGCGCTCGATGTTGGTGGCATCCACGATGTTGATGATGCCGTCCGGCTTCTGGTTCAGTATGTAGTCCCGCGTGACGATCTCCTCCTGAGTATAGGTACGCAGGGAGTAGATACCCGGCAGGTCCACTACGGTGCACTCCTTGTGCTCCCGTACCTCTCCGGACTTCTGGTCCACCGTCACGCCGGGGAAATTCCCCACGTGCTGGTTGGAGCCGGTCAAAGCATTGAACAGCGTAGTCTTGCCGCAGTTCTGGTTGCCCGCCAATGCAAAGATCATACGCGATCCCTCTTTTCCACGGTGATCTGTCGGGCGTCCTCCACCCGCAGCGTCAACTCATAGCCCCGCACGTGTATCTCAATGGGATCCCCCATAGGGGCCACCTTCCGCAGTGTCACCAGCGTCCGTGGCGTCAGTCCCATATCCAGCAGACGGCAGCGCAGTGCGCCCTCCCCGCCCACAGCGGTGATGACGCCGCTGTCGCCGATCTTCAGTTCATTCAGTGTCATAGTGCGTTACCTCAACAGCCTATCTGTATTGTGTGGTATGATGTTAGCACAGGCTAACCGCTCTGTCAAGAAACACCCGCCATTGTAACGACAGTTAAATATATTTAACTGTCACTTGCTTTTACGCCAGTCGTGTGTTATACTTCAGTTAGAGTACTCTAAGTGTCAAGGGAGGTACCGCCGTGGTATTACAGGAATCCGGCGAGATGTATCTGGAGAGCATCCTGGTCCTGATTCGTCAGGGGAAGGCCGTCCGTTCCATCGACATCGTGGACTATATGGGCTACTCCAAGCCCAGCGTCAGCCGCGCCGTAGGCCTGCTGAAGGCCGGGCAGTATATCGACGTAGACAACGGCGGCTACATCACCCTCACCGCCGCCGGGCGCGAGGTAGCCGAAAAGATCTACGAGCGCCACACGGTCCTCACGGACTTTCTCCGCCGCCTGGGTGTGGACGAGGCCAGCGCTGCCGAGGACGCCTGCCGCATGGAGCACGTCATCAGTGACGCTACCTTCCAGGCCCTGAAGCGTCATCTTGCATCCCCCCAATAACCGCTGAACAAGCCGCCCTCCGGCGGTTCCTTTCACACAAAAGCCTCCCCCGGTTTCGCCGGGGGAGGCTCATTCTCCGCCTCCGGCCAAGCCGGAGACCTTGCTTTTCAGTTGCTGTCGGCGCTGTACAGCCCCGCTGCGTCGTCCAGCGGCACGGAGAACGTCACCGTCTGCGCCTCAGTGTGGGCGCCGGCCTTCTCCATGATGGACTGCATGATGGCCGCCCGCTTATCGGCGGAGGTCACCAGGAAGATCATCTCCCGTTCCTCCGAGATGGCCATGCCGAAGAACTTGTTGGTGTTCCCCGCGTCGGTAGCCCGGGCGTGAATGACCGTACCGCCCCGCGCGCCGGCGGCGGAGGCCGCCTCCATCACCGCGTCGGTGTACCCGGTATTGGTGATCGCCACGATCAGCTGATACGCGTTCTCGTTCATCTGCTCTTCCTCCTTCACAGTCATATCCGGCTGCGCGTCGCTTTTGCCGGAGATCAGATAGTTCAGCGCCGTCCTTCCGCCCACGCTGCTCAGGTGCAGGCACACGGCGATACCGCTGCCGGGCCGGTCGATCCGCATGGTGTCCACCAGCTCCCGCATCAGCACCTCCTTGACAGCCGGCGTCACCACGGAGAACATCACGGACTTCTCCGTAGCCTCCAGACCCAGATAGCTCAGCACGTCGTTGCTGGCGGTGCCCCGTCCCAGGGCGGTGAACACCACCGGCGCGCCGAAAGCCCGGTAGAAATCCAGAAAATGCGTGGCGCCCATGACCCGGTTGGTGATGGTGATCATCAGATACAGACGGTTCTTGGTTGTTTCAGACATATCTCCACCTCCTCAGCACAGCTCGATAAGCTCCTCCACCGCCACAGGCGCGGCAGGAGCAGGTGCGCGGCGCAGCTTTCTCTGATAGCTCAGGCCCAGCAGCTGTATGGTCACCAGCGGCGTCATGGCCACCATCGCCACCACACCGAAAGCGTCCGTCACCAGATTGCCGCCCACAGCGTCGCAGGCGCCCAGGGCGAAGGGCAGCAGGAACGTAGCCGTCATGGGTCCGGAGGCCACGCCGCCGGAGTCGAAGGCCACGGACGTAAAGATCTGCGGCACCACGAAGCTCAGCGCCAGACTCAGCACATAGCCCGGCACCAGGAACCACATGATGGAGATACCCGTCAGCACCCGGATCATAGCCAGCCCCAGCGAGATGGCCACGCCCACAGACAGCGCCAGGTTCATGGCGTGAGCCGGGATGGAACCGGCGGTGATCTCCTCCACCTGCTTGTTCAGCACATGGACAGCCGGCTCCGCCTGTACGATGAAATAACCGATGACCATAGCAATGGGGATAAGTATCCAATTATAGGTATGGCTGGCGATGCTGCCGCCCAAAAAGCTGCCCACGGGCATAAAGCCCACGTTCACGCCCATCAGGAAGATGGTCAATCCTATGTACACATACACCAGACCGATGACCATGTGCAGTATCTCCTTGCGCTTGAGTCTGCGGGTCACCAGCTGGAACAGGATCAGGAAAGCGCCGATAGGCAGCAGCGCCGATGCCGTCTCCTTCAGATAGTGAGGTATCTCGCTGAGATACAGATCGAACATCTCCACCGTGTCCTTGGCATCCGGCATGACCGCCGCGGTGTAAGCGCTTCCGTCCGGCTTATACAGCAATCCAAGGATCAGCACCGTGATGATCGGCCCGATAGAGCACAGCGCCACCAGGCCGAAGCTGTCGCCCCCTGCCTGCTTGTCGCTTCGCACGGCGCACACGCCCACGCCCAGCGCCATGATGAACGGCACCGTCATGGGTCCGGTGGTCACACCGCCGGAGTCAAAAGCCACCGCCCAGAAATCCGGCGACACGAACATCGCCAGCGTGAACACGATGGCGTAAAACCCGATCAGCAGCCACCGCAGCTGGATACCCAGCACGATACGCAGCAGGGCGATGACCAGGAACACACCCACGCCCACCGCCACGGACCAGATGATCACGTTGTTCTCGATGGCCGGTACCTGGTTGGCCAGCACCTGCAGATCCGGCTCCGCCACGGTAATGATCATGCCGATGAGGAAGCCCACCACCGTGATGATCCACACCTTCTTTCGCCGTGTGATCTCGGAGCCTACCGCCTGTCCCAGCGGGATCATGGACATCTCCGACCCCAGCGTGAACAGTCCCATGCCGGCGATCAGCATCACGCCGCCCAGCAGGAACGCCACCATGGCGTTGTTGGGCACCGGTGCAATGGTGAAGCACAGCACCAGCACGATCAGCATTACCGGCAATACCGATGTCAGCGACTCGTGCAGCGGTTTTTTGAATACAGCAAAGACGTTTTCCGCCTTCTGCCGTTTTTTACGCAGTCTCGCCTGCTCGTCCTGAATAGTCCTGTGGCTCAAGTCTACCTTCCTTTCCTCGTCCTCCATAGCCTATACCAAAAAGCGGCGCATCTGTCCGTATCGGGCAGACACGCCTCCGCATCTTAACAGGTATATTGTACCATATGTTCACTTTTGGCACAACCCCACCGCTGTTAATAATGTGTGAAGATTGCACAGGGTTTTTTACGCCGTTTTCTCCACCAGTGCCGCCGCGTGGGCCGCTATGCCCTCGCCGCTGCCGGTAAATCCCAGTCCCTCCTCCGTCGTCGCCTTCACAGAAACGCGTCCCGCGTCCAGTCCCATGGCCGCCGCCAGTCTCTCCCGCATCTCCAGGATAAAGGGCGCCAGCCTCGGCGCCTGCGCCGCCACCGTAACGTCCACATTCACAATGGTCCAGCCCGCCTCCGCCAGCACCGCCGTCACCTGCCGCAGCAGCGCCGTGCTGTCCGCCCCGGCGTAGCGCGCATCGCTGTCCGGAAACAGCTTGCCGATGTCCCCCAGCGCCGCCGCACCCAGCAGGGCATCCATCACCGCGTGGGTCAGCACGTCCGCGTCGGAGTGCCCCAGCAGCCCCTTCTCAAAGGGCACCGTCACACCGCCCAGCACCAGGGCGCGGCCCGGTACCAGCCGGTGTACGTCATAGCCGTATCCAATGCGCAGATCCGTCATGCTCTGTTCTCCCTCTCCCGCAGGAATGCCTCTGCCATGGTCAGGTCCTCCCGCGTGGTGATCTTGATGTTCTCCCGCCAGCCGGGGGCCAGCCATACCTCCTTGCCCAGCCGTTCCACGGCGGAGCAGTCGTCCGTGATGTCCGCCCCGGCCTGAATAGCCGACTGCAGAGCAGCCTTCAGGATGTTCGCCTGAAACACCTGTGGTGTCTGTACGGCGTACAGCGTTTTCCGGTCCGGCGTGGACTGCACCAGCCCCGCCATATCCGCCACCTTCACCGTGTCCGTCACCGGCAGCGCCGGCGCGGCGGCATAGGTCCGCTGTCCCAGCCGCACCATGTCGTCCACCTGCTCCGGCAGGATCAGCGGCCGCGCGCCGTCATGCACCGCCAGCAGCTCGCAGCTGTCGCCGGCCGCCAGCGCCGCCAGCAGCACCGACTGAGTGCGGCTCCCGCCGCCCTCCACCACGCGCAGCGGCGTTTTGACATTCGCCCCGGCACACAGGGCCGCGATCTCCTCCAGGCGCTCCGGGCTTACCGCCACCACGATCTCGTCGATCAGCGCCGCCTCATCCAGCGCCCGCAGCGTCCGCAGCAGCACTGGCACGCCGCACAGCGGCGCCGTCAGCTTATCCGTGCCGCCCATGCGCTCAGAGCGCCCCGCGGCAGGCACCAGCGCCGCGCAGCGGGGGTGCCGTTCCTTTTTCCGGTTTAACAGCTTGTCAAAGAGCTTCCCCATCGTCATTCACACGCTCCCGTCATCACCGCGCCATCCAGCAGACGCTCCGCCTCTTGGTATCCGATCTCCCGCACCATCGCCAGCTCCGACAGCAGTATCTCCTTGGCACTGTGCAGCATTTTTCTCTCTCCGGTGGACAGTCCCCGCGCCGCCTCCCGCCGCATCAGGGACTTGACCACCCGTGCCACCTCCGTCAGGTCGCCGCTTTTCAGCCGCGCCATGTTCTCCCTGTAGCGGCGGTTCCAGTTGCGCTCCTCCTCCACCGTCAGCGATGGGATGGCCGAGAGCACCGCGTCCATCCTCTCCCGGTCATACAGCAGCCGCACGCCGATGGCCTCGCAGTTATCAGTGGGCAGCTTCAGTACCAGTCCGCTGACGGCTTGACGGAACACATAGTACGTCCGCGCCGCGCCGTACAGCAGCTCCTCCGTCACGCTCTCAATAACGCCCGCCCCGTGCATGGGGTGCACCACCCGCTGACCGATGCCGTACATACCGACGCCTCCCTTCCTGCTGTTCTTGTAGAAAATTATACCGTATTCCCCCACTTTTTACAAGGGATTTCCGTATCTTTCCCGTAAAAAGCACGGTCCCAGGCACTGCCTGGGACCGTGCTTTTCCGTTATCTCGCCTCGTACAGTGCCTTGCAGGCCCGGTACATCTCGTAGCAGTCCACCTTGGCCACCACCTCGAAGGGCGCGTGCATGCTCAGCACCGGCACGCCGGCGTCCAGCGTGGCGATGTTCCGGTTGGCCATATACTGTGCCACCGTCCCGCCGCCGCCGGCGTCGATCTTGCCCAGCTCGCAGATCTGCCACCGCACGCCCGCGCCGTCCAGCACCGCGCGCACATAGGCCACCGTCTCCGCGTTGGCGTCCGAGGAACCGGACTTGCCCCGCGCGCCGGTGTACTTGCAGATACCCACGCCGTAGTTGACGAAGGCCGCGTTCTTCTTCTCGTACACATCGGCAAAGTTGGGGTCATAGGCCGCCGTCACGTCGGCGGACAGGCAAAAGGCGTTCTCAAAGCACGCCTTCAGCGGCACGTTCTGGCCGTCGCACAGGTCAGACATAAAGGCGTCAAAGGCCGCGGACTGCATACCTGTCACGCCCATGGAGCCGATCTCCTCCTTGTCCGCCAGCACGCACACCGCCGTCTTGTCCGGCGTTTCGATATCCAGCAGCGCCCGCAGCGCCGCGTAGCCGCACACCCGGTCGTCGTGACCGTAGGACCCGATCATGCTGCCGTCAATACCGATGTCCACCGCCTCCGCGGCGGGAACAGCCTCCAGCTCCGCGGAGGCGAAGTCGCTCTCCGTGATGCCGTACTTGTCGTGCAGCCGCTTCATCACATGCAGCTTCACCCGGTCCTTGTCCTCGCTGTCCCCGATGGGCCGGCTGCCCACCAGCAGGTTCAGCGTCTCGCCGGGCACCGCCTCGTTCAGGGGCTTCCGGCCCTGTTCGCCGCCCAGATGGGGCAGCAGGTCCGTGATGACCAGCCGGGGCTCACCCGCCTCGCCGATGCACACGTCTACCACGCTGCCGTCCTTCTTGGCCACCACGCCCCGCAGCTGCAGGGGGATAGTTACCCACTGGTACTTGCGGATACCGCCGTAGTAGTGGGTCTTGAAATATGCCATCTCGCTGTCCTCATACAGCGGCGTGGGCTTCAGATCCAGCCGCGGCGAGTCGATATGCGCCGCCGCGATCTGCGCGCCCTCGGCCAGGCTCTCCTTACCGATGACCGCCAGCATCAGCCCCTTGCCCCGGTTGCAGGTGTACACCTTATCCCCGGCCTTCAGCGCCATGCCGCGCTTATACTGCACAAAGCCCTTCGCCTCTGCCGCGGCGATAGCCGCCCGGGCGCTGAGCCGTTCGGTCTTTCCCTCGTTCAGGAATGCCTTGTAGTCCGCGCAGTAGGCCTCCATCTCCGCCAGCTGCGCCTCGTCCAGCGTATCATACCCGTTCTTGTCATTCCGCAGCAGCTGCTCCCGCAGCGCCTTCATTTCCTCGCTCATGCTCGTTCCTCCTTCAATATCGTCTCCAGCGCCTGCCGTGCCTTTTCCGTAAAGGCCGCCGCGCTGCCGCAGTCGTTCACCAGCACGTCCGTGCACCGGGCCCGGTAAAATGCCTCGTCCTTCTGTGCCCGCACCCGCAGCCGCGCGTATGCCTCCGGTATACCGTCCCGTGCCATGATGCGCGCCACCCGCGTCTCCGCCGGCGCGATCACCGCCACCGTCCGGCGGCACAGCCCGTCCAGCCCGCTTTCGATCAGGTTGATGGCGTCAATGCCCACCACCGCCGCGTCGCTCGCGTCCATCCGCCGCCGCAGCTCCCGGGGCAGTCGTGCATAGATGATCCCGTTCAGCGTCTCCAGCGCCGCCGGATCGCCGAATACGAGGTTCCCCAGCTTCTGCCGGTCCAGACCGCCGTCCGCCGCAAACACCGGGCCGAACGCCCCGGCGATGGCCCCCCGCAGCGCTCCGTCCGTCCGCAGCAGCTCATGGTAGATGGCGTCGCAGTCCAGCACCAGCCCGCCCAGCTGCTCCAGCGCCCGCAGGGCGCTGGTTTTGCCCGCGCCGGTAGGCCCCGTGAAGCCGATGACCAACGGCGACGCGTCCACCGTGTGGAACCCCGCCGCCTTTTTCAGCCGGTTGCTCACCGCCAGTCCCAGTCCCGCCTCGTCCGGGCACTGGGCATAGATGGCCGTCACCTCCGTCTCGTCGAAGGTCCGCAGCGCGTCGAACACGCGCTGTGCCTGAGCCAGCTTGTCTCCTGCCGGTCCCAACCGATGTACAATGTGCCCCGCGAACAGCGGCGCGTACTCGTCAAAGCAGATGACCCCGGCCCCCGCCGACAGGTGCGCCGCGATGTATGCCGCGCTTCGCCGCGGCGCGCCCGTCACCACCGTCACGGCAGCCCGGGGCGCGTAGTGCCGGTACTTCATTCCTGGTGCCTTGGCCTTCTCCCCGTCGGACAGCTTCTGCCGCACGGCCTTGTCCACGGCCACCTCTCCCAGCACAGCCTCCAGTGCCTCCAGCGGCAGTCCGCCGGGCCGCAGCAGCCGGGGTGGCTGCACCGTCAGATCGATAATAGTGCTCTCTACGCCTACGGCGCAGGGCCCGCCGTCCACGATGCCGTCGATCTTGCCCATCATGTCCTCCATCATGTGCCGCGCACAGGTGGGGCTGGGCCGTCCGGAGGTATTCCCGCTGGGCGCCGCCACCGGCGTATCCGCTGCCGCGATAATGGCCCGCGTCACCGGATGGTCCGGGCAGCGGACGCCCACGGTATCCAGCCCGCCGGTGGTCCGCAGGGGCACGCAGTCCCGCCGGGGCAGGATCATGGTCAGCGGCCCCGGCCAGAACCGTTCCGCCAGCGCATAGGCCGTGTCGGGGATATCCACACAGCAGCGTTCCAGCCAGCCCGCGTCCGGCACGTGCAGGATCAGCGGGTTGTCCTGTGGCCGTCCCTTGGCCTCGAAAATACGGCGCACCGCGTCCTCGTTGAGCCCGTCGGCCCCCAACCCGTATACCGTCTCCGTGGGGATACCCAGCAGGCCGCCCCGGCGAAGGATCGCCGCCGCCTCCGTGATGGCGTTTCTGTCCGTTTCCGGATGGAATATGATGGTCTCCATCACCCGAACCTCGTTTCTTCTGCTCTTTTATTCCGCCGCAGCGGCAAAACTCCTCTTTTTACAGCCCCAGGTCCTCCCCCACGAGAATGACCTTGATACGCTCATGCACCATGGAGTACCGCGTCACCACCACATAGGAACAGATGCAGTCCGGACTGGTGCAGTCACCGCACTGTCCGGTCAGGCCGCAGGGCGTCTTGATACCGAACCGCTGTGCGTTGGCCGGCGCAGCGATGTTCCGGGCGCGGGCAATGGCGTCGTCCAGTGTGCCCAGCACCTTGTTCATACCGGCGATGACCAACACCTGCCGGGGGCCGTAGCACATGGCCGCCACCCGATTGCCCATGCCGTCGATATTCACCAGCTGCCCGTCCTTGGAGATGGCGTTGCTGCTCATCAGGAACGTGCCGCAGCTCAACGCCTGGTGCATCAGCGCCTGCTTCTCTGCCGGGTCCTTAGCGGTATCCCGGTCGATGAGGGTATAGCCCTCCTGCGCCAGCCGCTGCTTCAGCCCCAGCTCGTCCACCGTCATCACGCCGCCCCAGGATACACTGTCCGTCTTGGGGATCAGCTCCAGCGCCTTCTCCACGGCCTCGGCAGCGGTGGAACAGTAATAGGCGTCAAAGTGCCGCTTCTTCATAGCCTCCACCGTCTTGGGGCCGGACAGGTCATACATTTTCTTCTTATTCTCGTTCATGGTCAACTCTCCTTTCCCTCCTGCAGCCGTTGGGCCTGGTCGTTCAGGGTCAGCGCATCGATCATACCGTCCAGATCACCGTTAATGATGGCCGCAATGTTGAAGTTTTTATTGTCTCCCGTCAGCCGATGATCCGTGACCCGGTTCTGCGGGAAATTATACGTTCTGATCTTGCCGCTTCTGTCGCCGGTGCCCACCTGGCTCTTCCGTGTGGCGGCGATGGCGGCGTTCTGCTTCTCCTGCTCCGCCTCGTACAGCTTCGAGCGCAGGATCTTCATGGCCCGATCCTTGTTCTTATACTGGCTGCGCTCATCCTGGCACTCCACCACCACGCCCGTGGGCAGATGGGTGATGCGTATGGCGCTCTCCGTCTTGTTCACGTGCTGTCCCCCCGCGCCGGAGGAACGGAACGTGTCGATCTGCAGGTCCTTGGGGTCGATGGAAAACTCAACCTCCTCCGCCTCCGGCATCACCGCCACCGTGGCGGCGGAGGTCTGGATGCGCCCGGAGGACTCCGTCTCCGGCACCCGCTGTACCCGGTGTGTCCCGGCCTCGAATTTCAGCCGTGACCAGGCGCCCGCGCCCTCGATCTCGGCGCTGACCTCCTTCACACCGCCCAGCTCCGTCATGTTCTCACTGACGATGCTCAGCGTCCAGCCCCGGCGCTCGGCGTACATGGTGTACATCCGCAGCAGGTCGGCGGCGAATAGTGCACCCTCCTCTCCGCCGATACCGGCCCGTATCTCCAGTATCACGTTCTTCTCGTCATTGGGGTCCCGGGGCAGCAGCAGCCGCTTCAGCTCCTCCTGCAAGCGCTCCATATCCCCCTTGGCGCCGGCCAGCTCCTCCTGTGCCAAAGCCCGCAGCTCCGGGTCGGACAGCATCTCCTCCGCCTCCCGGGCGGTGTCCTGCGCCCGCAGATACGCCTGCCAGCATTCCACCACCGGCGTCAGCTCCTTCTGCTCCCGGCGCAGCGCCGTCAGCCGTTCCCGATCCGTATACACCGCCGGGTCTGCCAGCTGCTGCTCCACCTCTGTCAAATGCGCCGCAAGGGCGCTCAGCTTCTCCTGCATGGCCCGTCCTCAGTCGTTCTCCAGCAGGCGGCGCACATTCTGGATAAAGTCGTTCCGCCAGAACTCATACCCCTCGCTGCCCGGCCGCAGCGACACCGCTAACCGATGGGTCTGCCCGGTATACATATCCATCTGGTCATAGACCTCCTCACTGCGCTGGGTGGTGCTCCGCGTGACCACATAGGCCACGTTTTCCATCTCCAGTCCCCGCCGCTTCAGCAGCGCGCGAATGGGGCTGGCGCACCGCCCCGCCCACACCGGACTGCCCACGATCACCAGCTTGTACGCGCCCAGCGGCTTCTCCGTCTCAAAGGGCTGCAGGGGTCGGGTGGATGTCTTCATGGCGTCCATACCGCAGCGCATATATCCCCGCCAGCCGCTGCGGTCGCAGTCGTCGGTGATCGCCGTGATCTCCGCGCCCAGCGCCTCGGCGATCTCCTTGACCGCCCGGCGGGTATGCCCGGTCCGGGAATAGTAAATGCACAAAATATCACTCATGTTATCGCTCCTCCTGTTCCTCGGCCTGCAAGCTCAGTTCTTCCCAGCGCTCCATCTCCTGCTCCAGCCGCTTCTGCACGTCCTGCTGTTCCTGATACAGCGCGTTCAGCTTCTCCGCGTCGCAGGCATTCTCCGCCATCTCCGCCTCCAGCCGCGCGCTGTCCGCCTCCAGCCTGGCGATAGCCGTCTCGCAGATGGTCAGCTGCTTTTTCGCCGCCTGCTGGACCCGGTTGCCCCGGCTGCCGTTCTTTTTCGGCGCAGCGGACTGTACCTGTACCGCGGCCGCCGCGGCGGCGCGTTCCTCCTCCTTGGCCTGCCGGTACTGTGCAAAGCCCATAGGATAGTCCGTGATGACGCCCCCGGCCAGCTCCCACACACGGGTGGCGAACCGGTTGATGAAATACCGGTCGTGGCTCACGAACAGCAGCGTCCCGTCGAAAGCCTCCACCGCCTGCTCCAGCCACTCCCGCGAGTCGATATCCAGATGGTTCGTCGGCTCGTCCAATATCAGCAGATTGATGCTCTCGTCCATCAGCATACACAGCCGCAGGCGGCTCAGCTCGCCGCCGGACAGCACGCTGACGCTCTTGAACACATCCTCTCCGGTGAACTGATACGCCGCCAGCCGGTTCCGCGCCGACTGCGGCGTGATGTCCAGCTCATAGAGCATCGTGTCCAGTATGGACCTCTCCGGGTGCTCGAAGTGTATCACCTGCGGCAGATACGCCGCCTTCACCGCCGGCCCCAGCCGTATAACGCCGCTGTCCGGGCGCTCGCTGCCGGTCAGCATATTCAGCAGCGTGGTCTTTCCCGTGCCGTTCTCGCCCAGCAGAGCGATGCGCTCGCCCCCCTCGCACCGCAGATACACATCCTCAAACAGCCGCTTCTCGCCGAAGGCCTTGCTGACGCCCTTGATCTGCAATACCTCGTCGCCCTTGAACTCCCGGCTCTGGAACCGCGCCTCCAGCCTCCGCGCCTTCGTGGGCTTCGCCGTGGTCCGCATACGTTCAATGCGCTTCTCCATGCTGAAGGCCCGCTTGTGCAGCGCGTCGTTGCCCATGAAGGCCCACAGGTGCATCTGCTCCGCCGCCTTTTCCAGCTGCGCGATCTTCGCCTGCTCCTTCAGGTACTGCTTCATGCGCTCCTGATACCGCCGTTCCTTCTCGATGGCATAAAAGCTGTAATTTCCGCTGTAAAACTCCGCTTTTCCGTCCTGTATCTCGATGATCCGCGTCACGGTCCGGTCCAGGAAATACCGGTCATGGCTGATGGTCAGCACCGTGCCCCGGAACCTCCGCAGATACCCCTCCAGCCACTCCGTGGCCTGCAGGTCCAGATGGTTGGTGGGCTCGTCCAGCAGCAGGATGTCCGTATCCTCCAGAATGAGCCGTCCCAGGTTCACCCGGGTCTTCTCTCCGCCGGACAAACACGCGAATTCCCGCTGCCGCATTTCCCTCGGGATGCTCAGGCCGTTGGCCACCTTGTTCACCGCCGTCTCCGTGTCCCAGCCGCCCAGTCCCTCGAATTTGGCGTTCAGCTCGCCGTACCGCCGCAGCGTATCCGCGCCGCTGTCCCCCTGCTCCATCCGCAGGGCCAGCGCATCCATCTCGTCCTTCATCCGAAACATCCGCGCGAAGGCCGTCTGCAAAACGTCCTCCACCGTGTACCCCTCCGGATACACAGGGATCTGCGAGATCAGTCCCACCCGCCGGCCAGCGGCGATCTGTACCTCTCCCTCGTCCGGCTCCAGCTCCCCGGTGAGCATACGGAACACCGTGGTCTTTCCGGCGCCGTTCCGCCCCAGCAGTCCCACGCGCTCCCCGCTGTCCACCTGAAAGCTCAGTCCGTCCAGTATTCTCTTTTCCAGATCAAAGGACTTCACCAGCCCTGTAACGCGAATGTCGACCATTTACTCTTTCTCTAATTCCTTTACGATGTTCTCAAAATGCATGGCGCGGGACGCCTTCACCAGCACCGCCGTCCCCGGCGTGAACCGCGCCCGTACAGCGGGCATGGCCTCCTCCACACCGGCGAACCACCGCGCCTCCGGATCTGTCTCGGTCAGGGCCTTCATCTTCTCCCCCACCGCCACGGTCTCGATGCCCAACTCCCGGCACAGCGTCCCCATATCCCGGTGGGCCTGGGCCGTCAGCGCGCCCAACTCACCCATGTCGCCCAGCACCGCCAGGCGCTTTTTCTGCCGGCTGGCAGCCAGCATACGGATGCCCTCCGCCATGGACTGCGGATTGGCGTTGTAGCAGTCGTCGATGACCAGCCGATCCCCGTCCATACGGATCAGGTGCATCCGGCTCCCTACCGGCGCATAGGCCGCCGTCCCCGCGGCGATCTCCGCCGCCGTCAGGCCCAGCCGTTCGCCGATGGCTGCCGCCATGGCCATGGGATAGACCATGTGCCGCCCCGGCGCCGCCGTCTCCAGCCGATAGGCCGCCTGTCCCGTGGTCACGGTGCAGGCCATGCCCTCCAGCCCCCGGTCGTCGATGTCCGTAACGCGGACATCGCAGTGCTCGCCCACGCCGCAGCGCAGGATGATCTGTGGCAGCGTCACCGTGTTCAGCAGCTCGTCGTCGCCGTTGAGCACCGCGACGCCCTCCGGGGTCAGATTTTCAAATATCTCACACTTGGCCTGCAAAATGCCCTGCCGTGTGTTGCCCAGATTTTCGATGTGGGCGTCGCCCACGTTGGTGATAACGGCGATATCCGGCCGTACCATCTCGCCCAGATACCGTATCTCCCCAAAGTGGTTCATGCCCGTCTCGATCACCGCCGCCTCGTGCTCCGGCATGAGCCGCAGCAGCGTCAGCGGCGCGCCGATGTCGTTGTTGAGGTTCCCCTCCGTCCGCAGCGTCTCGTATTTCTGCGTCAGCACTGCGGCGATCATCTCCTTGGTTGTAGTCTTGCCCACGGAGCCGGTCACCTGTACCACCGGCAGCCGGAACTGCCCCCGGTACCATGCGGCCAGCGCCTTCAGCGCCAGCCGCGTGTCGGGTACCTGAATGTAAAACTTCCCCGGCAGCAGTGCCTCCGGCGTCTTTGCCGTCAGGCATCCCGCCGCCCCGGCCTCCAGCGCCTTTTCGATATAGGCGTGGCCGTCGAAGCGTTCCCCCACCAGAGGGATGAACAGCGCTTCCTGCGGCACGCGGCGGCTGTCGGTGGTCACGTCGCGCACCGCCGCGCCGCTGCTCTGCAACACCGTGCCGCCCACCGCGGCGCAGATGGTCTGTACCGTCAGCGGCATCATGCCCGCGCCGCCTTTCGCGCCGCCAGCGACAGCTCCACGATCTTCTCGCACAATTCGCCGTAGTTCAGTCCCACCTGCGCCGCCTCCTGGGGCACCAGACTGGTAGGCGTCATGCCCGGCAGGGTGTTGATCTCCAGGCACCAGGCCTGACCGTTCTCGTCCAGAATGAAGTCCGAACGGGAGTACACGCTCAGCCCCAGCCCCTTGTGCAGCTTCAGGGCCATCTCACCCACCTGCTTCCACGCCGCGTCCGTGATAGGCGCGGGGCACAGCTCCACCGCACCGCCGGCCTGATACTTGCTCTCATAGTCGAAATAGACGCCCTTGGGGATGATCTCCACCGCCGGCAGATAGTCGTCGCCCAGCACGGCGATCTGTATCTCCCGGCCCTTGATCTTCTGCTCCACCACCACATGGTCGCCGTAGCGCAGCAGGTCACGCAGGGCCTTCTCCAGCTGTTCCTTCGTGTCCGGCAGCGCCACACCGATGGAGCTGCCGCCGTTGACGATCTTCACGGCACAGGGCACCGGCAGCTCCTCCGTCAGCTGGGGGATATCGCTCTCGGTATAGTGGATGTCGTGCCACGGAGCCGTGCGAATACCGAGAGAGTCCATCATCCGCTTCGTCACGGATTTATCCATGGCCATGCCGCTGCCCAGATACCCGGATCCGGTGTAGGGCACGCCCAGCAGATCCAACGTGGCCTGTATGCGGCCGTCCTCGCCGCAGCTTCCGTGCAGCGCCAGAAATACCACGTCCGCCATGCGGCACACGGTCAGCACGTCCTTGCCCAGCAGGCTGGGGCTCTGGTCCCTCCGGCTGCGGCGCACCGCCTCCAGGTCCGGCTCCACGCGCTCCACCCGGCTCTGGCCGCACAGGCCGTCCGGCGCGTCAAAGATATCCTCCAACGCGCCCTCGTAGTCCTCCAACCCCAAAAACATATCCACCAGAATGGCCTTGTGTCCCCTCTCCCGCAGCGCCCTGCACACGCCGGTGCCGCTGGTCAGCGCCACCTGGCGCTCTGTGGACAGTCCGCCCGCCAATACCACGATCTTCATAAGCGTACCCTCACTTTTAGGCGGCACAGCGAAAAACGGCCCTGTGCCCCCATGATTTGATATATTATTATAGCACAGCGCCCCGCTGATTACAACCGATTTTGCCCGCCGGTGTGTAAACAAACAAAGAACGCCCCGGCACAGCCGCGGCGTTCTTTTGTTGTCTTTCCTATCGCAGCCAGTCGGGCTTTGCCCGCCCGTGTACGCCGGACACCAGCCCCATACAGGCAAACAGCATCACCAGCGACGAGCCGCCGTAGCTGATGAAGGGCAGCGTCAGTCCGATGACCGGCATCACGAACAGGCACATACCCACATTGATGATGACCTGAAAGATAATGACACTGGCCACACCGATGCAGGCATAGCCCTCCAGCCGGGTCTTGGCGTGCCGCGCCACATACAGGCACCGCAGTATAATGGCCGTCAGCAGCGCCAGCGTCAGCAGGCAGCCCACCAGCCCCAGCTCCTCACCGATCACGGAGAAAATAAAATCCGTGTGCCGGTGCGGCAGGCTGGACGCCGCCTCGCTTTGGGTCTGCGTGCCGCGAAACAGCCCCTGCCCGAATATCCTTCCGCCGCCCAGTGTCAGCAGGCTCCGGGTCTGCTGCCAGCCGGTGTTCAGCGGGTCATAGCTGTGGTCGAACAGGACGATGAACCGGTTTTTCATGTAGGTATCCAGCAGGTCCAGGTCCCACATGGCGTAGAACAGCAGTCCCGCCGCGCCGCCGCCGATCAGGAACCACCGCAGCGCCACCCCCGCCACAAAACACATACACGCGAAGATAAACAGGAACACCAGCGCACTGCCCATGTCGGAGGATATCTTGTAGTACAGCGCAAAGATCACGCCGAAGTGTGCCGCCAGCATGACGATGGAGGAAATCGACCGCAGGTCCCGGTTCTCCTTCAGCCACGAGAGCTGTTTCGCCAGCACGATAATAAACGTCAGCTTCACGATCTCCGCCGGCTGCACCTTCACCGGCAGGAACGGGAACTCCAGCCATGCCTTGTTGCCGGTATCCCCGGCAATGCCGAGGGGCGTTGCCAGCAGCAGGATGAACACCACGCCCACCAGGAATATCCACTTCCAGTACTTCGCCAGCTCGTTCAGGTCCACCTGCGACACCACGATATACAGCACCGCCCCGATGCACAGCGCCGCCGCCTGTACCAGCACCAGCTTGCTGGTGTGCATATAGTGTGTGGCGCTGGCGATCATCAGTATGCCGAACAGCGACGTGCCGATGCACAGCGCCAGCAGGACAAGATCGGCCTGTCGGAACACGTCATTAAAAAGCTCCCGTATCCGTCGCAGCATGGCGGCACCTCCCTTCCCTCGCATTTCCCCCGAACGGTGCATATCCCCGTTCCCGCATAGTGTACCACGATTTCCCCGCCCTGTAAACCACCATACTTCTATCAAAAATGTTACTGTTTCCGCCTGCTGCTTTCACAGCCCAGCCACCGTTTTCACAGCCCGGCCACCAACAGCGCTATCACCGAAAGGCCCCCCACCGCCAGCGCATAGGGCGTTGCCGCCCGTATGGTGGTCAGGTTGGAAACGCCCGAGCCGGCGGTGGTCATCAGCACCGCATCCGCATAGAAGCACAGACTATATCCCAGGGTAACGCCACTCATCACCGCGGCGATCATCAGCGGCGCAGCCACCCCGGCAGCCAGTCCCATCGGGATGAACACAGGAATAGCGATGGTCATTACCGCCCAGCAGCCACCTACGGCAAATACGGTCAATCCCACCAGCACAAACGCCAGCGGCGCGATCAGGCAGCGGGGCACCGCCCCTCCGATACCGTTGATGAGAATATCAAACAACCCCAATGTACGGTTGGCGTCGCTGAGCATCAGGCCAAAGCCCACCACCACAGCAATGGTGGTCATACCCTTAACGCCGGAAAAGAATCGGGCAAAGTATTCTCCCACCGTCATACGCTTCTGTATCACATACAGCAAGAACTGCACCACCAGGCACACGATGATACCGTGGAGCAAATCATTGTCAAACAGCACCGTGCCGCCCACCAGCGCCGCAAGCGGGATAATAGCGTTCCAAGCCGAGGAGACATTGTGCTCATCCACCTCGTCAATGTCCACCAGCTTCTCGTCCTTTTCTCCCGGCTCAAAGGCTGCGCCGCCGGAGGCCACCCGGTGATACGCCTGACGAAGCATGCCCACTTTCGGAAACCAGCCCAACGCCAGCAGCAGACTTACCAGCATCATCGCCAGCGGATAAAACATGAAGGGCACCGCCTGAAGGTAATCCGTGAACCCCAGGCCGAAGTCGGAGATCAGGCCCACGCTGAAGGCCGTCCAGCTGGTAAAGGGCACCGTCACGCACAGGCAGCATGCCATAATGTTGGTCTGCACCGCCAGGTGCTCCCGGGGCAGACGGTTTTTATCGGAGACATCCCGCAGGCAGATGGTGGTAGTCAGGGCATTCAGATACTCGTCCACGAACATGATCACAGACAGCAGCCACGCCAGCAGCAGCGTTTTGCGGGGCGTGTTGGCCGCCTTCGCCAGCAGATCCCGGAAGCCCATGAGCCCGCCGGAGGCCTGAAACAGCGAGATCATTCCGCCAAAGCCCAGAATACTGCACAGTGCAAACTGATAGGAGCTGTTGCCCAGTGTAGTATACATGGCGTCGATCAGCCCAGTGAAAAAATGCTGGCGATGGACCAGCAGCACGGCCAGCAGGGTAGCCAAGACCATTGCATCTGCCATTTTGCGGGTCTTTAGGGCATATACGATCAAAAACGCCAACGGCAGGAACGCCATAACAGTATGCAGCACAGAAACATCTCCCTTCTCACACAGAGTATAGCAAACTCCAGTGAAAACCGCAACTGCGCATGAAAAAGCCGGCCTGGTGGCCGGCTTTTTCATGCGTCGCTTATACAGACATTCTTTTCACACCAGGGTTCTCCCGCATAAAGGCCAGTGCTTCATCATGGGTGATCGGCGGCTCAAGCCGGACGGTGATCTCCATACGAAGGCAGCCGTCCTGGCGGGTAAGGCTGCTCTCTGTCACCTGGCCGCGGTGCTCCTTCAGCAGATCGTCAAAGCGGGTCCGCAGCTCATCCGTATCCTCCAGCTCCACCAGAAGCTCCTGGGTCGTGAGGGCATCCGCCCCCACAGGGAAGCGGTGGAGAATGATCTGGATGGCAACGAGGACAGCCGCCTCGAACAGGCCCAGCCAATACATACCGGCACCCACAGCCATACCGATGGCGGCGGTACCCCACATACCGGCGGCGGTGGTCAGTCCGCGGATAGAGTTGCCGTTTTTGAATATGACGCCGGCCCCCAGAAAGGATATGCCGCTGACCACCTGGGCGGCAATGCGTGCAGGGTCGGCGCCGCGAAGGCCATCCAGCGTAACACAGTCCAGGAAAGCGTATTTTGAGACGATCATAAACAGCGCGGAGGTACAGGCAATGATGCAGTGGGTACGGATGCCCGCCTCCTTGCGGCGCTTACTGCGCTCCAAACCCACCAGCGCGCCCAAGGCGGCAGACAGCAGCAGGCGAATGAGAAATTCCAGATTGTCGTAAACAGTCAGGGTCGCTTCGGGCACATATTGCGTCAGTCCGGAAAGCATAACAGTCTCCTTTCAGCGGCACAGGCCGCAGGTATGGTACAGCAAGTATAGTGTGCATCGCCGTTTCTTATGCGGTATAGCGGCATTGGTCGGTAATAGCCTCCTTCAGCCGCCGCAGCGTCGGATCGTCCAGATCCCGGGGATAGGGCAGATCCGTCAGATCAAATTCACAGATCGTACTGTCCGGGTGCATGACAATGATCCGCCGCCCCAGCAGCAGCGCCTCCTCCAACTGGTGAGTAACCAGCACGATCGTGCGGGGCAGCTTCTCCTGAATGGCCAGGAGTTGGCTCTGCAGCTCCGCGCGGGTCAAAAAATCCAGGGAGGCAAAGGGTTCATCCATCAGCAGCAGCTCCGCCTGTCCTGCCAGCACCCGGGCCAGGCCCAGACGCTGCTTCATACCGGTGGACAGCTCTGCCGGCGTCAGGTCGGCGTAGTCCTCCAAGCCCACCAGTCGCACGAATTCGCTGGCGCGCTCATAGCGCTCCTCCGGCGTTTTTCCCACGCCGCAGGCCATGGCCACATTCCGCTGCACGCTGGTCCAGGTGATGACATAGGGATCCGGACTAAGCATGGCACTGTGCCAACCCTCCGGAACCCGTATCGTCCCGGTGTCAGGCGTCTCTGTCCCCGCCAGCAGCTTCAGCAGCGTGCTCTTGCCGCAGCCGCTGCGGCCCACGATCACAGTGATCTCTCCGGCAGGAATGGTCAGCGACAGGTCGCGCAGCACCTGTCGGGTACGGCTGGGCCGCGTCTCGCCGGTCAGGACGATATCCGTGCCGTAGGTGGTATAGGCTTTATCCACATGGTCAAGAACAACTGCGTCCATAGCGATACCTCATTTCCTCGTTTCGGCCGCCGGGCAGATGGACGGCACGGCTATCATAGCCCCGGCGGTGGGGCTTGTCAAGCGCCGTCGTCAGCCCAGCATCCCCAGTATCTCCTGCAGGCTGAAATTCTCCCGGTAATAGTCCAGTTCTCCGGCGATCAGCTCATCCAGCACACGCATACCCAGCACCTCCACCGGCGCCTTGTCGTCCGTCAGAAGGCAGTCCCCACCGGTGTAGACCGTCAGATCGGCGGCCACCTCCGCCATCATGGCGGCGTAGTCCCCGTCGGTCAGCGCTGCGCGGCTGGCGGCAAAGCGCTCCGGCAGGCCAGGCGCGTTGGTGCAGAACACCTCCGTATTGGTGTTTCCGGGCACATCGGCCAAGTAGGTGTACGCGAACACGCTGGCCATCGTATCACAGAGGTACTGGTTGATGGAGCCATCCTCCCGGGAGGTCATGTTCAGGTTCACCACCATGACGCCCTCCGGCTTCAGATGCTCCGCCACCGCCGCGAAGAACTCCCGGCTGGACAGCTGAAACGGAATGGTGATGTCCTGATAGGCGTCCACCATGATCACATCAAACTTCTCCTCTGACGCGGTCAGGTAGGCCCGGCCATCGGCTACAGCCACCTCCACCTCCTCCGGCAGGCCGAAATAGGTGCGGGCGATATCGGCGATCTTGCCGTCGATCTCCGCGCCCTGCACGGTCATGCCCGGGAAATAGCGGACGCAGTATCCGGCGTAGGTGCCGGAACCCATGCCCAAGATCATGGCGCTGCGGCCTGTGTTATCGGTACCGTCCATACCCGCCATACAGGGGGCTGCCAGCGCGTAGTCGTAGTACATTCCGGTGAGCTTACCGTCCTTGTTCTGCACCGACTGTACACCGAAGAGCACATTGGTGGAGAGCGTGGTGGTGTGGTCATCATCCTTGACCTGGAGGTAGTTGTAGATGGACTCGTCCTCCAGGGCCAGGTCGCTCTCCCAGAAGGCGAAGCTGTAGGTGGGCAGCGCAAAGCACAACCCCGTCACCAACACCACCGCAATAATACCGGTGACCGTCTTCTTCCGTTCAAAAGTGAAGTAGACAATACCGATAGCGGCCAGCACACCCGCAAAGATCAGGAACGTGGCCGCCGTACCCACCGCCGGGATGGTCAGGAACGTGGGCACAAAGGTGCCGATGATGCTGCCGATGGTGTTCAGCGCATTCAGCTGCCCCACGGTCCTGCCGGTGTCATCCAAATTGTCCACGGTGAACTTGGTCAGGGACGGTGTTACGGTGCCCAGCAGCACACAGGGGAAGGCGAAGATCACCAGGCAGGCTGCCAGCGCCGCCCAGACCAGAAAGTTCTTCGTTACGAACGTGGCCAGCAGGAAGGATATCCCGGCGATCATCCATCGGCCCGCAAAGGGTATCAACGCGATCCAGATCGCGGCGATGATGACCCGGCCATAGAGTCGGTCCGGCGACTTGCTCTTGTCAGCCATCCGTCCGCCCCAGATGTTGCCCACAGCCATAGCGATCATTATAACGCCGATAATGACCGTCCAAACGATTTAAGATGAGCTGAAATACGGCGCCATCAGGCGGCTGGCGCCCAGTTCCACCGCCATGACGGACATTCCCGCGAAAAACTCTGTCAGGTATAAAAACCACTTACTATGAGTCAGCTTTTTCTCCATGGCACAAGGTCCTCCTTATACGCTTCTGTCCACCCCGGAAACTACAAATGGTTCTCCCTGGATCGCCTTGTATTATAGCGTAGCATGACCGTTTCCGCAAGTACCTCTCTGTTTTCATGGCCTTCCCGATGTTCTTCAGCTGCGCAGAAAAAGCCTCCGTTTCCGGAGGTTTTCTCTTATTTTGTGTCAGCTTTCTCGGATCGTTCTTGACAGAGAATACCGAAGCCGGTATGCTGATAGCAACGGGAGGTGCGGCGCCATGATGGATGGAAATATCATATTATCCGTGGCGAAGGCCATGGAGGTCCTGCAAATTCTGAGTCAGGCCGAAAGTCCGCTGTCGCTGAAGGAACTGGCCACCCGGTGCGGATACCCGAAGAGCACCGTATTCGGCCTGCTGACCACCATGCGGGCCTATGACGTGGCAGCGCAGACGCCGGACGGAAAATACACGCTGGGCCTGCGGCTGTTCGAATATGGGCGGCAAGTGGAGCGGTCCTGGGACATCTCACTGGTGGCCCGCCCCTATATGGAGCACCTGTGCCAGCGGACCGGAGCGTCCGTCATGCTCTCGGTGTGCGAGGGCGGCAGCGTGATCACCCTGGACCAGGTGGAGACCCGGGACAATCTGCGCGTCGTGTCGGATATAGGTTCCCGGCTGCCTATCTACTGCACGTCGCAGGGCAAGGTCTTTCTGGCACATATGTCCCGCACCAGTGCCGAGGCGCTGCTGCGCGCGCAGCATATGACCCAGTTCACTCCGCACACCATCACTGACCTGACCGCGCTGATGCAGGAGATCGATCTGTGCCGTGCCAACGGCTATGCCATTGAAAACGGCGAATACAAGATCGGCCTGCGCTCCATTTCCGCACCGGTCTATACCGTGGAGGGCAAAGCACGATACACCGTTGGCGTGATCGGTATGTTCCGCAGCACCCGTTCCGATGAATTCCTTGCGGCGGTGGAACAGGTCTGCGCCGCCGCGTCCATGATCTCCACTGCGCTGGGCTATCGAAAAACGGAGGAGCTTTTGTAAGCCATACCTCCGCCGTTATCGGCGCACTGGAGAACGCACTGCACTTGATCGCTGCCGAGGGTCACGGCTGAGCCGCGTATGCCTTTGCAGCGTTTCCGGCAACGGCGAAAACGGCTTGTTTTCCAGTCGGTATCCTGATGGGTAATGAGAATGTGCCGAATGGACTGCGGTGCAATACCCGGCCATGCCATCTTCTCCGCCAGCCGTTCGTAGTTATAGCCGGCGTCGATCATGATGGCAGTCCCGCCGCCTGTCTTCAAGACGCTGTCTGCTCTTTTCTCACCTTTTTCGCCAAATACCGCCGCAGGAAAAAGCAAAAACACACGTCCGGCCCAGTCAGGCCGGACGTGCGTATATTCTCAGGCTGCACAGAAAGCAAGACCCGATCAAAGTGCAGTTCCCTTCTTCGGCACAAACAAACCACGCATATCGGCGCACTCCAGCTCCAGCAATGCTTTTTTCCTCCGGATGCCGCCCCCATAGCCGGTAAGACTGCCGTTTGTACCCACCACACGGTGGCACGGGATCATGAGGGAGATCGGGTTGTGTCCCACCGCGCCGCCCACCGCCTGCGCGGACATTTTGACCAGCCCCTGCTGGCGAGCCGCTTCAGCAGCGATCTCTCCGTAGGTCATGGTCTTTCCATACGGTATCGTCAGCATGATGTCACAGATACGCTTACGGAACGGTGTGGTATCATAGCGCAGCGGCGGCAGAAACCCCGGTTCCTTACCGGAAAAATAGATATCCAGCCAGCGACCGGCCTCTGCAAACAGCGGGTGTTCCCTTTGTGCAGTCACTTCTGGCAGAACACTGCCGAAATACCGCTGCCCGTTGAACCATAGACCAACAATCGCCTCATCGTCGCAGGCCAGCGTGATCCTACCCAGCGGCGACATATACTCGGATGTCCAGATCATCTCTTTCCCTCCAATCTCTTTTTCGGCTTATGATCTTTCAGCTCCGGAATCGCTCCACCGGCCACCGCCCACAGATACAGGCTCGCCACGCTGCCATACGGGCTAAACCGACGGCGGTACATCTCAAACCGCTTACGGTCAATGCTGCGGTGGTGATAGAGCATCCGCAGTCCGCGCTGAATAGCCAGATCGTCGTAACTAAACACATCGGGCCGCTGCATACAGAACAGCAGGATCATCTCCGCTGTCCAGATGCCAACACCCTTCAGACTGCTCAGTTCGCGGATCACCTCCCCGTCCGTTTTCTGCCATATGCCGTCCAGATCAAACGCACCGTCCCGGGCCTTTTGCGCCAGATCTGTGATGTATTCCGCCTTACGGAAGGTCATACCCAGGGCTTGCAGTTCAGGGACTCCCGCCGCAAGGATGCTCTCCACGTTCACCTCACCCAGCGCATCCCGCATCCGCTGCCAGATGGTCGCCTGCGCCTTAGTCGATATCTGCTGGCCGATGATATGATGGACAATGGCAGAGAACAAGTCCGTATCCACGGCACGGTCGATATATCCAATACGGTCAATGACTTCACCAAGCCGCCTGTCTTTCTGCCGCAGATAAGAAAGCTCTGTTTCCCCGTATTCGAAATACACCACTGTCACCGTCCTTTCATCTTCACATACAGGCAGGCACCGCCGCTAAACACCGTGCGACTATGATCGGATACAGTTCCCATAGTGCGGGCTGCGCTCTGACACAGAGTATACCATCCGCCCCCGCTGTTTGCAACCACCGGTCCAGTTATCGTCAAACCCACCTCAAACGATACGTTGGTTTCACGTTTTCCTGTCGGCTGCCTATCGACAACATACGCTTCGGTCAGCCGAAGACACCGATGTACTTGAGGCCATTCTTATCTCACCGTAAGAAAATACATCCTTATGAACGGAAACGGTTGATGCGTCTGGCTTTGTGCCAGACGCATCTATACCGGTAATTCTTTATGGTACGCCCGACTGGATTCGAACCAGCGGCCTTTAGAGTCGGAGTTATCAGGCCGTCAAACCGGAAAGCCTTGCGGCGCAAGGGTTTGGTTGAGATTACACAAATTCCCGCCATTTTGAAGAAAAACCTCGGAAGCCTTATCGGACAGGGCTTCCGAGGTTTTTCGCGGTAGTAGTCAAATAGCAGTCTGAGCACTTCACAGGTCATGCATCTCAGATGCAGCGGCTCCCGTTTTCAGCACACACGAACCGCATACTTCACACGATTCCCGTACTGTGTCGATTTGAGCAGTCCCAGTTTTTCAAACTTCAACACAAAGCTGCGGATCGTCGCGTAAGCGGCGTTCCCGAAGTCCTTTTCCAACTGCTTGGTGGAAAACTCCGCGTCGCCGTAAGCGGACAGAACAAACTCCCACAGTGCTTTCTCCTTCTCAGTGACCTGTCCGTGGGACAGGGCGGTCTGAAACGCCTCGGTCGTCTGTGCGGTCGGAAGCACCCAATTCAGCTTATGATAGCGGAGTGTACCCTGAATTGCAAGGTCGAAATCAGGTCTTTGATAATTTTCAATGTATCGCCTTACTGCCTTTTTCCGGACGATGAAAACCGGAAGTTCTCCGTCTACTATATGGAGCTGGCTCCCGGCAGCCATTGGCAGTCGGAGCCGCATCTGCGGGGTACCACCGAGTTTGTCACCCTTTTCGCCGGTGCAATCGAAATCACGGCTGATCAGAAGGACATTGTCGTTCAGGCGGGCGAAAGCGTCCGCTTTCAGGGCGACACCGCCCACACCTACCGCAACATCTCCGACCAAACCACCATTCTGCACATGATCCTGTATAACCCGTAAAAAGGCGCGAGCCGCTGTATTGCAGCGGCTCACGCCTTTTCTTTCAGTTATCCAACTCCGCCTCATGCTTGAGGATCGCGCCGGTGGCCGCGTTGATCTCGTAGCTGTACTCCATGCCGCCGAATTTGAACTCGACCTCATAGACGAGCGTGCCGTCCTCGTCGTCCAGTTCGATCTCCATGTCATACGCCTTGTTCTCGCTCACGCCCGCGTGGTTCAGGGCGATGGACTTCGCCTTGGCGTGACCGATGTCGCCGGTGGGCGCAGTAGGCTTTGCCGTCTCGTCCCCTACAGGGGCCGTGGCCAGCAAGTCCTTCTGCCCGCTGAGCACCTTCCCCGTGTAGGCGTCCACCAGATACTCAAACTCACCCCATGCTGTGTGCAGCTCCACCTCGTAGTGCGCGGGGAATTCGTCCAGCTCGGAATCGACCTCCGCCGTGACGGAGTCCAACGCCGTTGTCCCGGCATACTGCTCCGCGGCGTAAGCGGCGGCATCCTTGCCGATGGGCATGGCGGGCGCGCCCGCTTCCGCAAGGTCTTTCAGCTCCTCCACCGAGAGCTTTGCCAGCGCGTCAAATTTCAAAGCGGGGTTCAGCGCAAGCACACGGTTCACCAACGCCGCCTTACCGGTGGAAATGCCGTTTTCCCGCGCTTGCTGCTCCAGCCCTGCGTCCTGTGTAAGCGTCTGCGTCAGAACGGCGGCCTTTGCTTCGCTGGTCTGCAGCACGCCGTCCACGGTGCTGGTCAGCTCACGCTGGAGCTTTTCCGCACGGGCGGTATCCTTGTCCTCCACCGAGATCATGATGGCGGAGGAAATGCTGTCGAGATAGCCGTTTCGCACGAGGCTGCCCACAATGGCGTTTACCGCCACGTCCAGCTTCGCACCCTTCAGGTCTGCACCGTCGCCCATATCCGCAAGGATGGCCTTCGCATCCTCGTTGAGCGGTGTGCAGACCAGCACCTTTTCGCTTTTGCTGACCTTCAGCTCGATGCTGGGGTTTACGTCCAGCGACACCACGGACGCCACCGCATGTGCCTGCTGATAGAACACGCCTCCGCCGCACAGCAGCATCACCGCGAGGCAGGCCGCCGCCAGCGTCGTCCACCGTTTCTTTGTCGTTTTCTTTGTCGTCATGGGGATCACCGTTCCTTTCCGCTCATCACAGCGGGAGAGAACGCCGTTCACGTCGTTTGGCGCGGTCTTTTCCACCGCCGAAGCCAGACGCTGCTCCATCTTTTCATTGGTCATCGGGCGTCATCTCCTTCCAGACAGCTTCGCATCTTCTTCAATGCTCTGTGATATTTCGACAGGACGGTAGGAAGCGGCAGCTCCAGCAGCGCCGCGATCTCCCGGTGCTTCATACCCGTGACCGCGTGGAGCAGCACGATGCGCCGCTCCTCATCGCTAAGGTTTGCCAATGCGCCTTGCAGCAACGCGCGCTCGTCGGCGTCCAGTCCGCACTCCTGCGCGGGAATGGCGTCCCACTCCTCCTCGCTGAGGGCGGCATGGCGTTCCTCCCGCCGCATGCGCATCAGGCACAGGTTGCGGCACACGGTCAGCAGCCAGCCCATCGGCGAACCGGTTGGGCGGTACTGCTCCGCGCAGTCCCACACCTGCACATAGACGTCCTGGGTGAGATCCTGCGCGTCCTGCGCGTTTTTGAGGTAGGACAGCGCAAGGCCGTACACCGCTGTGCGCGTGCGCTGATACAGCGCCGCCAGCGCGTCACGCTCCCCGCCGGCAATGTGGAGCAACAACTGCTGCAGCTCGTGTCGATCCTCTGCCGGCGCATATTCGGTTGTCATCAGCATACTGAGCATGGGCTTTTTCTCCTGTCATCCGTGTAATGCACGGAAAGGGCGTTTTATTGCATTTGGACTTAAAAACTTTTTTGATCAAGCTCCGCTGAGCACCTCGTAAACGCGGATCAGTGCTGCGACCTCGCAGGCAAACCGATTCGTCAGCGCCTTCTCCTCCCACCATGTTCTCTGCGGCGTTGTGTACCGCAATGACATACACCAGCCACGACAGGCCGCTGGCAATGCCCGCCACCTGTATCACCCGCCGCCTGGACTGGAAGAACGGCAGTAACGCCGCCAACGATGCCACGATGGGCAGTACCGTCACTGGCGTCTCATAGGTCACCACGGCAATCAGCAGAAATACTGCCACGATGGGTATCGCGGTGACCAGTTTACTCCAGTTGAATTTCTCCTGCAATAGGAAAAGCAGCAGCACGACAATCTGGAAAAAGCTGCACAGTGCGCCGGAGCATGCGTGGAGCAGTGTGTAGTGGATGGCGAAGATCAGGTTGGCCACCACCTGCCACAGCAAGATGGTACGCTTGTCATTCTGCCAGTAGCTGAGACCCATGGCGATCAGTGCGCCGAACCCGATGAGTTGGTAAAATATGTTCATCCGTCGTTCCTCCTAATAAAAAACGCCGCACACCCTGTCGGATGCGTGGCGAAAAATGGAAGCGATGCTCCAGAAAAATCCACACTTATTTTGGAGTTTTATTATACCATGGGACAGCCGTATTTGTCAATTGCGGCAAAGGACAACCTCCAAAAGCCATGGGCTTTTGGAGCGAGTGTAGTTGCCCGCAGGTTTTGTTGTACCTGCGTTCAACGGTATGTAGCCGAGGCCCAAGGACATTTCTCCTGAAGATTGTTGCAAATCTCCTGCATCGGAGCTGCATACTCCCGCAATTCTTGGGGCATGGAGGCAACGCCTTCCACAATAATGTGTCTTTGCACCGGTTGCCGAAACACTTCTGCCAGGCAACCCTACATGGCGTCCCAATTTTCTCCGAAGTAGTCCAGAAACCCAAACGTCTTGCGGATGCGCTGGTGTAATGTATCGCAGTCCTTGCAACCATCCTAACGAATCGTTTTTCACATAGCGCAGGACTGCTCATCCATTACTTTCATACTCACGCACCGCTATACTATAAGGTGATGTCAAGCAAACTGTAAGACCATCCGTTATGATGAGATTGCTCTTAAAACCATATGGAATTCTCATGTTTTGTTCCTCCTAAAAACAAGAATTCCCATGCCATCATCTCAGTCAGGAGATAAAACATGGAAATATAGTATCTTTTCTATGTCTGTTCTGCACAATTTGCAGGTTCGATTCACGTTGTATTCATATCAAAAAAGCAAAAGTTGCGTATAACAGATGTTATACGCAACTTTTGTCTAATTTGTAACTACCCGCAACCGTAGTTGTTTAGGCAGAGTGATGTTCGCCAGCGTCTGACCGTACTTGGCAGTCAGGCCGGTGGGAACGGTGTAACTCGGCGTCGCCTTTGTGATACTTGCGCCGTGCGTCACGGTGAGCACGGGCAGGCTGTAGTTTTCGCTCTCTGCCGCCTTGGTGGTGAAGGTCACTGTGTTGGCTTCCTCCACATTTGCGCTGTTGTAGACACAGCTGCCTCTGACGGTAGGAAGGGTATCGCCCGCGTTCACCTTGGCGTTGTCCTTGATCTACACCGTGACGGTTTCGCAGGTATCCTTTCCGTCATAAACCTTGGTGAAGGTGCTGCCCGTGGTGAATTCCAGATCAGCCGCGGTCAGCGTTTTCTTGCCGATGGAGAAATTCTCGGTTTTGTCCGTAAACTCATAGTTGCCCATTGCCTTAACGGTCACGGAACCGGCGTTCTCACCGGCATTCTTGTTTTCACCATAGGTGACGGTATAATCTTGACCTACTACCAGCGTGGTCTCTCTGACTATCACAGTTACCGTGGGTTTGATCTGCCCGCCGGTGTAGGTCGTGTCACCGCTCAACGTTACCGTCGGCTCGGTGGTGTTACGCGCGATGGTGAACTTCCACCTCTCCGCTGTCAGTTCGGAGGCGGTAGCATAGTTCGTGCCCTCGATCACGGCGATCTTGACGGTGTAGGTGCCCGCATTGGTGGGATTCTGCACTTCCCTGCCGTCCCGACCGTATTTGACCGAGACATCGCCCATGCCGGTGATACCGGTGTTGGGCACGATGGCTGCAGTCTTTGCTTTACCGTTATAGATCAAATCAGTCGGAGCGGTGAAGCTGAAGTTCTCCGCCGTGGGCGTAGCTTTTTCGATGCTATACTCCACACTGGCGGTCTAGGCATTTTCACCCTCGCCCAGCGTGATGCTGGCGGTATAATCGCCCGCGTCGGCGGGGGCGGCGGTCAGAGTTTCATTGCCCTTTTTGTAGGTGATAGTGGGTGCGGTCACACCGGGAATGGAGCCTGTCACCGTGGTGGCTTTTCTCTCTTTTTCATGCAGCATGATTATACACCGTACGTTAACGTGCGATGCAAGACCTTTTTACACTTCGGAGAGCATTTTATGAAAAAAGGACCGCGACTTATTTTCCGCCGGAGAGTTAGCGCGGGTGCAGGGTATTACCCGCCGTGCTATTCTCTGTTACGAGGAGCATAGCCTGATTTCCGGGCTTTTTACTTGTAGATACAATCAAAAAATGCGTAAGTCCAAAAACATCCGGACTTACGCATTTAACTGGGTCTTTTCAGAGAAGGCGAAGACGCCTTTTGGCGTCCTCGCTTTCCAGAGAGAATCGTATTTCTTTGTCCTGTTGGCAGGTGTCGGAGATTCAAGGTGGTGGTAAGAAGAGCATTTGTGTTGTGAAGGAGGTGCCGATAGATCCGGGCGCACCTGCCAACAGGAACGAAGAAACGCAAAATGAGTTTTACTTCGCAGCCTTGGCAGCCTTGATGGACTCGATCAGCTCGGGAACGACCTTGAACAGATCGCCGACGATACCATAGTCAGCCACCTCGAAGATGGGGGCGGTGTCGTTCTTGTTCACGGCGATGATGCACTCGGAGTCCTGCATACCAGCCTTGTGCTGGATGGCGCCGGAGATACCCAGGGCAACATAGACCTTGGGATGGACGGTCTTGCCGGTCTGGCCGACCTGATGGTCAGCGGAGATCCAGCCGGCGTCCACGCAGGCGCGGGAGGAACCCACGACGCCGCCCAGGACCTCAGCCAGCTCCTCGGCCAGCTTGATGCCGCCCTCCACGTCCTTGGAGATACCACGGCCAACGGACACGATGAAGTCAGCGCCGATCAGGTCAACCAGCTTCTTGGCGGCCTTAACGGTATCCACGACCTCGGTCTTGATGTCAGCGGCTTCCAGAGCGAACGCGGGATGCAGGATCTCCACGTTCTTCTTGCACTCGCGCTTCTTCATAACGCCGGGGCGAACGGTCGCCATAGCGGGGCGGAAACGGGGGCAAATGATGGACGCCATCAGGTGGCCGCCGAAAGCGGGACGGGTCATCTTCAGGTCGCGGGACACATCGTGGGGCTCACGGTTGATCATCACGGTGCCCAGCTTCTCGATGCGCTCCTCGGGCAGGGTGGAAGCTTCCTTCAGGAAGCCCTTGTAGTTGGGCATGTCGATGTCCAGGTGGGTGCAGTCCGCGCACAGACCGGTGTGCAGGCGAGCCGCGCAGCGGGGGGCCAGGTCACGGCCGATGTTGGAGGCGCCGAACAGCAGCACCTCGGGCTTCAGCTCCTCAACGGCCTCCACGATCACCTTGGTGTAGGCATCGGTGGTGAAGTCCTTAAGCAGGGGGGAGTTGTACACGTACACCTTGTCGGCGCCGTACTCGCCCAGCTCGGCGGCGATGCCGTCAACGTTGTCGCCCAGCAGGATGCCGCACAGCTCGACACCCAGCTCATTGGCCAGCTTCCGGCCCTCGGAGATCAGTTCGAAGGTGGTGGGCATCATCACGCCCTGGCGCTGCTCGCAGAACACCCATACGTTCTTGAAGGCAGCGGTATCAGCACTATTAAAAGCCATTTTCTTTTCTCCTTCCTTAGATGATGTGCTTGGCGGCCAGGATGCCGGCCAGCTTGTCGGTGGTAGCCTTGTCAGCGCCCTCGAGCATCATGCCCGCGCCCTTCTGAGGAGGCGTGAAGGAGGTCAGAATATTGGTGGGAGAACCGGCCAGACCGATGGTGCTCTTGTCGATCAGGGGGTGATCCTTCAGGGTCTCGTAGGTCATAGTGACCAGAGGCTTGCTGTAGCACTCGAACGCGCCGCCCACGGACAGGTAACGCGGGGTGTTCAGCTCCTTGATGCAGGTGATCATGCAGGGAGTCTTGACCTTGATGGTCATGTAGCCGTCCTCCAGCATGCGCTTGACGGTCAGGGTGTCGCCGTCCTTGGTGATCTCGCCGGCATAGGTGACCTGGGGCAGATGCAGCTTCTCAGCGATCTGGGGACCCACCTGTGCGGTATCACCGTCGATGGCCTGACGGCCAGCCAGGATGATGTCGTCCTTCTCAATGCCGTAGGTATCGATAGCGGCAGCGATGATCTGGGAGGTAGCGTAGGTATCGGAACCGCCGAACTCACGGGCGGTGACCAGAACACCCTCGTCCACGCCCATGGCCATCAGCTCACGCAGCATACCCTCTGCAGGAGGAGGACCCATGGTGAACGCCACGACCTTGCAGCCCAGCTCGTCCTTCAGGGACAGGGCGGCCTCGACGGCGTTCAGATCGTCGGGGTTGATGATGGTCTGCATGGACGCACGGTCCAGAGTGCCATCGGGATTGACGGCCACCTTACCGGAGGTATCGGGGACCTGCTTAACAGTTACGAGAATTTTCATTTTCCTTTTACCTCCTACCTTACTTCACGCCCAGATTGCTGGCGATGACCATGCGCTGGACCTCGCTGGTGCCCTCGTAGATCTCGGTGATCTTGGCATCACGCATCATGCGCTCTACCGGGTAATCCTTGGTGTAGCCATAGCCGCCGAAGAGCTGCACCACCTTGGTGGTGGTCTTCATGGCGTGCTCGGAGGTGAACAGCTTGGCCATAGCCGCCTGCTTGGTGTAGCGCTTGCCCTCGCCCTTGGCGATAGCGGCCTGATAGGTCAGCAGCCGCCCCGCCTCGCAGCCCAGCTCCATGTCAGCCAGCGTGAACTGGGTGTTCTGGAACTTGCTGATGGGCTTGCCGAACTGGACGCGCCCCTTGGTGTAGTTGATGGCCTCGGCCAGCGCGCCCTCGGCGATGCCCAGGGACTGGGCGGCGATGCCGATACGGCCGCCGTCCAAGGTCGCCATGGCGATGGAGAAACCCTTGCCCTCTACGCCCAGCAGATTCTCCTTGGGAACGATGCAGTCCTGGAACACGATCTCGGCGGTGGGGCTGCCGTGGAGTCCCAGCTTTTCCTCGTGCTTGCCCACGGAGAAGCCGGGGAAGCCGCTCTCCACAATGAAGGCGGAGATCCCCTTGGTGCCCTTGCTCTTGTCGGTCATGGCGAACACCACGAACACGTCGGCCACATAGCCGTTGGTGATGAATATCTTGCTGCCGTTCATCACATAGTGGTCGCCCTCCAGCTTCGCCTCCGTCTGTCCCTTGGAGGCGTCGGAGCCGGCGTTGGGCTCCGTCAGGGCGAACGCGCCCACATGGTGCCCGGTGGTCAGCATGGGCAGGTACTTCGCCTTCTGCTCGGCGGTGCCGTAGGTCATAATGGGGTCGCAGCACAGACCATTGTGGGTCGCCACGATGTCACCGGTGGAGGCGCACTGCTTGCTCAGCTCCTCGATGCACAGGGCACTTGCCAGCGGGTCGGCACCTGCGCCGCCGTATTCCTTGGGCACGCACATACCCATGACGCCCAACTTGAACAGCTTCTCAATGTTGTCGCGGGGGTACTCGCAGGTACGATCCGTCTCCGCCGCGATGGGCTTGACCTCCCGCTCGGTGAACTCCGCCATCATCTTGCGGATCAGCTGATGCTCACGGCTCAAATTGAAATCCATAGTCGTTCTCCTATTTTATTCCTTAAAAGTGTTCGGTCACAGGGGCATCCAGCTGCCGCTGGCGGTTGCCAGCAGCTTGCCGGTGGCGGCGTCGGTCAGCTCCGCCCGCTGGCGGATGAGGCTGCGTCCCGCCTTGACGATGTAGACGGTGAGGTATACCTCCATGCCGTAGTCCACGCCCCGGAGGAAGGATACCGTCATATCCGTGGTGGTGGCTTCGTTGTCCCCGGCGGTGAAGTTCGCCACCACGCCGAAGGCGGTGTCGAACATCCCCGCGATGGCGCCGCCGTGGATGCCGCCCTTTTCGTTGATCTGCCACGTCTGTGTGGGAAATGCGTAGGTGACGGTCTGGTTTTCGTAGTCGCAGGACACCAGACGCGCCCGCATTTTCTCGTCAAAGCCGCCGTCGTGCAGGTTCAGATAGTGCTCCGACTTCTCCTGCACCAGCTGGAGCCACGCTTGCTTTTTATCCATGACGCGCCTTTACTCCTGTATCCCGGCGATATTCTTCGCCAGCTTCTTCTTGCCCTGAATGTTGCCCTGGCGGGCGATCATTACCCGCTGCGCCTGGGGCGAGCCCGCGCCGTGGAGGGACTCCGTGCGGTAGCCCACGGCAGCCGCGCCCAGACACATATTTTCCAGGAAACGCATGATCCGCTGGCGATCCTCGGTGCTGACACCCTCGTGGGCGGCGAAATACTTGTTGCAGATCTCGCCGATGGTCTCGCCGTTATTGCCCACCACGGTATCGGACTTGAAGTCCGTCTCGCTGGGCATGGTGACTATCAGGCCGCCGGCGATGTCCTCCGCCAGACGCACGATCTCATAGGGGAACCGGGTGACGTTCTGCTTACAGACGTTCGCCAGCAGCAGGTCGATCTGGTAGTTGCCCGCCTTGGTGGGGCAGCCCTCGCAGGAGCAGGCAATGCCGCAGGAGTACAGCGTCTCGTTGAGATGGGTCATCTCAATGAGCTTGTCCTTGATGTGGCTGGCCTTCTCCACGCCGTTATACTCGGCGGCCAGTGCCGCCGCGCCGATGACCACGTCGCCCACCCCCACCTTGCAGCCGCCGTAGCTCTGGCGGTGATAGCCGGCGAAGCGCTCCACCATCATGCCGGCGAACTCGTACTCGCCGTTGAGGAAGATGTACTCATTGGGGATAAACACGTGGTCGAGAACCACCAGTGCCTCCTGTCCGCCGAATTTGGCGTTGCCCACGTCGATGCAGCCCTCCTCCATCTTGCGGGTATCGCAGGACTGGCGGCCGTAGATCATGTACAACCCCTCGGCGTCGGTGGGGCAGGCGAAGGACACGGCGTAATCCCTGTCCGCCTCGCCCATGGCGATGGTGGGCATGAAGATGTGCCAGTGGCTGTTGATGGAGCCGGTCTGGTGGCATTTCGCGCCGCAGACCACAATGCCGTCGTCGCGGCGTTCCACCACGTGGACGTACATATCCGGGTCGGTCTGCTCATGGGGTGCCTTGGAGCGGTCGCCCTTGGGGTCGGTCATGGCGCCGTCCACGGTCAGATCGTTGTCCTGCACGTAGACGAGGAATTTCTTGAAGTTCTCGTGATAGCTTGTGCCGCACTTCTCGTCGATCTCATAGGTGGTGGAGTACACGGCGTTGAAGGCGTCCATGCCCACGCAGCGTTGGAAGCAGGAGGCGGTCTTTTGCCCCAGCAGACGCTGCATTTTCACCTTCTTCACCAGATCATCGGCAGACTGGTGAAGGTGGGTGAAGCGGTTGATTTTCCGCCCGGTCAGGCGGGAGGTGGCGGTCATTAGCTCCTCGTACCGGGGGTCCTGCGCCAGCGCGTAGGTCATGGCCACGCAGTTGATGGAGGGACGGATCATGGGGTGATCCACCCAGTTGTCTATCTTCTCGCCGAACATATACACGCGGGTGTTCAGCTTACGCAGGGAGTCGATGTACTCTTTCGCGGTCATCAGTGCCATTGTCGGTTCCTCCTTGTACTCAATATTAAGGTGCCTCTGCCTATGTTCTCCAATCACAACAGGACGGAGAACACAGGCATAAGGCGTAATGAGGCTTCGTGTTAAAATTCCAGGTAATGGGGCGGCATACCAGGGCATACGTCAGTGGTCAGACTGTGAGATGCCATGGGGTAACGCAGTCCCGCTTTCCACATAGCCTCCATGCCCTCGATGGCACGCACCAGATCGTCCGGCTTAAAGGTAACGCGCAGCTCCCACTCACCCGCTGCGCCAAACTTACGGTCAGCAAAGGACGGAATTCCCAGACCGGGCTTCCCGGTTAGGAATGTATGGCACCAGGAGTCGGCACAGGTAGACTCACCCACGAAGGTAAAGTGCAGTTTTTCATATCCCATATACTGCCATCCGGCGTAGAGCATGAATGCCTGGGCTGAACTTGTATACAGTACGCATACATCAGGATCATTGATCTTGCCTGCGTCCACAGGCGAGCACACCAGCGCATAATAGCCGCTGGGGATACACTCCAGTGCAAGGTTGTGCGCTTTGGAGGATTCCAGTTCTTTGAACCACACCTTATTGAACATCTCCCCGCTGTACCACTTTTCGTCTCGCTCAAAGAGTCCGTTAATGCCACGGCAATAATTCGCGTGGACGTTCTCGAACTTGCAGGCAGTTGTCCAGCCAAACTGGTGCGCCTGCCCCAAAACTACACAGGGAGGGTAATGCTTTTCATGTACACGTACCTTGGGGATCGACTTGAACTCTTCTTCCGTCTTGACCCACTTCATGCCAACAGGTGCCGTACCATAACGGATCATTTTATTCAAACGGGCAATAATGTCATTCCAATTATACTCTGCCATGTGAATCTTCCTTTCTTGTCTTAAAATGTAAGTTTTTCTTATTGTTAGTTCAACACCTCACGAGGAAACTTTTGGCAGAAGAATTTCTCCCACGCCTCAATCAGTTCCTCGCGGAAGTTGGGATGTGCGATATGGATCAACTCCTGAGCCCTTTCACGGATGCACTTTCCGCGCAAGGCAGCCACACCGTATTCCGTTACCACATAGTCTATGTCTGTGCGCGGAAGCGTTACAGGCGTACCTTCTCCAAGAAAAGGAACGATCTTAGATCTCTTTCCGCCCTGCGCGGTGGACTGCAGCACGATTAGAGATTTTCCGCCGGGAGAACGGGTAGCTCCTCGAACAAAATCCGTCTGTCCGCCGGTACCGCTGATTTGCAGCCTACCGACGCTTTCAGACGCCGCCTGCCCATAAAAATCGATCTCCACGCAGGAGTTGATCGATATCATCTTGTTGTTCTGGGCAATGATGGCAGCGTCGTTAACATACGCGCCATCCATCAGCATAAAGGAGGGGTTGTCGTTGATGAAATCATACAGCTTTCGTGTTCCCATAGCAAAGGCAGCCACGGTTTTCCCACGGTGAAGTGTTTTTTTCCGGTTGTTGACCACACCAGCTTCAATCAGCTCCATCACACCATCGGAGATCATTTCGGAGTGGATGCCCAAATCATTTTTTTCCTGCAGGAATTTGCAAATCGCGTCCGGCAGACTGCCGATACCCAGTTGCAGGGTCGATCCGTCTTCTATCAGATCTGCGCAATTTTTGCCCAGCGCCATTTCCACATCAGAGATCACAGGACGCGGGATCTCGATCAGTGGGTCATTGCACGGGACAAAATATTGCACCTGACTAACGTGCACAAAGGTTTCGCCATGGACGCGGGGCATATTGGGGTTGACCTGCATAATGCGGATCGCAGCGCTGTCAAAGCCTGCCCGCTCGTAAGTCAGGTCGATGCCCAGAGAACAGTAACCATGGGCATCAGGCGGGGACATTTGCCCTACAAATACATCTATCTTGGGAAGCCGATTCATCAGAATATCGGCCACCTGGCTGAGACAGCAAGGGGTCACATCAATAAAGCCCTCTGAGATGCCCTGCTTTGTCTTTCCGCCGCTGGCAAAGAAAGAATTGTGATGGAAGTGGTTCTTATATTCCGGACGACAATATTCCAGACCTCCCACACCGATCATATGGATGATTTCTACATTCTGATAACGGTCAGCGTGTGCCAAAAGGGTGCGGATAATATGCGTCGGCTCTACTGCAGCATGGGAGAACACGACGGTATCACCACTGTGGATATAGGTGATGGCTTCCTCAGCGGTAACCGTGTTTTCTTGATAATGCTTATTCCAGTTAGTCATGGTATGCTTCTCCTTGTTCTTACAGAAGGATTGTTAGCGTAGCTTAGCTGATATGACAGGGCGCGGTATAAACGGGATACCGCGCCCTACCTCATGAGGAGTGAAGTCGTTCTTTGCCGAAGGATGGATCAGTCTTCCAGTGTTTTGAAGGCATCCGCCGCCAGCTTCTCATCCATGGGCGGGAAAACATACATGCCGATCACACAGAACAGAATGCTGACAACACCGCCGATGCTGCAGCACAGATATACCGAGCCGATGATCTTGGCGAAATACAGGATCAGGAAGGATGCGCAGCCCAAAACAGAACCCAGTGCAGCTGCCTTGGCAGAGGGGCGCTTGCTGAAAATGCCGATGACCACAGGGCCGGCCACCGCCGACATGATAGGTCCGGCAGCACCCCAGAGCATGGCAGTAAGGTTGGCGGGCTTATTAAATGCAATGGGTACCGCGATCAGACCAATAACAAAGGTCGAATACTTCAGGATATTCATCGTCGTCTTTTCGACCTTGGCATCGTCAATCTGAATACCCTTGGCACGGCGGGCGGGAACAATCGTATTCTTATACAACGTACAGCAGCACACCGTCCACGGTGGACATCATGGCCGCCATAATAACCACCAGGAACACCGCCGCAATGAACTTGGGGAAAACGAGGCTGACATAATAAGGAACAGCGCCATCCATGCCGGTGATCACATCGCCGATGCCTTCGGGAACCAGAACGCGAGTATAGGAGCCCACAAAGACTACGGAGCACATCAGGAACATCAGCAACGGTGCCAGCCAGCAGAAGGTCTTGACATCCTTGTCATTTTTAAGGTAAGTGGCCTTGTTGATAAGCTGCGGGTTCAGCGCCCACCAAAGGTGTGCCACAAACAGGCCGACCACGTATATCGGTGTGGGATAACCTGCATTGTTGGGGTTGAGACCCATGGCAAGGTTGGGATCGATCTCGGCCAGACGGGCAGGAACCTCCGTAATCACGTTGCCGAAGATGAAGATGCCGGAAACTGCCAGAATGACGCCCAGCACAGTCATCATCAGACCCTGGGCAATATTGGTGTAGATATGCGCATAAGAACCGCCCATGCAGATGTAGATAATAATAACGATGGCGGAGATCAGAACGCCCATCTTATAGGAAATAGAGGGGATCATCTGGTTAATGATAATGCCTGCGCCCACCAGCTGGGAAGCGATAAACGCTACCTGTGCCAGTGAAACGATGGCCAGCCACACGCGAAGGCCCTGACTGTGATAGCGGTCGGCGATCCAGTCAGCCACTGTGGCGGATTTCTTCATGGAGTGCATGCGGCGATAGCGTCTGACGATGATCGCCATGATAATACCGGCACTGGTCCACTGAGAGGCCCAGAACCAGAAGTTAGTCAAGCCATAGGCAAAGCCCTGGCCGGCGACACCCAAGAAGGTTCCCGCACTGGCAAACGTTGCCGCAAAGGTAACTGAAACATTGAACACGCTGACGTCACCGTTGGACGTTGCGTAGCTGGTGGAGTCCGTAGCCCGCTTACTGCCCAGATACCCTAGAAGGAGCATGGCAGCAATATAAATGACCATCAGTACAATAAAGATATTCATGGTTGCTCTCCTTTTTCTTTCTCATTGTCTCTCACTTCTTCTTGTTGGGCAGCATGATATTGATAACAGCAATCAACACAACCCACGCGCACGCCTCAAAAATCAACCAATGCTCTAAAAAATTCATTGAGGTCACCTCCTTTTTGTGGTTTTACCCTATATCGCAGCAAAAAGCGTGCCAACCACCGCCTGTAGAAAGTGATTGAGCACGCTTTTCTAAATTTTTTGCATTTTGCCAGAAATGAATATCGCATTTTGGTTAAAATGTTGACAAAGATTTTTCTTTTGGGAATAAACGGGTTGCTTTGCTTTTCGATTACCACGAAAAAACATGTCGCCCTTAATCGTTTTGTGCCATTTTTGGCACAAAACGCAGCAATAATGGTACGCTTACAGGTGGAGTCTTTCTTCCGCCTGCTTCAGCCGTCGTGCAAACGTTGTAGAAGACATCTGCAGTCTTGCAGCTGCTTTGCGAATACTTCCCTCTTCCTGTAGTGCGTTCGTAAGATACTGGTACTCGATATCTAAAAGGATATCGTCCAACGGCCGCTCACCATCGGCACAGGGTACAATATGCCCCTGCAGCAGACACGAGAAGCTGTCTCGCGTCAGTCGGTCGTCTTCGCTCATGACCACGGCTTCCTCCAGACAATTTTTTAGTTCCCGCACATTGCCGGGGAAAGAATAGCTCTTCAGCACTTGAAAAGCGTCCGGCGTCAGCGTCTTATGAAAGCCGTACTTGTTGTTCAGTTCGGTGATGAAATGCTGGATCAAGGGAAAAATATCATTTCTGCGTTCTCGCAGCGGCGGGATCTCCAGCGAAACAACACTGAGCCGGTAAAACAGATCTTCTCGAAATGTCTGCTCACGGATCATCTGCTTCAGATCGCGGTTTGTGGCGGAAATGACGCGGACATTGATTTTTATCGGCGCTGTTCCACCCACGCGCAGAAGCTCCTGCTCCTGCAGCACACGCAGCAGCTTTGCTTGCATCAGCAGCGGTAGTTCACCGATTTCATCCAGAAATATTGTGCCGTTATCCGCGACTTCAAACAAACCCCGTTTGCCGGAGCTGTTGGCGCCGGTGAACGCACCTTTTTCATAGCCAAACAGTTCACTCTCAATAAGACTGGAGGATATAGCCGCACAATTAACGCGGATAAAGGGCTGGCTACTCCGGTTGCTCATGCGATGGATATATTTCGCATACTCCTCCTTGCCAACACCTGTTTCACCAGTGATCAGGACGCTGGTATCCACCTTTGCCACCTTGTTAGCGCGGTAAATAAGATTCAGCGTTTCAGGGTCGTTGGCAATAATTTCCGCCTGCGGCAGCAGCTCCTCCTGCATCCGCTTGATCTGATCACGATAGGTGGCGGCGACTTTTTGTGATTCCTCCAATTGTGCGCGCATCCGCTCGATCTCACAGAAGTCGCGGTTGTTGCTGACCACCATGGTCAATACGCCGTCTGTGAACACAGGCGTGCTGGTGGTATAGGAAGTGCGGCCACTGCGGAGCAGATGCTGCTCTTTGGTGGCGCGCTGTTTTGTTTCCAGCGTCGCAAGGGTAGATGAATCTGAGATGACGGTGGATACCAGGTCGCGAATGTTGCGCCCCAGCACATCTTCGCGGTTGGTCTGGCTCAGCTGTTCCCAGGCACGATTGACCTTGATGATATCGCCGTTGCCGTTGGTTGCAAATAAGGTGTCAGCAGAGTTTTCAATGATCGCGTTGAGTTGCTGGTTGATGGTACGCTCCCGTTTCAATGCTGCCAGCAGCTCATCCTGATCGGGCAAAGGCCGTTCCGCTGTGAGAAAATCGTTCTGGTCGCAGATGGTGCAGCACTCATCCTTCGCCATAGGACACTTTTTGCATCGCATAGACGGAGCCTCCTGTCGCTTTGTCTTCTTTTTAACAGTATCATACTCTTTTACAGATTTCCAGCGTGTTTTTTTATTTTTGAAAAAATTTCCTATTTTCCTTTGAGCGGACCCTGCTTTGCCATAAAAACGCACGGCGCTCCAAAACGGTGGGCGCCGTGTAATTCTCTGCTGCTGCCTTATTTGTGAAGCCGCTGTGTGGATGGTGGTATCTGAAGCTGTGTGCGGTATTTTGCAACGGTGCGGCGCGAGATACAAATCCCCTCCGCCGTCAGCGCGGCTGCCAGCGCTTCATCGGAGATGGGCTGCCCAGGCGGTTCTTCGGCGATAAGCCGCTGTATCCGCTGGTGGATGGTCACAGGGGACAAGGAGCCAAACGGTCCGTGTGCGGCAGGCTGCGTAAACAAACTGCGCAGCGGAATAATTTTTGTCCGGAACAAAACATATTTTTCCTGTATCGCCCGACTGACTGTGGACGGGTTTACACCAAGGGCTCCCGCAACGTCTTGTATCGTCATGGGCTGCAAGGACTCTCCGCAGAAAAAGTCGTACTGGCGCTGTATGATCTCGGTCAGCAGACGGGTCAGCGTTCTCTTGCGGTTTTGCAGGCAGTCGATCAGTTCCTCCGCCCGCCGAAGCTTTTCTTTTAAGTATTCCGCCGCTGCCGCATCCTCTGTTTGCTGCAGCATAGCGCGGTATTGTTTGTCCATCGAAACACAAGGCATTGCCTGATGGTTGAGCTCCAGTGTGATGTTTCCGTCCTGAACCGTGATCACTGCGTCCGGCAAAATACAGCCGCCGCTTTCCCCAGTACCATAGCCCTGCGCTGGGATCGGGTTCAGTGCGGTGATGGCGGCAACAGCCTCCATCAGCGTTTTTTTGTCCACGCCCAGCCGTCTGGCCAGTTCTGGATAACGTCGCGCTGCCAGCAGTTCCAGACCGTTTTGTGCCACACCCAGCGTTACGGCATTGAAATTCTGTCCCTGTGCCAACTGCAAAACGAGACATTCGGACAGAGTGCGTGCGCCGACTCCGGTCGGCTCCAGCATTTGCACCGCGAACAGTGCCTGCTCCAGCAGTGAAACGGGAACCGCGAGTTCCTCCGCCAGCACCTCCAACGGGCAATCCAGATACCCGCGGCTGTCAAGGCAGTCGATCAAATAGCTACCCAGGCGGCGTGTCTGAGGATCCACCCATTTTGATTGCCCCAGCTGTTCGTGCAGATGCTCCTGCAAACTTTGGCCATGACTGTAGTCCTGCGCGGCAAAGGGGACCTGCATGGAGTGAGCGCCGCGGCAAAAAGGCACAGCATCTTCTACAGCTAACGTCACGGCATCTTTATCGCCAGCGGCTGTATCCGACAATAAATCAATGGACGACATGTCCACATCCAGCATGGGATTCTCCATCGCCTCGTCCTGCACATGAAGGAACAGATCATAAGCGGACATCTGCAGGCATTGCAGGGAATGCCGCATGACAGGTGCCAATACGGCTTGCTGCTTCTGCGACTGCTCAAAGCGCATATCGACACCTCCACCTTAATCACTGTTATCGCTACTCACTCGCATTATAACAAACCGGCTTTTGAAATGCAAGCGCAACAAAACACAGCCGTGTCAGGTGCCGCAGCATCGGGCAGAGAGAACCAATGTCTTCGATCTGACCGCAGATTAGTAGTCAAATAGTAGTCTGCGCGCCTCGCGGGTCATGTAATCGGATGCAGCGGCTCCCATTTTCAGCATACACGAACCGCATACTTCACACGATTCCCGTGCTGTGTCGATTTGAGCAACCCCAGCTTTTCAAGCTTCTTCTTTTCTGCCGCATAATTAAATCCCATATATGGTTCCTCCGTATTCTGAAATTTGGTTGGCTGCAAATCTTAGAAACGGGTGGCGGGCCGCGGCAGCAGGGCATCCTATTTGCGTTTTTGTTCTGAGCGTAGCTTTTATTAAGAACTAATGCGTCATACTTGAGATATGCTCCGCTATCTGCGTTTGGAAGGTGATTTAAAACCCAATGTCTACTTCCAACCCGCAGGATGGCTGTCTCATATTGACGCGCTCAAAATGAGCGGTGTTCTTACACACAGAGAGTGCATAAGACCTCCTTTCCGGACGGAAAGGAGATCCCTGTTGTAAGCATGACAAGTTTCCCGCCAATCCAGCCGTTTTTTTATATGGCCGGATTACCGGAACATATGGCACCATTAGTTCCAAAATATAACTACGAATACGACATTCTCTGTTTTGGCGTCTCCCGATAGAATATAGCTGGAGGTGAACTGAGAGTGTTCGAAAAAGATGAAGCAAAAATAACGGACAAGATGGGCCTGATCTTAAAAGGAATCCGGTTGCAGAAAGGTTTTTCCCGTGAAATCATCGCAGAACGCGCCAAAATTGGCGTGCGGCACTTGGCGGCAATCGAAAATGAACAACGTGCGCCAAGTATCGAGGTGTTCTGTCGGATCATGCGGGCTTTGGGAATCTCCGCTGACCGAGTGGTTTATCCAGAAGATGAGGTAGAAGAATCAGAAGAGGTCCAGCTTGTCTGGCTTATTCGCGCCTGCGATGTGCGAGATCGCGCCGCGATTAAAGCCATGGTGGAGGCTCTGCTGTACAGCAGAGAGGAGACTTCTCGGGCAGGTGAGACGAATGCCTGTGCTGTCTGATTGGTCAATTTACAAAAAATGAAGCAGCGGCAGGATGTATGATCCGACCGCTGCTTCGCTGCATTCATAGGGACACAGCGGAGGGCGCAAAGGACGATATTGTTGACCTCCCTTTGCACGATCCGCTGCCTTCTGCAGAGACATACCGGCAAACAAACGAACAGGTGGCTCCTCTTTTCCTGATCACACTGCGTCCTGTGCATCATGCGCTTTTGATGGACTTCTTGAACAGAGTTCCTCGACTAATCAATAAAATATGTGAGGAGGATTCATTCTGTTAAGGAGAGGCCGAGTGCTCTGTCAAGCGGTGATCGCGCTGCCGCCGCACAGGATCGTTTTACCGGTTCGGTGTATGGATCGCTCTTTTCTCTACATTCAGCGCGGCCTCCCGCAGCGTTTCGGTGACGGTGGGATGACTATGAATGGTAGAGATCAGTTCATCCACCGTGGCCTCCAGTCGGATGGCCAGCGCGCCCTCGGAAATGAGGTCTGTGGCTCGTGGTCCTATGATATGCATACCCAGAATTTCGCCGTATTTCGCTCCGGCGATGAGCTTTACCAGACCCTCTCCGCCATTGAGGATCAGTGCCTTTCCGTTGGCACTCATGGGGAACTTACCCACCTTGTATGCGATACCCTTGGCCTTGCACTGCTCCTCCGTGAGTCCCACAGAGGCAGCCTCCGGCTCAATATAGACGCAGGTGGGGTTGGTGGATTCATCATAGTGCACCTCATGGCCGCAGATGTTCTCTGCCGCCACCTCGCCCATGGCGGAGGCAGTGTGCGCCAGCTGGGCATAGCCCATGACACAGTCGCCGATGGCATACACGCCGGGGACGCTAGTCTCCATCTTGTCATTGACCTTGATGCGGCCGCGGTCGTTGTCGAGTTTACCGGCATCGAGGTCGAGCATGGCGGTATTGGCTTTGCGGCCGATGGCCACCAGCACCTTCTCCGCCTCAAAGCTGACAGTTTCACCAGCCTTGTTTTTGCAGATGACCTTGGCACCCACAGAGCTACTTTCCACCGCCTGCACCGGGCATTCCAGATGGAACTCCATACCCATCTTCTTCATGTGCTCTACGCCGATTTTGGTGAGGTCGCCGTCCAGCATGGGCAGCATGTGATCCATGGCCTCCACCACGGTGATCTTGGTACCGAAGGCGGCATAGGCGCAGGCCAGCTCAAGGCCGATGACGCCGCCGCCGATGACCACCATGGACTTCGGCAGAACCTTGAGACTCAATGCGCCGGTGGAGTCGATGCAGTTGGGGTTTTCCTTCAGACCGGGGATGGGAGGCGTGGAGTTGACGGAGCCGGTGGAGATAATAATGGCATCCGCTGTCATTTCCTCGTGGGAGCCGTCCGCCTTTTTGACGCTCAGCTTTTTGGGAGCGGTAAAAGCGGCCTTTCCATCGATGACGGTGACCTTGTTCATTTTCAGCAGGCTTCTGACACCGCCCGTGAGCTTTTTGGAGATGTCGTTCTTATGGGCGATGACTTGGGGGAAATCCACCTCCACGCCGGTGACCTTCACGCCGATGTCCTTGCCCTGATTTTTGATGTCCTCCACCAGCTCGGCACTATGGAGCAGGCACTTGGTTGGGATGCAGCCGATATTCAGGCAGGTGCCGCCCAAATGCTCTTTCTCAATGAGGGTGACCATCCTTCAGCTCGAAAAGCTCCAGCTTGTGTGCCATTGCCTGAAACTGTGCGGCCTCGCCGGTGTCGAAGCTGTCCAGCCGTTTGGCGAGGTAATTCAGCTCCTCCACATTGACCGTGAGCATCTCCGTGCGCTTGAGGACAGTATAGAAGCTGTCGATCTTTTCCACCTTGCAGTCCGCCTTGACCGCGTCGCCGATCTCCAACGCCGCCAGCAGCTCCAGGCAACGCGCGTACTGGTCGTTGGGGATAGGGAACGGGATGGTCGCCACACCATATTCCGGGTGGCTGGGATTACTGAGAACCGCTTGAATCATATTTGCTTCTCCTTTCTATTTCTTCCATATCTGTGCGCAGACAGCCTCCACCCCGGTGCCAACAGACAATACCGTGGGCGGGATACGGGCATCCACGGCATCGCTCGTTCTCCGTGCAAAACACCGGCTCCGGCGGCATCGGCACAAATGCCGTGCAGGTGCGTTTGTCTACGCTGCGTCTGATCCCATCGCTCATGTGTTCCTCCTTTCGGGTCACGCCCGATTATTTGTCCTGAAAATGCAAAAGAGCGCTGGTTCGATGGTTCTACGAAACCAACAAACCGACGCTCTAAACTTTGTGAAACTTTTTATGAAAAAAGCCCCCTTTTGCGTGGGACTTCCTCGTACAAAAGGGGGCTTCATCCGATTATTTCGCCAGAAAACAGGAAAAGAGAGGTTCAAATCACGTTGAACCCCTCTCAGACGGCGCTGACATCCATGCTTGAAACCGTTGAAAATGGGGTGTGAAAAAACCGGAAAGGCTTGATGCCACGCGGTTTTCACCACAGAGTCGGAGTTATCAGGCCGTCAAGCCGGAAAGCCCTGCGGCGCAAGGGCTTGGTTGAGATTGCACAAATTTCCGCTATTTTGAAGAAAAGCCACAGAATCCTTGTGGGGCAGGGCTTCCGAGATTTTTCGCGGTAGTAGTCAAATAGCAGTCTGGTCAACAAAGAATTGACATGTTCATGTCGGCTATATGGCTCCGTTTACTTTCGGTACTCAATCGGATTATCCTCAGTTTCGTGAATCTTTCGGGCATATTCCAGGATCTCCGCTTCAAAGGTACGGCATATTTCCAAATCCTGCGTACTGCTTCTCAAGCTGCGCAGCAGGTAGACGCACCACGGCTCCGGCTGCTCCTCCAGCGTGTAGATCTGCAGCGGCATCAGCCGCGCCAGCTCATAGGCGGAGCTGACGGGAATCAGCGCCCAGTAATCTCCATGCTGGAGAAAAGACCGTACGCCGGACGCGGTATTGATCTGCACATGACATCGGTTATCACTGCCGAACCACTTCTTTCTCCACAGGATCAGACCGTTGAAATCGCCGCCGATAAAGCGGACCTCCCGCTCCGGATCCAACTCACTGGGGCTGATGGGATGCGGCGGCTTCGGTGACTCCGCACGGCGGACGATACACAGGGGCTGCCGATCGATACACCGGACAGCCAAGCCTCCCTGTAGGGACTCATAGGACGCGAAACCGAAATCCGCCAGTTCCTTGGAGACCAGATCATACGTGTCTTTGGAGTCGCACACCTTTATCTGTATCTTCTTTTCCGGATGCCGTTCGGTGTATTGCCGCAAGAACTCGTCCAGCAGACGGTCGTAGGTGCTTCCGTTGGTGGCGATGCGAACGACAGAAAGCGCCTTTTCTTTTACCGCCTCCGTCTCCTCCAGTAGCAGCTTCCACCGCTCCGCCACCGAGATGAACTCCTCCCCCTGCCGCGTCAGCTCCACACTGCGCTGGCCCTTGGAGCGCAGCACCAGCTGGCAGCCCATCTCCTCCTCCAGTGCCTTCAGCCGGCTGCTGACCGCTGACTGGGACAGATACAGGTTTTCCGCCGTCTTTGAGATATTGCGGCAGCGCACCAATTCCAGAAAGATTGTGATATCCTTATGATCCATGGCAGACTCTCCTCCTGTGCGGTATGCTATCGATTTTATTATATCCGTAAAGTGCGTAAATGGCAATGCAAAAAGACCCGCTGTCGCGGGTCTTTTCGTTTTGTGCAAAGGAAAACATAATTGCTGTTATGCGTTGGCCGTCTCTTCCGGCTTCTCAAACCTGCGGCCGATTCCGGTAAGAATACTCAGCAGGAAGATAAGCATCAGTCCCCAGCAGTGGAAGTTATAGGGGATAATATCCAAGAAAGAGAAGTTGGGATCCACGCCATCGATTGCCAGCGCCACACCCAGAGACACCAGCGTGGGATTGCCGTGGGGCATCAGACCGGTAGCGCCGCAGGCCACGCCGTCCAGAATGTTGGCGCCGCGGCAGCGGTCGATGTGGAATGCCTTGGTGATGCGGCGCACCAGAGAGCCGAAGAACACGATGGCGATGCCGCTGCCGCCGGTGACGACGGAGCCGAGAGCGGCCACCAGATAGCAGATCAGTTCACCGGAGCGGGGAGATTTGCAGTGCTTCATCAAGCTGACGGTCAGGCCATCGAAGGCGCCGCTGCTGTTGAGGATCTCCAGCAGCTGGAACAGCAGGGTCACATACAGCACCAGCGTCATCATGCCGGACATACCGGCCACGATGGGGCCGTCGTTGGCAAACATCTTCGCCGGTGCAATGGTGCCCAGTACCAGATTCAGCACAATACCGCTGAGGTTACAGAGGATCAGGGTGCTCATGAGATCCCAACCCTTACGCATAAGAATGACCATGAGCACAGGGAGTACCAGCAGGAACAGAGACTTGGCGGTGCTGCCGTCCAGTTCCAGATCAGCGGGGATATTGGCGTCCTGCGTCAGGCCCACAACGGCAAAGAGCACGGCAGCAACAGCGCCGGAGATGGCGGCATAGGGAAAACGGGTACGAACCACCTGAGAGATGTCCGCCTCCTGCGTCAGGGCGGATGAGATTGTGGTGTCGGAAATAGGAGCCAGATTATCGCCGAAGATAGCACCGGAGATGATAGCGCCGCACATCAAGCCCATGTTGATGCCCAAACCGTGGGCCAGCGGCAGCAGCACCGGCGCGACAGCGGCCACCGAACCGGTGGAGGTGCCGCAGGAGGTGGAGATGAGCACGCAGGTCAGGAATGCGATCATGGGTATCCATCCGGCGTTCAAGCCCAGACGGGTGATACCCCAGATCAAGGCATCGATCAAACCGCTTTGCCGTAGGAGCTGCGCCAGCATACCGGCCATGATATAGGCCATGATGATGGTGCCCAACATGGGGTTCTGAAGTCCCTTCAGCGTGATCTTGCCGTAGTTTTTCTTATCCTTGGCCAACAGGAAGCCCAGTGCCAGAGCAAAGAATGTAATACCTGTGAGGCGGGCCAATCCGCCGCCGCCAATGATGGTACTGACAAGCATACCCACCAGCATGAACAGGACAGGCAGCCACACGCCAATCTTTCCGCCGTAGAATCCTGATTTCTTTTCCATAGGGGAAACCTCCATTTCTTTTGTTCTTCTCTCGTTTATTTGCAGGAGCCTCCGCTCCTGATGGTCACTTTTGCTGGAGCTTCAGCAGCGCGTCGGTGATCTTCCGCGCCGCCCGCTCCAGATCCTCGGTGGCGTTGGCGAAGGAGAAGCGCATGCAGCAGGCCGTCTCCTCGCCGTAGGCGCTACCGGGCATGCCCACCACGCCCGCGTTCTCCAGCAGGTACTCACACATTTGGGTGGAGTCCATGCCGCCGATATCGAAGAATACCCATGCGTAGAAGGCCCCCTCCGGCTTCAGGCAGCGGACGCCGGGGATCTTGTTCAGCGCGCCGGTGAACATATCGCGGCGATAGGCGTAGGTCTTGCGCATCTGCTCGGTCTCATACTCGCAGCTAAATGCCTCTACGGCGCCCTTCTGCAAAAAACCGCTCATGCAGGACAGGCTGTGCTGATACAGCTTATAGGCCACGTCGTAAATCGCCTTGGGTGCCGCCAAATAGCCCATGCGCCAGCCGGTCATAGCTGCGCTCTTGGAAAAGCCGTTCATGGTGGCGACACGGTCATGGATAGAGGGATAGGCGCCCATGCTGATGCTCTTTGCCCCATCGTAGACCAGCTTCTCATACACCTCGTCGCTGAGCATGTACACCTGCGGATGGCGCAGCATAAAGGCCTCCAGAATATCGGCCTCGTCCTTGTGAAGAATACGTCCGGTGGGGTTGTTGGGGTAGTTGATGATGATAAGGCGGGTCTTGTCGGTGCAGGCAGCCTCCAAAGCCTCGGCGGTGATGCGGTAATCCTGCTGATAATCCAGCTTTACCTTGACGGTTACGCCACCGGCAGCCTGAATGATCGGCTCGTAGGACACCCATGCGGGATCCAGCACCATCACCTCGTCTCCCTCGTTGAGAATGGCCTGCACCGCCAGATAGATGGCATTCTTGCCGCCGGGCGTTACTATGATGCAGTTGACGTCATAGTCCAGATCGTTTTCCTCTCGCAGCTTCTTCTGAATGGCCTGACGCAGCTCCGGCAGGCCGGGGCCCACCACATAGTGGGTATAGCCCTCCGTCAGACTGCGGATGGCTGCCATAGAGATGCGGTCAGGTGTGGCAAAGTCCGGCTCGCCTCCCGCCAGGCCGATAACGGTGGGATCGGTTTTCTGCATCTCCTTGGCGCGTGCCATCAGTACCATGGAGGCAGAGGGCTTCATGCTTTCAATACGATGGTTCATGGCGATCTCCTCCTTCTTATTTCAGCTTCTTCGCCACGTCCCGCAGCAGACTCTCAGAAGGGGCCTTGCGGTCAATGGTGGACGCTTCAGCGATAAGTTTCAGCAGGGACACACCCTCCTCCTGCGCCACCTTGCGAAACATGGGCAGGAACGAGGAGTGACATCCGGATAATCCCAGCATCAGCTCAACTGGAGCGATGGCTACGTGGTAGTGATATGGCTCCATGGTGAGGATCAAGTCGTCCTCCAGATAGTGCAGCAGTCCGAACAGATCCACCTCTGGCAGGTAGCCCTCCCTCTTCAATGTGGCGGCGGCCAACTCAGTGGCGCAGTTGCCTGCGCTGCGGGCCATACCCAGCAGACCGCAGTCGATTTCGTCAGCACCGGCTGCCACGGCAGCCAGCGCGTTGGCCTGAGACAGCCCCAGATTGCTGTGACCATGAAAGCCGACAGGAATCGTCACAGAGTCCTTCAGCGCCTTGACATATTCCGTGGTCTGGTCGGGGAACATGGTTCCGGCAGAGTCCATGATGGTAATGCGGTCTACACCGGCGTCCTGCAGGAGTTTTGCCTCCTTTGCCAGCTCCGCCGCCGGAAGAACGTAACCCTTCATCAGCGAGTAGCGACAGGTAAGTCCCGCTTCCTTTACAGCTGCCACCGCCTTGACAGAGCCTGCGCCGTCACCGGCATCAGCGCCCACCCGCAGGAAATACAGACCTGCGTCGGCAGCGCCGCGAACCAGTTCTTTATCCGCCAGCTTTGCCAGCATAAACATACCGATACGTCCACGAGACAGGTAGGGCTGCACCGCCTCGAAATACTCCTCGTCACTGGGTGCTTGCTTAGCATCCGCCTTGGCGTAAGCGCCAAGACCCTTGCAGTTACCGCATTCAATATCCGGAATACCTGCCTCCAGCAGCGCACCGATGATGCTTTGGGTCAGCGAAATAGGAAAACCATGGCCCACCACATTGCCACCGTCGCGCAGGGTATTGTCAAAAAGCCTGACCATAACAATGCCTCCTCGTTTTTATCTGTTGTTGATAAATGCATGCGTGTTTTACTGATTTACTTATAGCATAATTTCAAATATATTTAAAGTTTTAATTTCCGGCAAATAATATCACGTATTTTGATATTATCCTTTGGATATGAGATAGTAGCCGGAGTTATCAAGCCGTCAAGCCGGAAAGCCCTGCAGGGCAAGGGTTTGGTTGGTGTTGCACAAATTTCCGCCATTTTGGAGAAAAACCTCGGAAGCCTTACAGGGCAAGACTTCCGAGGTTTTTTGCGGTAGTAGTCAAATAGCAGTCTGAGCACTTCACAGGTCATGCGGCTCAGATGCAGCGGCTCCCGTTTTCAGCACACACAAACCGCATACTTCACACGATTCCCGTACTGTGTCGATTTGAGCAGTCCCAGTTTTTCAAACTTCAACACAAAGCTGCGGATCGTCGCGTAAGCGGCGTTCCCGAAGTCCTTTTCCAACTGCTTGGTGGAAAACTCCGCGTCGCCGTAAGCGGACAGAACAAACTCCCACAGTGCTTTCTCCTTCTCAGTGACCTGTCCGTGGGACAGGGCGGTCTGAAACGCCTCGGTCGTCTGTGCGGTCGGAAGCACCCCGTTCAGCTTATGATATACATTTTCGATAAAATACGCCAAAAACGGCGTTGCGTCCAGCATACCGCTGATGGTTGCGTTCTCCTCCACCAGCGTATAGGCATCATAATACCCCTTGCGGCTTTTATTGATATACTCGGAGAGCGGCACGAACAGCGCAGAGGAATATCCCTGCTGCACCAGATACCACAAATGCATCAGCCGTGCCATTCTGCCGTTGCCGTCAAAGTACGGATGCAGATACGCCATGTAGAAGTGGATCAGCGCCGCTTTCAGCAGGTCGTTGATCTCAGAATCCTCGCGGATAAACGCGACCAACTCTCCCATGCGCTCCGGCAGCGCCTGCCAGGGAAAGCCCGTATGCTCCACCTTTGCGCCGATCACATACACGCTGTCATGCCGGTAGAAATGACCGGGCAGCAGCCGATCCTCCTCGGGTAGATAGGCACCGATGGCCATTTCATAGAGCTGGTGAATGGTCTCCTCAGTGATTTGATTCGCCGGGTCGCTGATGAACTCCAGTCCCTTTTTCATGCCGAAAATGCGGCTTTCGCTTTCGTCTGTGGGAGCAAGACCGGAGAGGATCTTGCGGACGCTGTCACGGGTGAAGTCCACCTGCTGCTCGATGGTGAAGGTGGAAACGATCTCCTCCTCCATGGCCTTGACGCCGTAAAGCTGTGTGCTGTTCTGCGGCGTCAAAAGCACCTTGGCGGCTGAAAGGCGCACCTGTGCAATGCTGCTCAGATAGACGATGTTCTGCCCGGAGAAATCCTTGAGCGGCAGCGAATGATAGAAACCGTTTTTCAGCAGCTCCGTAAACTCTTTGATGTCGGCCTGCGGAAATTTATAGCCGAGTTTTCTCAAATCCAGAACGTTTTTGTCGGACAGCATCTTGGTAAACAGCGCAGCATCCATAAAAGCACCTCCACTCCTGATTGCAATTAGTATCAACAAGTATCAGTATAGTGGAGTATGCCCTGAATTGCAAGAGGGAAAACGGATTTGTGATGGTCAGCACCACACCATCCACGGAGTATGCCCATAGCGTCACTGCCCTGCATACGCACCTGGCATTCAAATATACGCCCAGTACTCTTTGCTAACGGGATATGGAGGCCGGAGCTGGAGCGTTACACCAGTCTGGTACAGCAAATCAAGGAAAAAACCAGAGAGCGTACCGCACTTATAAGAGGGAAAAAGGAACTGCCTTTTCTCCGTATCATCTGCAGCCGGGAATTGGCTGTTAGACTTGCAGAGCTGACGGAGGAATTGGAGGAACTGCGCACTGAAAATGCTCTGCTTCTGCAAAAATTTGAGCATGTAGAGGATGCAGGCGCGGAAGTGTTCCGCAGGGATATTGCCACCATGGAGGCCGGTCTGAAAAAGCTGGAGGCACAGGAACAGCATCGAAATTTCTCCAGAAAATGAAAAAGAAATGGCCCTGAGCGGTAATCGTGTGATTGCTCGCATGTTTTGTTATCTGGAAATCAGTGCATCTAGTCTTACTCTTGTTGCTCAAGCAGGACTTCGGTTTCTCATGCTTGCCATGTGTTTTTCTGAAAAAAAGTGCTAAGTCGGTTGACACCGCAGCGCGCTTATTGTATTATAGCCCCAACATCGACTCAAGTCGATTGGCAACTGCCCAAGTACTTTCGCCATCCCAATACTTGAATTTATACAACCGTGTACCACAAGGACACGCAACCATCCTCAAAGGAGCGGTTGTGTGTCCCTTCTTATTATGCAATTGAGGAGAATTGAAATTGGAATTAAAAGAATTCTTTGCAGCACACCCCAAAATCGCACTGGCCTTTTCCGGCGGTGTGGACTCCGCGTATCTGCTCTATGCCGCAAAGCAGCTGGGAGCCGAGGTGCGGGCGTATTATGTGAAAACAGCATTCCAGCCGCAGTTTGAGTTGGACGACGCCAAGCGTTTAGTCGAGGCGCTTCATGCCGACATGACCGTCTTACTGGTGGATATTCTCTCCGATACGAGGGTCGCCGCAAATCCCGCCAACCGCTGTTACTTTTGCAAAAAGTCGATTTTCTCGTCGATCCTGCACGCTGCAAGCGCGGACGGCTTTACCACGCTTATAGACGGTACAAACGCCTCAGATGATGCAGGAGATCGCCCCGGAATGCAGGCGTTGAGGGAGCTGAAGGTATATTCCCCGCTCAGGGACTGTGGACTGACAAAGGCCGACGTTCGCCGCCTGTCTAAGGAGGCCGGCCTGTTTACCTGGAATAAGCCCGCTTACGCCTGCCTTGCCACCCGCATCCCCGCGGAAACGCCGATCACCCCGGAGGATCTGGCGCGGACTGAGAAGGCGGAGGACTACTTGTCCTCTCTGGGTTTTACCGATTTTCGCGTCCGGCAGATGGGAAACGCCGCAAAGCTCCAGCTTCCGGATGCACAGCTGGCACATATCGTGGAGGCACGGGAACAAATCGTCACCACGCTGAAGCAGTGGTACAGCACGGTTTTATTGGATTTGGAGGTTCGAGATGAATAGTGAGATCAGGCTCATTTTGGAAGCCGTAAAGCGCGGAGAGCTGTCCGTTGACGACGCTGCGTTAAAAATCAAGGTCAAGCCCTTCGAGGATATTGGCTACGCCAAGGTCGATCTACATCGCAAGGTTCGGCAGGGCGCTGCGGAGGTCATTTACGGCGCCGGAAAAAACGCCGAGCAAATCAGCGGCATCGCTTCTGCCATGAGGGGCAGCGGGCAGGATGTCGTTCTCATTACCCGGCTTTCGTCCGAAAAAGCGGAGCAGATCAAAGCCGTTCACCCCCTCGCCTACCACGCCGAGGCGGGGATCGGTGTTATAGGAGAGCTTCCCGCTCCGGACGGCATCGGCAGGATCGTAGTTGCGACCGGCGGCACCAGCGACATTCCGGTGGCAGAGGAGGCCTCCCTGACCGCCGAGGTTCTTGGCAATCGCGTCACCCGCCTGTATGATGTGGGCGTTGCCGGGCTGCACCGTCTGCTGGCTCATCTGGATGACATTATGGGAGCCAGCGTCATCATCGCCATCGCGGGCATGGAAGGCGCGCTGGCCAGCGTCATCGGAGGACTGGCCGACTGTCCGGTGATCGCCGTCCCCACCAGCATCGGCTACGGCGCGTCCTTCCAGGGACTGTCCGCATTACTCTCTATGCTCAACTCCTGCTCCAGCGGCGTTTCTGTGGTAAACATTGATAACGGCTTTGGCGCAGGGTATCTGGCAAGCATGATCAATCACATGGAGGCAAAATCATGAAAACTCTGTATTTGGATTGCGGCATGGGTGCCGCAGGCGATATGCTGACCGCGGCACTGTTGGAGCTGCTGCCTGACCCGGATGGCTTTGTGGACGAGTTGAACGCTCTCGGCATTCCCGGTGTGCAGTATCGCCGGGAGGCGTCCGTAAAGTGCGGCATCACCGGCACACATATGTCTGTTACGGTAAATGGTGTGGAAGAATCCGATCACGCACATGCCCATCACCACGACCATGAGCATACACATGAGCATGAGCATACACATGAACATGAGCATACACATGAACATGAACACACGCCTCACCAGCACAGCAGCCTGCACAGGATCCGGCACATAATATCCGGCCTGCATCTGCCCGAGGCGGTGCAGCACAACGCGAAGGCCGTCTACGGACTTATCGCAGAGGCGGAGAGCCGCGCCCACAATGTCCCCGTGGCGGAGATCCACTTCCATGAGGTTGGAACGATGGACGCCGTGGCAGACGTCGTTGCCGTTTGCCTGCTGATGGATCGGCTGGCGCCAGAAAGGGTTATCGTCTCCCCCATCCATGTGGGCAGCGGTCATGTCCACTGCGCGCACGGCATTCTGCCCGTTCCCGCTCCCGCCACCGCATATATCCTGCAGGGCCTTCCGATCTACGGCGGCAGCGTAAAGGGCGAGCTTTGCACGCCTACCGGCGCCGCGCTCTTAAAGCATTTTGCCACCGAATTTGGTGAGATGCCTGTTATGCGTGTCGGCGCCATTGGCTACGGTATGGGTAAAAAGGACTTCCCCGCCGCAAACTGCGTGCGGAGTATGCTGGGAGAAGCCGGCGAATCGTCCCACACGGTATGTCAGCTTTCCTGCAATGTCGACGACATGACGGCCGAAGCCATCTCCTTCTCCATGGATCGCCTGTTTGATGCCGGAGCCCTGGAGGTCTATACCACGCCTGCCGGCATGAAAAAATCCCGCCCCGGCACGCTGATCTGCGCCTTGTGTCCAGAAGCTGCGCGGGAGGCTGTGGTGGAAGCCATGCTGCGCCATACCACGACCATCGGCATTCGGGAGAGCCTCTGCCGCCGGTATGTGCTGGAGCGGCACATTGAAAGCATCGAGACGCCCTACGGGGTAGTACGCCGCAAGGATTCCTGCGGATACGGTGTCACCCGTTCCAAGTACGAATACGACGATCTCGCCCGCATTGCAGAGGAGCGGCGTATCAGTCTTTCCGAAGTGGCCGCGCTGGTGGAAGCCCTCTGACGGCAGCGTAAAGCTCCATCCCCGCAGCGCAAGGTCACCGGCGACATAAGCCGGAAACGAACAGCAAGCAGGAGGCGGCCAAATGGTCACCTCCTGCTTATTGCGGCTTGTTCTTTACTTTGCGATTTTCCTCAGTTCCTCCACCGTTTCACAGGCAATCTCGCTTATGGTAAGCTTCTTCGCGCCGATCACACGGTTGCTACAGCGATTAACGGGAAGAAGCAGCTTTACGGCCTTACTCTGCCCCACGGCAGCCGCCATGGCCGGTGTGACCTCTCCCAGCATAGAATCGGCAGATATGATGCCCACCGGACCGATGATCACATCGGCATCACGACTGGCAACAATGACGGGGTTCTCCCCGGTCGCGCCGTACATCGCTCCGCCCTTCAGCATGGTGCAGGTCGCAATGCTGTTCGTGCCAATGGCATACACTTCACAGTCCACATCGCTTTTTACAATGGCCTCGGCAATGCTCTGCCCGAGCTTACCGCCCTGCCCATCAATAATCACAACTTTCATAGTATTCTCCGTCTTGTCGGGACACTTGACCAGCTCACAATGCTCTCCGCTTTTTGAATGATGACACAGTTCTCGCTCCACGCCAGCAACTGCCGGTGTGGACGACCGTCATAGCCTTAAAAGAGCAGCGGCATTTTTCCAGCAGACATTCTCCACGATGCGCCCCAGTGCGGCAATATCTGCCGGATACTGGCCGCCGTCCACTAACTTACCCAACTTAGCGCACAGGATACGGCGGTAGTACTCATGCCGAGGAAATGAGGTGAATGACCGGGAATCTGTCAGCATACCCGCGCTGTGGGCCAGTAGGCCGGTTTCCATCAGCTCGTCCAACTGCGCATTGATCCCTCGCAGCGTGTCATTGAACCACCATGCAGCGCCGTACTGCACCTGCGGAGCGAAGTTCACAGCCATGGTGCTGAAAACCGCGCTCTCCGCGGGGTTAAGATTGTAGAGGATCACGCGCGGCAATCCACCGCCGCTTTCCAGCTTGGCCAAGAAATGCCCTAATGCCGCAGGATCACTGGTTGCACCGACGCTGTCGCCACCTGCATCATGGCCAACTGTCTCCAGCAGGCGCGGCGATTGATCGCGGATCGGGCCGAGATGCAGCTGCATGACCATGCCCCGGCGGCGATATTCCTCTCCAAGGAAAAGCAAAAGCTGCTCCCGCACCTCGTCAGCGCCGCCGCGCAGGCAGGACAGCCCATGGTCGGCGACCACGCATCCACAGGCCTGAAAATGGTCTAATGCCACACACAGCGCGTGCTTCAGGCCGTCTATATCCGCGATAGCAACGCCGGTTGACTCTGCCAGCCGCGACAGATGCTTCCGCGCACCGGGATGCTCCGGCTCCAGATAGCGATCCGGCCGAAAGGACGGCAGCACTTCAAAGGGGATCCCGTCATCCCGGCGGATCTGCTGATGCCACTCCAGCGAGTCCGCCGGATCATCGGTCGTACACAGAGCACGGACATTCTGCTGCTTCAGCAGGCTGACGGTATCCTGCTCCCGCAGCTTTTCCCGCGTTTCCTCCCAGATAGATGGCGCGGTTTCGGGCGTCAGTGGCGTGTGGATGTTAAAGTAACGCTGCAGCTCCAGATGCGTCCAGTGGTAAAGTGGGCAGCCGGCCAGTTGCGGCACCACAGACGCCCACGCCAGGAACTTCTCATAACCATCGGCATCGCCTGTGATCCGCCGCTCCTCTACGCCACAGGCGCGCATCGCCCGCCATTTATAATGATCGGTTTCCAGCCACAGTTCCGTCAGATCACGAAAGACACGGTGCTGGGCAATATCTCTGGGTGACAGATGGTTGTGATAGTCGATAATGGGATTTCCTTCTGCGTGTTGATGAAACAGCGTTTTCGCCGTTTCTCCATGCAGAAGGAAATCCTGGCTCATAAATTCTTCCATAACACCCTCCTTAAAACCGCTCCCGGTTTATCCACAGGCCCAACGCAGGATTCGGGATAAAGTAAACCCGCTCTCCGTCTACCGTATTGTACCCGTATCGCAGCGTATCGGGATCGTACTTTGCCGCCATCTCGTCATAATCAGCGCTGCGGAATCCGACTGCCTCGATCTCCTCTCGGAAAGCATCCCTGACCGCATAGGTGATGGTAAAGCGCCCATCAGAGGAGCCGTGGATGAGATGGGCCGCCGCCCCCATATTGTCCCGCAGATCCTGATTCTCCGGCTTGTTGAATTCCTCCAGCGTATGCAGGCGGCCCCTATATCCGTACTTACGGATCAGCTTGTCCACCTGTGGATCCTCCCCAAATTTTGTAACGCCGGGTGCCAGCACGATCAGCTCTCCGCCATCTGCCATAGCCATACGGGTGCGATAGACAGCCTTGTTTCCCAGCCATGTGCTTTTGAATTCACCGGGATCCAGATAGACCACGCATTTTTTCAGTCCCTGCTCTACAAAATCGATATTTTTCTCCTGCGACAGCTTAACTGCCTCGGTCAGGCATTCGCGTCCCTCCCCGATAAACAGGCCATGGGTGCGGATGCTGCCTGCCGGAGCAGTGGTCACGGTCAGCACGAAGAGAATGGGGTGCTGGCGCAGGAAACGCTCCATCGAGTAGTCAAACAGCTTGCGCACCGGTGTGTGGTCCCTGCCCATCATCCGTTCCATGCCGTATACTGCGCCCACCATGTGACTTTTATTGATCATGTCGCTGCCGCCCACGCCTACAAACAGGTTTTTGGCATGGTTGGACATACCGATGACCTCATGCGGCACCACCTGACCCGGCGAGATGATCAAATCGTACTGTTCGTCCATCACCCGCCGATTGATCTCCACGCTGATCGGCTCATGCCACAGCCCCTCCGTGACATCCTCCAGATAACTGCTTGGAACCTCTCCCACCTTCAGCACGTCAGTGCGCCAGTTGTGGGGAATCAGCTTTTCGTAGGGTACGTCGCCGAACATGGCAAGGGCCTGTTCCTCTGTCATTGGCTCATGGGTACCCAGTGCCGGCATGATGTCCACCTCGGCCCCCATGTTTTGAAGAATATGGTAGTAGGTGTTGGTGATGAATCCGGCGTTGGAATGATACCGCGTAAAATCCGGTGGAAGGATCAGCACACGTCGTGGATGGCGGTCTTCCAAGCTCTGCCGCAGCGCGTGCGCGATCTCCTGCTGTGTTAGCCCGCTCTCGTTGTCCGCAATTTTGAAAATATTCATATTACACCCCGCTGTATGCGCTGAAACCGCCATCGATGGGCAGCACGACGCCGGTAACAAAGGAGGCAGCCTTGTCGTCCAGCAGGAACAATACTGCCCCAATCAGCTCCTCCGGCCGGCCAAATCTCCCCATAGGGGTAGCCGCTAATATCTTGCCGGTACGAGGCGTCGGGGAGCCGTCTTCATTCCACAGCAGTGTCTTGTTCTGCTGCGTAGACAAAAAGCCCGGTGCGATGGCATTGACGCGGATTCCCTGCTTAACAAAGTGAACTGCCAGCCACTGTGTAAGGTTGGATACGGCGGCCTTGGCACCGGAATAGGCAGGGATCTTTGTTAGCGGCGTATATGCGTTCATAGACGAGATATTCAATATGCTGCACCCTCCACGGCCCAGCATATCCTGTGCGAACACCTGCGTGGGAATCAAGGTGCCTGAGAAATTCAGCTGCAGCACGCTCTCTATATCCTCCGGCCGCAAATCGAAAAAGCTGCGTACCGGCGCATCTAAGTCGCCTGCCTCGTAATACTCATGCTCCGTGGTGGCCTGCGGCTTGTTTCCTCCTGCTCCGTTGATCAGCAGGTCGCACTGCCCAAGCTGTTCCAGTACCCGGCGATGGCAGTCCTTCACCGAATCACGGTCGCACACATCACAGACATAGGCGCGGGCCGTACCGCCCACCGCGGTGATCTCATCTGCTACCCGTTGCACCTTCTCCGCCGTGCGGCCCAGCAACGCGACCCGGGCGCCAGCCTCTGCCAGTGCCTTGGCCATAACCGAGCACAGGACACCTCCGGCACCGGTAATGACCGCAACCCTTCCGTCAAAAGAATGCTCCATGTGTTACCTCCATTAAGCGTTATAGGTGCCCGCGGCCGTGCTGCCGCCATGACCGGTCCAGTTAGTGTGAAACACCTGATCCGCCGATGCATCCAAGCGCCGGTAAGTATGTGCGCCGAAATAGTCCCTTTGCGCCTGCAGCAAGTTGGCAGGCAGGCAACGCGTCGTATATCCATCGAAATAACTGAGTGCGGCAGACATCGCAGGCGCCGGTACACCGCAGCTCGCTGCAGCGGAAACAACCGTGCGCCACGCAGGAAGCAGCTCCTTGATGGTTTTTTCAAAATAGGGATCCAAAAGCAGATTAGATAGCGCCGGATTTTCAATATAAGCGTCCTTGATCTTCCCCAAAAAAGCACTGCGAATAATGCATCCGCCCCGCCACATCAGCGCAATGCCTCCATAGTTCAGATTCCAACCGTATGCACCGGCAGCCGCCCGCATCAGCGTATAGCCTTGTGCATAGGATATGATCTTGGACGCATACAGCGCCTGACGTATATTCTCAACAAACAATTCTTTGTCTCCGGTAAATGGGGGGATAATGCGATCAAAGACGGCGGCAGCTGTTACACGTTCGTCCTTCATAGCGGATAAGCAGCGGGAAAACACCGCTTCGCTAATCAGTGTCAGCGGAACACCCTCGTCCAGCGCAGCTGTGGCTGTCCATTTGCCAGTCCCCTTCTGTCCGGCGGTATCCAAAATATGCTCCACCAGCGGGCTTCCATCTACATCCTTGTAGGCCAGGATATCGCGGGTGATTTCAATAAGATAGCTATCCAGCTCTGTATCGTTCCACGCGGCAAAGGCTTGGTGCATTTCACCATCGGACATCCGCAGGTAATCCCGCATCAACTGATATGCTTCACAGATCAGCTGCATATCGCCGTATTCAATGCCGTTATGAACCATTTTTACAAAATGTCCGGCGCCATTTTCGCCGACCCACTCGCAGCAGGGGGAGCCGTCCTCCACCTTGGCGCAGATGGCCTGAAAAATAGGCTTGACATAAGGCCATGCCACTGGGCTGCCGCCGGGCATCATGCTGGGGCCCTTCAGCGCACCCTCCTCTCCGCCAGAAACACCGGTACCAATGTATAGCTTTCCCTTACTCTCCACATAGGCCGTGCGGCGGATCGTGTCGGGGAAATGGCTGTTTCCGCCGTCGATGAGGATATCATAATCATCCAGCAGGGGCAACAGCTGTTCGATCATGTCGTCTACGGCCTGTCCTGCCTTTACCATCATAAACACCTTACGAGGGCGCTCCAGCTGGCTGACAAACTCCTCCAGCGTATGGCAGCCGATGATGTTCTTTCCGGCAGCACGACCGGCAATAAACCGATCGGTTTTCTCCGTTGTACGGTTATATACAGCCACAGTGAATCCCTTGGATTCCATGTTCATCACAAGGTTCTCGCCCATGACGGCCAAGCCGATCAATCCGATATCTGCTTTCTTCATTACTTCTCCTCCTATCGCTGTACACGGGCATTACCCGCGTATACGTCCCATACCTGCTTTTCATCGGCAGGCTCTGCATAATCGTTGAGACTGGAGGCCGCCAATACGCCGGATGCCCAGCCAAATTGCAAACATTTTTCGCCGTTCCATCCATTCAGTACGCCGTACAATACACCGCCGGTAAAGCCGTCGCCACCACCGATGCGATCCATCACCTGGATGGGGCGGGGCTCCTCCACATACCATGTATCTCCATCCAACAGAATTGCACCCCAGAGATGCTCGTTGGCGGAGATCACCTGCCGCAGTGTGGTAGCAAACATACGGGCATCGGGATACCGCTCCTTGACCTGCGTGATCATCGCCTTAAAGCTGTCGATCTTCCCCTTCAGTTCCTTTCCCCCCGCTTCAGGGCCCTTGAAGCCCAGGCACAGCTGGAAGTCCTCTTCATTGCCCACCAGAATGTCGGCGCAGGAGGCAAGCGCGTGGAACGCGGCAGATAACTCCGCCTCGCGGCCCTCCCAGAAGGTGGCCCGGTAGTTCAAATCGAAGGAAACAAGCGTGCCATATCGCTTGGCCGCCTCGGCCAATGCAAGGCAACACTGTGTTGTCTCCGGGCTCATGGCCGCGATCAGACCAGAGATGTGCAGAATTCCCACGCCCTCGTGACCAAAGATGCGTTCCACATCGAAATCGTCTATACAGAGTGTGCGACCCACTTCTCCGGCTCGGTCATTCCAAACACGTGGTGCCCGCAGCCCAAAGCCGGAATCGGCAATATTGAACTGATGACGAAATCCCCACGGACCGCCCTGCTCTACCTCGACGCCCTCGAATCGAATATTTCGGGCGCGAAGCTGCTGTTTGATAAATTCAGCTACGGGACTGCCCTTGACAAACTTCGTCATGGCCAGGCAGCCCATACCAAGACTGGACGCAACGTTCAATACGTTTGTTTCGGCACTGGTAGCCTGCAAACGAAACCAGTCGCTATTGTGTACAGCCATCCTGTCAGGCGGCGTAATGCGCACACCAATAGAAGTTACGCAGGCGATGGCATGCAAAGGCCGCACAGCGCGGTCAAACTGCTTCATAAAGGGTTCCTCCTTGTTATTTGTGATCGTATAGCCATTGTAGTTTGAGCACAAAAGCAAGTCCATTGACATAATGCGCATATCATATTGCAAAAAAGCGCATTGCTGTGCTATACTTGTAAAAAGGAGGATGCGCCATGGAATCACATTTCTATTATCGGGACGAAGATCTGTTCGTCCACCACACATTGGACAAGCATCCGACGCCGGATAGCTTTCCCATGCACGCCCATGAGCGTATGGAAATATTCTACTTTCTCTCTGGCTGCGGCGCTTATCTGATCGAAGGTACGCAGTACGACCTGTGTGCAGGCGACGTATTGATCATGCGCCACGCAGAGGCGCACAAGCTGCTGATCCGCCCAGACGAGCCGTATGACCGCATTGCCATTCACTTTTCTCCCAGACTGCTGTCCTCACTGGATCCGGAGGGTGCGCTGCTCCGTCCATTTCTGAACCGTCCATTGGGCCGGATGAACCGTGCGGCGCCAACAGTTGGAAAGCATGCCTCGCAGTTGCTGCAATTAGAGTCTCTGCGAGAGTCGCCTTACCAGACGAGACTGCGGATCATCAGCTGCCTCCTGCCTCTGCTGTGTGAACTGAGCGACTCCTTTCGGGCTAATGCGTCAGATGCAGCGGACTGTGGCACGCAATCACTGGCTGCACGATTGACCACCTACATAAACGATCATTTGTATGAGGACATCTCTCTGGAAGCCTTGTGTCAAGCATTCTTTCTCAGCCGCTCACAGATCAACCGGATCTTCACCGGTGCCACCGGAACGTCTATTTGGCGGTATGTGACCATCAAACGGCTGCTGGCAGCTCGAGCGATGATCCGCGACCATGAGCCTGCCGGTGAGGTTTGCACCCGCTGCGGTTTCAATGACTATTCGGCATTCTACCGGGCCTATAAAGCGCGCTTCGGCTGCTCCCCTACGGAAGATATCTGATTATATGTAATATATACAAATAGAGCAGTACCGCATCTCAAGGGAGGTGCGGTACTGCTTTGCAACCTATACGGTCATCATATTCATCCATTCCCTCTGCGTCATTTTTCTACAGCCAAATGTGTTGAGGTGTGGTTCTTGTTTATGAGATCAGGGCGGAAGGAATCACGCAGCACCAATTCGGTTGAAATCACCACGCGGGAAGCCGGACGCTCACCCCGAAGCACACGGAGCAGGATCTGCGTGGCTGTGGCGCATACTGTCTCAACATTGGTATCCATACTGGTTAATTCCGGCGTAGTACATTGGGAAAACCGGGAGTTATTCAGTCCTACGACGGGAATGCTGATTTCCCTGGCTTGCAGTGCTTTTTGTGCGCCTACTGCCAAAATATCATCAGCCGCGATCAGCGCATCGAAAGCAATGCCGTCATCCAGCATTTTTTGGATCATTTCGCGAGCGGGCTGCAATTCGTCCTCTGCCTCCGGGATCTGCAGGATCAGCTCCCCATCATCTGGCAATCCGCATTGCACCAGTCCCTCCCGGTATCCCTGGATTTTTTGAAAGCCACTGAATGAGCAGGTATCATTCAAATACAAAATGCGGCGACATCCATAGTCAAAGAGTGTTTTGACCAGATTTTTTACGCCCTCACGCTCATCACTGAGTACACAATAGACGTTGTCCAGCTCCACCAAACCGTTAATAATCAGAATGGGTATCTCCGCTGCAATGGGCGCAAAATGCTCATATTGGGTCAGCTCCTCCATCGTAGAGCCAATTAGAATAATAGCATCCACGCGACGGTTGTGGAGCAAATTCAGTGATTTTTCCTTGTTTTCACTGACGCTGTCGGTGCAGCTCAGAAGAATATCGTACCCGGCATCCCGCAGCAGATGCTCCAATATGGAAACCGGTTTCACATGGTTTATATCAGAGATGATCGGGCAAAGGATCCCTATTGTTTTCGAGGCGGTCGAATTGAGATTTCTGGCAAAGATGTTTGGCACATACCGCTCCTGGTCAATGATCTCCATGACCTTGCTGCGGTTTTTTTCGCTGACGTTAGCGCTGTTATTGATAACACGTGATACTGTTGCCACGGAAACGCCGGCTTTCTCTGCAATATCATAGATATTCATGTGTACAACCCCTGAAAATAATATTTATCGCTGATTTTATAACAGTTTACCATATAGATGCGGCCTTGTCATTGTACAAAAAAGAGAAAAATTATCGCTTCAAATGTCAAAAAGCGAACTATTGAAATCGGTTACAATGCACCACACAATCATTTTTCAATAATTCGCAATGTTTTTTCGTAGAAACAGGAAATGCAAAGCAACTATTTTGCAGTAATTGCGGCTTAAACCGTTATTGACAATTGCATTTTTGCAATATATACTCCTGTGTAACGGGTTACAAATTACAATTCACGCATACAACGGCAGAAATAGGAGGGTGCACATGCTGATAGAAGTAAAAAATCTGCACAAGTCCTTTGGAGAGAATCAGGTGCTTCGCGGCATCGACGTTTCCATCCAGAAAGGCGAAGTCGTCGTGGTTATCGGACCTTCCGGTTCGGGAAAGAGCACCTTCCTGCGCTGCCTGAACCTGTTGGAACAGCCCACCGACGGACAGGTTATCTTTGACGGTGTTAATCTGACGGATGGCCGTGTAAACACGTTGGAAACATGCCGCCGCATGGGTATGGTGTTCCAGCGGTTCAATCTGTTTTCCAATCTGACGATTTTGGACAATGTAACACTGGCGCCCATGTTGGTAAAAAAGCAGTCACGCGCAGAGGCAGAAAAGCGGGCGCTGGCTCTGCTGGAAACCGTTGGATTGTCCGAAAAGCGCGACGCCTACCCCGAGCAGCTTTCCGGCGGACAGCAGCAACGCGTAGCCATTGCCCGCGCACTGGCAATGGAGCCGGAGGTCATGTTGTTTGACGAAGCCACCAGCGCTCTTGACCCGGAGATGGTGGGTGATGTATTAAGCATCATGCGCGACATGGCGCGTCAAGGCATGACCATGGTGGTCGTCACTCACGAAATGGGCTTCGCCCGCGAAGTGGGAGACCGCGTGTTGTTCATAGACGGCGGCGTGATCGTAGAAGAAAACACGCCCGATGAGTTATTCAGCAACCCCCAGAACAAGCGCACGCAAGACTTCCTGAGCAAGGTACTTTGATCAGGACGAAATAATGAAAGGATGAAAAACAAATGTCTGCCATCAAGTTTCACAAAGCAAGCGAATACAAGAAGGTATTCAACGAAAACGGTCTGGCTCGTCAGAGCGTTTTGACCGGCGAGTACAAGGATGTCGCCATCTATAAGTGTACGCTGGCTGCCGGTGCAAAATGGGAGCCGGAGCTGTATCCCCAGCAGGAGAAGGTGCAGATCCTGCTTTTCACCGAGGGTACCGGCTATGTAGCCACCCCCCACAAGGCATTTCAGATCGAAGAGGTCTCCGTGTTTGTCCCCCGCTTCGACCAGGAGAGCTTCTTTATTCAGGCCGATAGCGAGCTGAGCTTCCTGCAGATCGTCGCCAACCTTTCCGACTATGACCGCGAAAACATGGCCGACTCCCACATCGCCCTGCCCCGCTTCCGCCCCGTGTCTCAGGGCTGGCAGTACGAGGAGAACTTCAAGACCCGCGACATCGAATCCTACACCCTGATCGAGCACCGCTATTTCGGTCGTTTGTCCATGGGCGCCGTATACGGCAAAGGCCCCAACGAGGTCGGCCAGCACATCCACAACGAGCTGGAGCAGTGGTACTACGCCCTGCCCGGTGCAAAGTTCACTTACCATGTAAACGACGAGGAGATCCCCTTCAACGAGGGCGACCTGTCCTATACTCCCCACGGCAACTACCACGGCACCAGCGCCGAGGATGGCCAGCGCTTCGACTATATCTGGTTCGAGCTGTGCGAGAACGGCTATCCCGGCCAGCTGAAGTAAGCGCCATGCTGTCGCCAGACACGATCTTAGGCAGCAACGGATTTTACAGTCATTGGACGCTCCCTGCGTTTCTGACGGCGCAGCAGGAGATGGGTGTGCGCCGCATCGCTTTTCACCACGTCCCCGCGCACCTGTGGCTGGATCACTATCGCTGCGTGGGCGCAGAGACGCTGAAACAGCACTTGGCAGAGGCCGGTATCGCAGTGGATGTCTTTCACCCCGGCCGGTATCATTACAGCCTTTTCGCCTCAGCCGGAACCCGGCAGGATCTATGCACCCGCGAGTACCTGCGCCGCTGTATGGACGTCGCCAGCTCGCTGGGCTGCACCACAGTTTGCCTGCAGCCCGATGGCGCTCTGATAGACGACCAGAACAGCTTGTCGTCGTTGTGCCGCCAATTATCCGCGCTGTGCGGCGACGCCGTCCAGTATGGCGTGACCCTCTGTTTACAAACCGTTACCCCGGAAGACAGCGCCATCCTGCATACGCTGCCCCAGCTTCTCACGGTGTTGGACGCCGTTCCAGAGCTGGCAGCCGCGCTGGACACTGTACCCGTCAGCCTGGCAGGCGAGAGCATCCCCCAGTGGTTTGACAAGCTGGGTCAGCGTATCCGCTTCGTAAGATTTCAGGACGGCCGCGGCTGTTACGGCCGTATTTGGGGACAAGGCGTGTTCCCCAGTCAGGACTACGCGCACCAGCTCCTTCACAGCGGGTATAGCGGTCTTGTCAGCATCAACGGTCTTTCGACACGTTATCAAGAGGATCCAGCCGCCGCAGACCGACGCAACCGTGCCGCAGTTCTGGCCATGCTGTCCGGCAAGGAGGAAAGCAGCCTATGGATTTGATACAACGCCGTCAGGCAGCCGTCATGAACCAGCATTATCAACGGTACTCGCTGGACTATTTTCTGGATGCACAGCAGCGTATCGGCTTTACCAGCATCGAGCTTTGGTGCGGTGCCCAGCATTTTTGGCTGGACGACCAGCACTATGATGATGTACAATCGCTCTTGCGCAAAGTGCAGCGCCGTGGGCTGGAGGTGGTCTCCCTCACATGCCCCAGCTTTTGCTTCCAGTATCAGTACGCGCCATTTTCCCCAGAGGTAGCAGACTACTGCCTGTCCTATTTCAAAAAAGGGCTAGCTGTGGCAGAGGATTTAGGCTGCACCGTTATGACGGTCAACTCCGGCTGGGGCTGCATGGACCGGCCCCGCCAGGAATCCTGGAACGCCTCATGCGAGCTACTGCGGCAGCTGGCCGAGGAGGCGGAGCAGCGGCATATAACGCTGGCGCTGGAGTCCCTGCGTCAGGACGAGACAGATCTTGCCTATGATCTGCCTACCACGCGGCAGCTCATCGAGCAGGTGGGACACCCCAGCTTAAAGGTCATGGCGGACACCATCGCCACCGGTGCCTGCGGTGAAACGTTGGAGGATTGGTTTGCCGCATTCGGCTCTGATCTGGTGCATATGCACTTTCTTGACGGCGACCCCTTCGTACACAATATATGGGGCGACGGCAACTATCCGCTGGAGCAGATGCTGCGTTGCCTGCAAGCCAACGCATACACCGGCTATTTGGTGCAGGAGGTAGCGGACGAGCGCTACTTTGCCGACCCTGTCGCCGCCGACCTGCAAAACTACCGTGTGCTGAGCCGTTTCTTCTCTGATTGAGGCGGCTTGCAAAAAAAGAGAACAAACTTAAGAAAGGTAAGGAAAGCAAAATGAAAACGATGAAACGCGCATTGACCCTGATTATGGCGGTCATGATGGTCGCCGCGATGGCCGCCTGCGGCAATAAGCCCGCAGCGAGCAACGGTGACGAAACCACCGGCGACGGATCCCTCAAACGCGTGCAGGATGCCGGCAAGCTGATCGTGGCCTGCGAGACATCATGGCCCCCCTTCGCCTACATTGATGACAAGCAGCAGCTGGTGGGCTACGACGTGGAAGTCGCTGCCGAGATTGCCAAGCGTCTGGGCGTAGAGATCGAGTACTCCAGCTCCAACAGCTGGGACGGCATCGTGGCCAGCCTTGACTCCGGCCGCGTGGACGCCATCTTCAACGGTGTGAACATCGCCGGCCGCGTGGACAAGTACGGCATGACCATCCCCTATATGCAGAATCAGCTGGTGCTGACCGTTGCCGCCGACAACGAGGACATCAAGAACTTCGAGGACTTGGACGGCAAACTGGTAGCCAACGCACTGGAAGGCTCCAACGGTAAGCTGGCAAAGTCCTATGGCGCCGAGCTGACCCCCGCCGGTCTGGCAGAGGCCATGACCCTGCTAAAGGATCACCGCGCTGACGCACAGATCGAGGATCAGATCGTTATGGCCCTGTATCTGGAGGGCAAGCCCGACATGAAGCAGTACGTCAAGCAGGTAGCCTTCTATGAGCCCGCAGATATCACCGAGATGCAGGTGGCCGGCTGCTTCCGCATCGCCGACAAGGAGCTGGTAGAAGCCTGCAACCAGGCTCTGACTGACATGAAGGCCGACGGCACCCTGTATGATCTGGCTGTAAAGTATCTCAGCCAGGACGTGGCCGACAGTCTGGATGTGTTCACTAAATAAATAAACACCGAGCCGGTGGAGACGCTCGTTTCCAACGGGCGTCCCACCGGCTATTACCTTTCAGAAAGCGAGTGTGCGTATGAGCGATCAATTTATGAGGATCGTGGAGATTCTCCTCAACTCTTTCTGGCCTCTGTGCAAGGCAGCACTGAAATATACGATACCCTTGACCATTGTTTCTTTCGGCTGCGGCACAGTACTGGCTTTTATCACCGCGATCTTCCGCTTGTCGGGCGTTCGCATTTTGCAAGGCATTGCAAAGTTTTATATCTGGATCATCCGCGGCACGCCCCTTCTGGTGCAGTTGTTCGTGATCTTCTACGGCCTGCCCAGTCTGGGAATCGTGCTCAGTCCCTTTGTTTCCGGCGTACTGGGCCTGTCCCTGTGTCAGGGCGCCTATAACTCGGAGATCGTCCGCGCCGCGATCCTTTCTGTCCCCAGCGGACAATGGGAGGCAGCCAAGGCGCTGGGCATGACTCGGGCGCAGACCTATATGCGCATCGTCATTCCGCAGGCGGCGCGCACAGCCGTCCCCTCTCTGGGCAATCAGTTCATCGGGCTGACCAAGGACACCTCTCTGGCCGGTATGCTGACCATCCCCGAGCTGCTGCAGACCGGCCAGCAGATCACCGCAGTTGTCTACGAACCGCTGGCGCTGTATCTGGAGGTGGCGTTTGTTTATCTGCTGATGAACTCCGCTCTAACCGTGCTGCAGAGCAAGCTGGAAAAGCGGCTGAGCAAACACGTACAGCAGAGAACCAACTGAGAGGGAGGCAGCAGCAATGAGTGCAATCAGCGACATTTTGAAAGACATTCGTCTGCCGCGCATGGTACGAGTCCACCAGCAATTTGACTCTCAGGTGGTGGAGGACATCCCCGGAGAGATCACGCGGCAGCTGTCCGGTGATTTTCCTCACGGAATCAAAGCCGGTATGTCTGTGGCGATCACCTGCGGAAGCCGCGGTATCGCCAATCTCAGCACCATTATGCGCACAGTTGTGGATTTCTGCATCCGCCAAGGCGCACACCCCTTCATCATACCCGCCATGGGCAGTCACGCAGGCGCGACAGCCGAAGGGCAGCAGGGTATGCTGGCCGCGTTAGGTGTGACCGAGGAGAGCTGCGGCTGTCCGATCATCAGTTCTATGGAAACAAAGGTCATCGGCCAGACAGCAGAGGGCCACGTGGTACAGATCGACCGGCACGCAGCCGAGGCAGACGGCATTATCGTCATCAACCGTATCAAGCCCCACCCCGTCTTTGTCGCGCCCTATGAAAGCGGCCTGATGAAGATGATGACCATCGGCTTAGGCAAGCAGAAGCAAGCCGAGGTCGTGCATCAGATGGGCTTTGAGAATTTCCATCACCTCATCCCCTTGTTCGGCAATGCCGTGCTGGATCACGCCAATATTCTCTTTGGCCTGGCCATCATTGAGAATGCCTATGACCAGACCAACCGCCTGGTAGCTCTGACACCGGAGTGTATCCGGCAGGAGGAGCCCAGCTTGCTGCTGGACGCAAAAGCCAAGATGCCCAGGCTGCTTCCCGGCTACGCGGACATTCTGGTCGTAGATAAGATGGGTAAGGATATCAGTGGTGATGGTATGGACCCCAACATCACCGGCCGCTTCTGCCAGTACTACACCGGCAAGCCGAACTTCACAGCCAAGCGCGTGGCGGTGCTCGACCTCACCGAGGCCACCCACGGCAACTTCATCGGTATTGAAGCAGCAGACGTGACCACTCGTCGAGTAATCGACAAGGCCGATCCAGAGCAGACATACCCCAACTCTCTGACATCCTGCGGCAACCAGCACATGCCCATGTACATGAAAAATGACCGTGAGGCTATTCAGTGCGCCATTAAGATCAGCACCGGCATCGACCTGAATGATGCCCGCATCATCCGCATCCCGGATACGCTGCACGTGACAGATATCATGGTCAGCGAGAATATGCTGCCGGAGATTCTGCAGCGCAATGATATGCAGGTGTTGGGTGAGCCCGAGGAGTGGCCTTTTGATGAAAATGGAAACCTCTGGTGAGTTTCAGACTCTACGCTTCTTGATAGGCAAAAAGGATCACCGCCCGGTCGGGCGGTGATCCTTTTTGATACACGCTTGACGCAAGAGCTCAGTCCAGCAGTACATCGATGCCGGAGTTACGCATTTCTCCGCAATGACCTTTGTGGATGACGACCTTACCCAGACCAAGGAGAGTATGCAGCTCTTTGCGGAAGAAGTCCTTCCGGCATTTCGTTGAGAAGGGTCGGTGAAGCGGGTATGGAGTTGAAAGCATTTCGCCGCCGCCGCGTGCAGGAGGCGATGAAGGATTCCAATGTGCAGATCCTGATCGCATCCCTTCCGCAGAACATCGCCTATCTGACCGGAGGATATGTGAGCGTAGGTCAAAATGTGCTGTGTTCATCACAGGCCTATGTCGCCTATCTGCTTCCGGAGGGTAAGCTATACTGCATCGTCGGTCACGCCGAGATCCCCTCCGTGTTGGAGTTTGAGGGCGGCAACGCAGAGATCGTGCCTTTTGGAGCCTTCCGCTTTGCATACGCCGATACTTTTCCGAAGCCGCCAGATATTCCGAGTATGAGCAGAAAACAAAGAGCTCCGCACTACAGGCGCTTCTCGATACGCTTCGCGAGCTGGTCAAGACCGACGATATGCAAATCGCTCTGGATACCAGCCGTATGCCATACGAAACTACCGCCGGCATACTTGCAGCATTCCCCACGGCATCTGTTTCCGGCGCAGCAGTATTCTATAAGGCTCGCATGATTAAAGCTAAGGAAGAGATAGCGGGCATCGCACGTTCGGCGCAGATCGCTGAGCAAGCACTGCTCGCCAGTCTGAAGGATTTCCGTCCCGGCGACACAGAGCAGGACCTGGGGAACAGCTTCCGCCGCCATGCGGCACAGCACGGCGCGAAGGATATCTTCTGCGTGGCGACTGCCAACAAACGTGCGGCATTTTGTGATACCGTCAACCAGCCTGTTCCTATCGAACGTGGAAGTTTGATTCGTTTTGATTACGGGTGCGACTATCAGGGTTATACATCGGATCTGTCCAGAACGGTATGCGTTGGGACGCCGGATGAAAAAACCGTTCGTCTGTATGATGCGATTCGTGTCGGCACAGAGGCGGCTATCGCCGCAGCCTGTCCCGGCGTCCGAGCCTGTGAGCTGTTTCAGATTGCAGTAGAGACGACTCGCAGCAATGGTATCCCTCATTACAGGCGGCACCATGTGGGTCACTGTTTGGGTCTTGAGGTCTATGATGACCCGTCTATCACACCTGATAATCAGACTGTGCTGCAGGCAGATATGGTTTTGAACATCGAAACACCGTATTACGAGCTTGGCTGGGGCGGCGTTCAGGTAGAAGACACCGTTGCCATTACCGAGAACGGCGCTGTGCGTCTGGATGTGAGCGATAATCATCTGATTGTTTTGGATATCTGAAGGCTCTGCCACGATTCGGAAAGATGCAGCGCCGCTTTGGGTGTTACTGGTTAGTCTCTCTGCCTTAAATATCCGGCAGCGTGCATCTTTTGGGATAGGCTATGATGGCACGATCCCCTCGGCAGTCTAAGAGCGCGCTTCCCTTTCACACAGGGAAGCGCGCTCTTTCTTCATTTATTTGATGCAGCGGGAAAGAGTTTGTCACCTTTGCAGCACCGTCAATTCTGTCGGATGCAGCAGCAATACTTTCTTCCAAGAGTATGGCTGGTTTTTTTCGGACTTCTAAATATTACTCTGTCCTGCAAGTACACCTGCGCCGCATACTTTCCATTATCACGTCAGTCATCCAACCCCGTCTCATGCTTGAGGATCGCGCCGGTGGCGGCGTTGATCTCGTAGCTGTACGCCATGCCGCCGGACTCGAACTCGACCTCGTAGCACAGGAAGGGAGCTTTTGCATAAGCAAAAGCTCCCTTCTTTTATGTGGTTTCACCAAGCGCAGGTTATGTTATAGGCTTCCGTCTCCTGTCATCCGTGTAATGCACGGAAAGGACGATTTATTGCATTTGGAATCAAAGATTTTGATTAGGACTCGCTAAGCACCTTGTAAACGCGGACAAGCACCGCTGCTTCGCAGATAAAGCGATCTGCCAGCGCCTTCTCCTCCCACCATGTTCTCTGCGGCGTTGTGTACTGACCCGCGTCCTGCTCCGCCTCCGCTTTGGCGGCGCGGATGACTTTCTGCGCGGAGAGCCACCGGCCGTAGGCCCCGCCGTACAAGTCCCTTTTCAATTTCCGCAGCGCGGCCTTGTACGCCTTCTCCGCTCCGCTGGGGCCGTTGTAGTTGAACCGGATCACCAACTCCTGAAAGGTCATGCCAACCTCGTCCGGCTGACCGATGCCGAGGTAGCTTCGCACCAGATTCAGTTCTCTGGGCGTCAGCACCTCCTCCACCCGTTGGAGCAGAAGTATCCGACGCATGAGGCGGTCATAGGCAACGGCGGGATCGCCGCCGCAGCTGACGGAGAACACAGCATCCCCCAACTGCCGCGCGCCGCACAGCGTCCGGTATTCTTTTATCAATGCCCCAGCTACCTTGGCAGATACATTCAGTTCTCCGCACACCACCTTGACCAACTCAGCATCAGATGAGTCCCATCCCTCGGCGCAAAGGTGCGCCACAGTGCGGAGTTGGCTGCCGCGGCTGGTTGGAACGGACAGCGGAAAGGCGTATCGCGAGGCATAGTCGGACAGCGCCGCTTCTATCGCGGGTGTCGCATAGGTCAGCAGCTTTATTCCGTAGGCGGGATCAAAGCGCCCTGCCGCGTCCAGCAGCGCCAGCGCCGCCTCCTGCTTCAAATCCTCCATCTCACACCACGGCGTGTACGCCCGCGCCAGGTCGGTGCGGTAACCCTCGTTCTGTGCGACGAGCCGCTCCGCAGCGTTTTTGTCTCCGGCTTGCATTCGCAAAGCCAGCTCTTCATTGCAGGGGCCGTCCCCGGAAACGGTGTACATATTTTTCGTCACAGGAATGGCCCCCCTTCCTCATTTCAGCCGCTTCTCTGCCTCCGCGTAAAGGTGTTCCAATTCCATGTCCCGCGCATATCCGTCAGCGGCATAGTCGTTGTCCATCAGTGCCTTGTCCCGGTAGCTCCCCGCCAGATACAGTGCCTCTCGCCGCAGGTCATCGGAGATCTTCCCTCTCTGGTGATGCTTGCGGATCGTTCCGGTGCGGGTGGTGAACAGGCGGTAGACCGGGTGCTGCTTGTTCTGCTCCTTCTGGTGCATCATCGCGCCGTACTGCCGGCAGGTATAGCGATCGTCCTGCGGGGCGACACCGTCGCAGTATTTGGGAATGTGGCCGTTGGTGGTCAGAAAATATTTTCCACAGCCTTGGCACTGGCTGGGCGCGTGGCCGTGGTGCAATCCGTTCATCAGGTCGAACACATAAAAGTCAATGGCACGCTTGCAAATCACACGCTGCGCGGTTTTCCATTTTTCCTCATTGTTCTCATCCTGAAAATATTTGAATCCTGTGATAACTCTTGGATAGGAGAAAAACTCCTCTACTCCGCCAAACGGCATCTGCTCCAACAGGATCAGAAAGCTGTCATCCTCATCAAAGCACTCATGCGCCGCCTTTGCGAAGGCGTCTGCATTACGCTGCTTCGATCCGCGCAGATATTTCCTTTCAAATGCGCGGATGAGCAGGCAAAAATTATAGATTGCCACCAAGCTTCTCAGGATCGGCTCACAAAAGGAAAGCGCCAAGTACGGAAGATGCGCCCCCTCTTCCTCGTAGTCCCGATCGAGCCGCTCCTCACTCAAAGCATGTTCAAGATTCTCATACGCGCGTTGCTCTTCGCAATAGCAAAACGGAGGACAAGTATACAACCATGAAACTGTGTTACGCAGCAGCGGTTTCAGTTGTGACGCAATATCATGGCGCTTGCTCTTTTCGGCTGTGCTCAAATCGTCCACGAGCGCCGTCAGCACAGCGATACGCTCCAGAAGAGGATCGTGGATCGCACCGGCAAAGTTCAAGATCTCCGCCGCAAAATGTCCCGCTGGAAATTCCTTTCCCTCGTAGTACACACGGTCATTCCATCAGTCCATTGTCATGGTGTCAAATGTGTTATACTGATCCGTTCCGATCTTCAAAAGCCCGCCTCCTGTCCCATATCTGTTTTGCGGTTGTCCTGCGATATTCTCATTCTATCAAAAAACACAGAATAATCAAGTGAAAGGGTTAGAGCCTCGACTGCAGCGAGGTCTCTGCCCTTATCTTTTTATCCGGAGGTTTTTTATGTCTCAAATCAAACGACTGCAAACCATTGACGCGGACACGCTGCAAAGCACCGCTTACGAGCCGGTCTCCTTCGTGGTCGACGATCTGCTCCCCCAGGGCCTGCACCTGCTGGCAGGCGCGCCGAAGATCGGCAAATCGTGGCTGGCGCTGTGGCTGTGCCTCTGCGCCGCGCAGGGCAAGCCGCTCTGGACGTTCGCCACACGGCCATGCGAGGTGCTGTACCTCTGTCTGGAGGACAGCTTCCAGCGTATCCAAAGCCGCCTCTTCGATCTCACAGAGGACGCGCCGCCCACGCTGCACTTCGCCGTGATGTCCCAGCAGCTCCACAATGGACTGGCGGAACAGATCGAGCAATTTTTGAAGGAGCATCCGCAGACCAGGCTCATCGTCATCGACACGCTCCAACGCATCCGCACCGCGGGCAATGACGCAAACCAGTATGCCAGCGACTACCGGGACATCGGCGTTCTGAAAGCACTGGCGGACAAACACCGCATCGCCATTCTGCTGGTGCATCACTTGCGGAAGATGAATGACGATGATCCCATGAACATGATCTCCGGCACCACCGGACTCAGCGGCGCCACCGACAGCAACTTCGTCCTCCGCAAGAGTCAGCGCAGAGAGGACACAGCCACGCTCTACTGCACCGGGCGGGACATCCCCTATCGGGAGCTGGCACTGGAGTTCGACGGTGAGGATCATGTCTGGAAATTGCTGTCAGATAACTGCGAACAGACGGAGCATCCCAGTGAACGGATTCTTTTTCTCCTCTCTGAACTGCTGCGCCGGCAGCCGGAGATCAGCGCCCCTGCCAAGGTGCTGTTGGAAAAGATCGACCCTGCCGGTGCGGAGGGGCTGACGCCCAACAGCTTCTCCCACCGAATCCGCAAAAGCGTTGACGCTCTAAGGAGAAACGGCATTACGGTGTCCTTCCGCAAGAGCAACGGCGACCGTCTGATCTGCCTGAAAAGGGTCGATGGTGTCGATGATCCCGCTGCCGAGAACATCGTCACCATCGACCCTGAGAACCCGCCGTGTTTCGGTGTGTAAGCCGCTGTGTGCGCGATTCGGGGCTGGGGTGGCGTGTGTACCCGACGAGAACTGTTTACCGCACACGGCGCGGGACGCAGAATCGTCGCCCACTCAGGTGGCGGCGACAGCCAGCATCGCATTTGTCTGGTCTGCGGCGAAGCCGCTGCCCTGCCAAATGCACCGAGCGGGCAAAGCCCTGCACCCAAATTCCGGGCGAAAGCCCGGACCCACTTAAAGCTACGATTGGAGAAAAACATGAAAAAAGATATCAAATTCAGCACGCGCATGGCATCCGCAGACCGTGAGAAGATCAAGGCACTGGCGGCGAAGGCCCACATGTCCATGAGCGACTACGTCACCGCCTGCTGTCTCGGCAAACGGATCGTGGTCATCGACGAGCAGAAGGAACTGCTCCGCCAGCTCAAGGGCATCGGCAGTAACATCAACCGCCTCACCGTCCTTGCCAACATGGGCAAGGTGCAGGTCCTCGGTCTCGACAAGGCCGCGCAGGAGCTGTCCGAGGTCAGCGCCGCGCTGCGATCAGTCATGGAAGGTCGGTGAGCCGTATCGCCATCATACATTTTGTGAACTACAAGCGGGGCACACAGTCCCGCGCCGCCATGCGCGGCGTGATGCTCTACGTCATGCAGGAAAAGAAAACCGCATGGGATGGCGTGCCGCTCGTCAGCGGCGTCAATTGCCAGCCGCAGAGCGTCTACGACGATTTCCTGAACACGAAACTGCTCTACCACAAGGATGGCGGCACGATGTTCTATCACATGGTGCAGAGCTTTCCCAAAGGCGCGGCGGTCGATCCACGGCGGACCCATGAAGCCGCACGGCGGCTGGCGGAATACTTCGGCGGCTGCGAGGTGCTGGTCTGCACCCATGTGGACCGAGAGCACATCCACTCCCACTGCGTCATCAACTCCGTCAATTTTGAGACCGGCAAAAAGCTGCACATGGCGAAGGAACAGATCCAGGAACTGATGCGGCACAATGACGAGATCTGTCAGGAGATAGGTCTGCCGGTCTTTGATGCGCCAACACAGCAGGCCCGCGGCATGAGCGGCGCGGAGTATCACACAGCGCTGAAGGGTCAAAGCTGGAAGCTGCGGCTCATGAACACCATCGACGAGTGCATGAAGTATGCTGCCGACCGGGACGCCTTCGTTTCCCTGATGGAGTCCGAGGGCTACACCGTCCGCTGGGAGGACACCCGCAAATACATCACCTACACCACGCCGGATGGCATGAGGTGCCGCGACAACAAACTGCACGAAGAAAAGTATTGCAAGGAGGCCATGGAGCATGAATTCAGAATACGGGCAAAGCTCGTCCAAAGAAAATTCCATCGAGCAGCGGAAATCGATGGAGGAATTGAAGCGGATGAACCAGTCGAACAGCGCATTGGCAAATACACCGCCGCAGATGATGCAGCCCATCGTGATCCAGTGCGATCTGCCGCAGACAATGAACAAGCTGACGGAGCAGGCAGACGGAATAAACTGGGAGCTGGAGGAAATCCGGAAGACCCTGCCGGAACTGAAGCCGTACATCGATCTGACGCCGGTGCAGAACACACTGGTCGAGATACAGAAATCGCTGACAGAGATGAACAGCCTGCTGGAACGGATTGGGAACCTGAGCGAGAAATATTCCTGCAAATGGATTCGGTGGCTGCCGGACTTCAGCCTGCTGGTGGCCCTCAAGTGGATCGCGCTGCTTTTGGTGATCGGCGCAGCGGCGATGGCCGGGTGGTATGGCGCGGCGGCGATTCGCGGCCTGTTCCTCTGATCCCCGCCGCGGCTGGGCTGGCTGCCGCAGGGACATTGATGGGCGAGGATGAGGACGCCGAGGAAAAGCGGCGGCGTATGGAGGCGAAAATTGCCGCCGAAAACTTCGGCGCGGTGGTCGGCTTCGCCGCAGGCGCAGCTATGGCAGTGAAAGAGAAATTGGATGAACACGCCGCGCGGGAAGAACAGCAGCATGAGCAAACGATGGGAGGATTCTAAAAATGGCAAGCATCAAAAAATTAGATGAGCGGCGGTATAAGATCACCGTCAGCAACGGCTACCGGCCCAACGGCAAAAAGATCAGCAAGGCAAAGACCATCCAAGTCCCGTCCGGCGTCCCCAAGCGCGGAATTGGGCAGTATGTCGCCCACGCCGCCGAAGAACTGGAGCGCAGCTTCAAGACTGGCTACGCCGAGGACGGTGAGATGACCTTTGAGGAATTCGCCTCCCGCTGGCTGGAGCGGCAGACGAAATATGCCCCCAGCACCATCGCTGCATACCGGCGGATGCTGGAGGTGGTGTATCCCATGATCGGCGGCATCCGCCTCAATAAGCTCCGGCCGATGGCACTGGAAAATATGCTCTCCGAGCTGCGCAAGCGCAAGCACCACGGAAAGCGCATCAACGAATCCACCGCGCAGCGATACCTCTCTGTGGTCTCCGCCGTACTCAGCGACGCCAAGCGCAATGAGATCATCGAGAAGAATCCCGCGCGGATGTTAGACCTGCCCACACCGCAGCGCACGGTGCAGCGCATTCCCACGCGAGGCGAGGTGGAAAAGCTGCTGGACGCGCTGGCAAAGGAGCCGCGGCACTACCGTCTGTTTTATCTGCTCTCCATGTACACCGGCTGCCGCCGGGGCGAGCTGTGCGCTCTGCAATGGTCGGACTTCACCGGCACACAAAACGGTCTGCTGCTCACCGTCAGCCGCTCCCGCAGCAGCGTTCCCGGCAAGGGCATCGTGGAGGGCAGCACCAAAAACGGCAAGAGCCGTGAAGTCTGCCTCTCCTCTGACCTGCGGGGCATCCTCCTCGCCTACAAACGCCGCAAGCAGATGGAGGCGGACAAGCAGCGCCGCAGGCTCAGTCCCTATCTCTTCACCGATGAACACGGTCAACTCATCCACCCGGACACCTTCACCAAGCGGCTGCGGAAGATCTATGCCGCCATCGGCTTTCCGTGGGAGTACCACCTGCACACCCTGCGGCACTACTTCGTGACATCGCTTCTGCACTGCGGTGTGGACAAGCAGACGGTGGCAGACCTCGTAGGTCATGCGGACACCGGCTTTCTGGAGCGTACCTACTGCCACCCCCAGCAGGCACAGAAGGAGCAGGCGGCAGACTCCATGCTCACCATGCTCCGTCCGGACGGCGAGCAGATCTTCAATCTCGCCGCCGTCTGTCCTCCGAAGCGGCACAGCGCATGATTGTTGCTTTCGTAGAAATTCATTTCTCCAAGAAAATTGTGATAGCTTTACCGCCGCGCTTGCGGTATGTTGTGCTTGCAAAATAAGCCACAACTGTACTGAGAATAAATGAAAGAGAGGTCATTTTTATGGCAAGTATCCGCAAGCGCGGCAGCAGCTATCTCATCGTGGTGTCCATGGGCTATGACTACAACGGCAAGCGCATCAAGCCCCAGCAGAAAACCGTCCACCCGCCGGAGGAGCTGACGCCCAGGCAGGTCGAAAAGTGGCTCAACGAACAGGCCGTCCTCTTTGAACGTGACTGCCGCCACACGCCGCAGCCCGTCCAGCAGCTCACGCTGGCAAAATACATCGACCTGTGGCTGACGGACATCGCGCCCGGCAAACTGGCGAAATCCACCATCCGCCGCGACCGGCAGGACATCGAGCGCATTCTCCCGGCGCTGGGTCACTACAAGCTCACCGAGCTGCGGCCGGAGCACTTCCGGAATTTCTACGCAGAACTGCGAAAAGTCATCCGTCCCGACACAAAAAAGCCACTCTCCGAGTACACCATTGAGGGCGTGCACGCTACGCTGTGCAGCATCCTCTCTGATGCCGTGGAGGGTGGCTTTCTTTCGCATAATCCGGCTTGGCGCACCTACCGCTACGCCGGGCGCAAGTGTGAAAAGAAGATCGCAGACGAGGAAACGGCGCAGAAAATCATCGCCGCACTGGAGGGCGAGAGCATCAAGTACGAAACCTACTTCAAGCTCATCATCGCCACGGGAATGCGGCGGGGTGAGTGTTGCGGACTGAAGTGGTGCGACATTGATTGGGAGCAGCGTTCCATCCATATCTGCCGCAACGCGGTCAAGGTGACAGACGAGGAGATCTTCGTTAAGGAACCCAAGACCCGCGCAGGTGACCGCTATGTGTACTTCTCTGCCGAGATGGAAAGTCTCCTGCGGGAGTACCAAAAAGAATGCCGGTATATCACCGAAACCTATGACCAGCGGCGGCTGACCGCTGATGACTTCCTGTTCCGCCGTCAGGGGGCGCAGCTCCCCATGACGCCCACCACCTTTACCTACCGCTTCAAGCTGATCCTCAAGAAGAACGGCCTGCCACAGGAGCTGAACGTCCACTCCCTCCGGCACACCGCCGCCAGTCTGATGATCGCGGGCGGCACGGATGTGGCCACGGTGGCGGGCATCCTCGGCCACAGCCAGCCCTCCACCACGCTGGACATCTACACCCACGCCTTCGACAAGAACAAAAAGGCCGCCAGCGCAGGATTGCAGGGAATGCTGGAGATTTGAATCACACTTCCGCACACATAGGTCGTCAGGATTAGCAGATGAAGATATTTCTGGTTCTTTTTGGAACTATATCTTCCTTCAATATGGTTTCAAGTCAGAAAATTCCGAGGCTGCAGCCAATAGATTGTACAATTATTTCAGAGGTGCAATCAAAGGTACATTGGCACACTACAAACGTTTTTTCGCGCCTGAAGGGACTCAGCAATATTACACCTCTCTGCTGCTCCACGCTCTGGCACCAAAGCAAAGCATAGAATCTCTCTACTCCATTCTATTTGATTTTTATGTGAAAAACTTAGATTTCCAATATGTAACGGGCTATGGAGATCGTAAATACTGAACTGATTTACACAGTATAAGCGCAACGGCGGCAGGGAGAAACCCCTGCCGCCGTTTTTTTCTGTGCCATCTAAGTGAGCAGACCATTTTTACTTCCGCGGAGCAAAACGGTAAAATCTTGTTAGGACACCCTAAGACCCGTTAGCGCGTTATAGCTACACAGGTTAGTTTCCATAGTAGACAGCAATAGGATGGATTACGCACAGGTTCCTTTCTTTTGTTGGTAGAAGTTGTCGTAAAACTTCATTTACGCTAAATTGTAGTGTAGCAAATATGTTCTGCGAATCATTGGGATCGGTATCTTCGCCGATAATATTTGTAATCATCCCAACGCAAGTGATTTCACCACCATATTTGAATCCTAAGTTCTGTGCATCAATACGGAAATAACGATCATCCAAAGGGATAAGGTACCCATCCGAAGAAATCAGCATTCGGTTATAAGGAATAATCTGGCGAACCATATCGATTATCTCTTTGATTCCATCATACTGTTTCCCGCTGGCAGCAACTGCTTCTTTAATCTTGGCTCGGATTGCGTTGCTATTTGATCTTTGTTGTGAACGATTAAGACTTTCTGTTGCAACGGATGCGGTGGTTTCAATTTTCTCTTTCTCTGTTTTCTTTAAATACTCAATCAGACCGCCTTTTGAAAAAATTCTCTCCAGATAATCAAAATCAACGACATCGAAAACTCTTGTCAGCTCAACATATGCACCATAATCATCTTGATCCTGCCCATTAGAAGTCAAACATACAGGGGTAATACTATCATACGCAATGTCGAATGCTGCATCGTGAAGTGTTTTGGTTATAATCTCTCGAGATGCCGAATGTACTTCCTTTTCCGTGCCAATGCCTCCTCGGATATCAAGTTTAAGCTCTGCATTAAAAACTTTTAATAGCTTTCCTCCAGCGTCACCTTCGAGATTGCCGGAGATTGACTTGTTTGTGGATTTCTGCTCGCCATTCTCTTCTTCAGTAGAGAAGCCTGTGATAATGCCTTTTTCACTTTGTGCAATAATTGAGTTAACGATATCTGTATCCAAGTAAAGAAACTGTTTCATAGAAGACACTTCCTTTCTATGTAAGTCTTATTTTACGACAGCTTTAGTTGCCTTAATCTTACGATTGCTATATGCCACAACATCTTTGATAACCAGCTTATGAATAGCAGAAATGATTATCGCCATTTTATCATAATCAGGGTTGCCCGCTTCATTCACCGGCAGAGATATGTAAAGTACATCTGCATCCTTTGCATAGAAATTATGGCCGTAATCGAATTGCCCATTATGGGAAGATTTGTGAATTGCTGTTGTAACAAATATCGATGCGTATTTCGGCAAATTCTCCGTATGTACGACTGCGATATGATCATCACCGCCATAAATATAATTTCTATATTTCGCAGAGCCGAACATATCGATTGTGGTTGTATTCTTCTCGAACACCTCGACCTCGTTGCTGATATATGCAGAAATGCCTTCTGATGCTTCGCCGGCAGTGACAAACGGAAGCGTACCTGCAATGCGGTCATCGCCTTTCAAACGCTTTCCCCGTGTCGATTTGCCAAAGAGCTTTTCAAGATTATAGGTATCCCATTTAAGCGATTGGTAGTTTTTGAGTGCGTTTTCTTCATCACTGGATAATTCGTAATTATCCAGTCCGCTTACTGTTAAGTAAGCGGACAACTCCGCTACACGCTCCGCTTCCAGCTCCGCTATAAAGGATTCCATAAAATCAAAGTCGATATAACCATTATTTTTTATAGGAAGTGAAACCATTTGCTTTTTTAATGTTTCGACGTTGAATCTTGAACTCCCCCAAGCGAAAGAGCAAAATGCTTTTCTCATAGTCGAAAGGAAGAATTGAGCGTTATTCTTGCCAAATTTAGCATACTTCGGCCTTAGTATTTTTATTTTATCTCCCGTAAAATATGGTTTCTCTTGATAAAACATTGTAGCAGTATCTTGCCCAAAAGATATTGTATTTCCTGGATTAAGATATTTAATGGGCTCATCAATGTTACCCTTTCTCCCGTTTTCTGTACTTTGGCGAACTATATATGGATGTCCCCTATTTTCGATAATTGCTACTTTGTTTGCATCAAAACATTTCTTATAAGATACAACTTCGAACAAGTCTCCAAGTTTAAATTCGCCCCACTTAACAGCCCTCAACTTCTCGTTAAGTGAGGCATTCATTTTCCCAGGCGGTCGTCCTCCATGCCTTGATTTTTCAGAAGATTGGACACTTCCCAAGCCAGATAATCGCTTACGGTTTTCTTGAAATCATCCAGTGTCGGTTTTGTGTCGATTGGAGCCGTCTGATTCCAGTCTGCGCCATTATTGGGATCAATTTTACCTTCGTAGTATTCCTTTTCGGTAAAAATATTCAGCTTAGATTTGCCGAAGCGCACCAGATCCACTATCTCGGCATATCGCTCCTTTGCGTGATCGGTATCCCGCAGGTTACAGCTTGCCTTTTTGCGATTTGTTCGCGTATACCCGTCAACGGAAAAGTCGATGAACTTTACAGTGTCGTCTTTCTGGTGCGCTTCACCGACTCGGAAAACATATACATTGGTCTGGACACTTGACTTGCCGATGAACAGGTCGATCGGCATTTTGATACTGGCAAGCAGAGTGCTGTGCTGCAAAACTCTCTTATTATATTCTGTTGCCTTGCCACTGCCTGCGGAGTTTTGAATGATAATTGCGGCGTATCCTTTGCTCATCATCGAGAGGGCTTTTTCAACGAAAACCATTCCATTGCCGGGGGCTGAATAAGGCGGGTTCAGAATAAAGGCATCAGCAGGGAAATCGATAGTTTTCTCCACTTCATGCCCCTCTGCATCCACTCTCTTGATTTTATAAGTACCGTCATACTCTTTTAAAGAGTCTTTGTTCAAAATATGTGAACTCCCGTCACCCATCAAAATCATATTGAGGATGGCAAGCATATAAACTTCCGAAAGGATTTCAAGACCGAGAAGCTGATTCGCCTTGATTTGAGCAGATTTCAAGGCAAATTCATCGGGAGACTTGATCTGCTCTTTGGCATCTATCAGCATTTCGTTCATAGCGGCGACAAGAAGACCCGCAGAGCCGGTCGCAAAGTCCCACACATAGGAATCCTTATTTACCCTTGCAAGACGTGCCAAAAGGGTGGCTACATAAGAGGGGGTCAGAACAACATCGTTGAGTTTATCCTGAGAAAAGCCGAGCCAGCTATACATTTCATTGAATAGCTTACCGGTAAAATCGGTACTTAACCCGATTTTATAGTAAATGCCCAGATCGTCAATGATTTTTGTAAAGACCCGTTTAAGCTGGCTTTCTCCGTCTTCAACCTTATTGATATTATCGGTTGTCAGCGTGTTCTGTAAGGTACGAACAATCAGATCACGTTTTTCCTGCGGCAAATTCTTTTCGCCCAAGAACGCTTTGATTTTCCGAAGGATAATATCGCCATCACGGTTGCCTTCCTCGGTCGAGGATTTCAGTTCTGATTTCTCAAGTGCAGCAACCTTCCCGGGAACGCCGAGCGTTGCAATAATGGAAGCCGCCACAAGGTAAACACGGTCGCGCTCACTTAACCCTTTTTCGTTGTTGTAGATGTCATTGTTCAGCTTTACAAGGCTGGCGTTGATTTCCTGCTCACGGTGTTCCCTGAGCTTTTCGATTTCTTCCTGCGAAAGCTGAAGCTGTTTCACTTTCTCGATGAAGGCATCGAAATTACTCTTTTTCAAGAAAGATAAGTCAGTGAAATCATCGACCTTTTGACCGACACCGAAATTACTTTTGGAAACATAGTAAACGCCGATCTCATATTCCAGTTTTCCGGCATCATTTTTATAGCCGGTCATTCCGATGGCAATAATATCAGTATAGCTCGTATAATGCAGAAGTGCGTTTGCATAATGAACGGCACCATTCACGGCATACGAATTGATATTCTTGAAATCGGGTTGATTCTTTGCGGTTTTGTTTGCAACCTTGCCATCCACATCAAGCTTAACAAGCTTATCTTTATAGCCCTTATACTCAATCAAAATCGGATAATTGACCAAATTCTTGTCCTGCAAAAGGAGCTTTGCATCGGGACGATTTCCGCCGACACCACCATTTTTAGAATAGTAGTCATTAAGCGCCTGGTCTATTTCTGTATTTAGCGATTCCTGCTCTAGTTTATAATCAAGCTTATACGATTTCAGCCAGCCGTTTGCAAGATCGGCAATGTTCGGCTCGACAGATTGAATTTTAGCCATTGTTATTTCCTCCCTGTGTCCAGCTCCCGTTATAAGCGGACCAAGATTCTGTGTATTTTTTGCCAGTAACCGCTGCCTTGTACGGATCTACCAAGAACGCTTTTATCGTACTCAGTACCGTGTTATAATCGTCGGTCTTTGTATCAATTTTTCGGCAGAAGGCTTTCCACTTTTTCTGCATTGCATCGTCGCTGCCAAAGGCCATGACCTGCTCAAACTGCTCCACCGTGAACTTGTGTCCACGGTTTTCAAAGGTCTTTTTCAGTGCTTCCGTCAGCGTTGCACCGTTGAAATCGAACTTGTTTGCAAGATAATAGAGATCGTAATAATCCTTCATCCGACTGGAAAATTCCATCAGGCTGAGAATTGCATCCAGCTTTTCGGCAACGGTCGTTTCCAGCGAATACGTATTGACCGTCGGAGCCTCAAAACCGTCAAGCTGCGTTGGTATCTTCCGCTTTTCCTGTCTCGGCACGATGATATCCCCCACACCGAAATCAATGCCAAAAGGAGTTTTTGTGTTCTTTATCCTTGCTGCGAGGGAAGCACCAATACCGGCGTACTTCTTTGCCACAGCAATGGGAGCCACATTTTTGATTTCAAATGTGATAAAATCGTTGCCTGTTTGGGTTGCAATGATCCCCTCCAATATCGCTTGAAGCTGTTCCGGTGTATTGGGCATCTTTCTGAGCAGAAAATCCACATCAGCCGTAACACGGCTATCGAAATCCGTGAGGGAATAGAGGAACAGTCCGCCTTTGAGAACCAGGTTTTCCGCATATTTTGACTTTTCCAGTCGGCGCAGGAACTCTTCCTGGCAGAAAAGCTGTAAGCAGAGCTGATAGCTTCTGCCGCTTTTTGCGGCTTTATTTTTGAGCCGTGCAAGCACGGATGCAGCCACGTCAGCCATTCAGCAGCACCTCCATCACACTCATCATTTTCTTATAAACACCCATTTCCTTTGCGTATTTGGAAAGGTTGGCAAGGTTTTTCTTTTCATCCGCCACATAAGCATTGACGGCTTTGTTGAATATCTCGTTATCCAGCTTCGTGCGGTACTTGAAGCAGTCGCAGACGGTGCGTTCACGGTCATAGACTGGAAGTGTTACGCCATTGAAGGTGCCAGTTGTTTCCCCCAGGTGATACATCGGATTCTGCACATAATACGCTTTCACCGGCACTTCCGTCTGAATCGCCTTCACCGTTCTAGAATAAGAGCGTGGGACGGCAATCGACCATTCTCTGGGCGCAAAGTCGCTATAGCCGTAGTAGAACAGAGCTGATTCAACGCAGATGACCCCGTGCGTCATCAGTTTCGAAAGGATAAGCTCCTCTTTGGGCTCGTCCCCGACAGCCAGCTTGTAATACCCTTTCTTCACACGCTCGAGATACCCCTGCTTACAAAGCGCATATACATCTTGGCCTTTGAGTCCGGCAGAAATGAAATCCGATTTCTTTGCAATTTCTCCGATGACATCAAAAACTTCGTTAACGATATCGTACTTGCTCAACCTGTCACCAACTTTCTGCACGCAATATTTGCATTATGCGTGTTTATATTATAATGCCCAGGCCCTCAAAAATCAATATGTTTTGCACGCTTTTTGAAAATTTTGCGTGTAAATTTTGAAAAGTGGTATTGCAATTCAAAGAGCACAGCGCTATAATATCCATACAGATTGGATCTACACCAACCTATCTGCCTGACAAGACAATGACAACAGGAATTATGATACACCGTAATTCTTGGATAATCTAAGCAATCCCGATAATCGGAGCTAAACGGTCTATACAAAACTGTTTAGGTCATGGTTTCAGGGAGCGAATAAAATATTTTCCCCCTGCCATGGCAGGGGGAAAATATTTTGGTACGCCCGACTGGATTCGAACCAGCGGCCTACAGAGTCGGAGTCTGTCACTCTATCCAACTGAGCTACGGGCGCATATTTGGTTGTGGGTTTCTGCGATAGTCGTCAAATAGTAGTCAACGACCACCCATTTTTTCTCTGCCGTTCCCGCAAACGCAGGTGCGGCAAGGCTTTGCGCCATATCTCAACTGGAGACACCTGAAATGTCGGAGTCTGTCACTCTATCCATCTGAGCTACGGGCGCATATTCTGTTTTATCAGCTTACAGCCCCATTACTATACCACCTTCCCGGCGCAAAGTAAAGAAAATTTTTCGCTTCACTTTGTTAAAAAAGTTGACAACTTCGCATACTTGTTGTAAAATAGCCACAATACATCGAGCGCTGTGCGCCGCATTCCACACAAAAGAAGGTTTTTCTATGAAGAAGCAAAAAATCTCCGATGCTGTCATTCATCGTCTTCCCCGGTACTATCGGTATCTGGACGATCTGTACAACAAAGGCGTGGTGCGTATCAGCTCCAACTCTCTGGGCGCCAAGATGGACATCACCGCCTCCCAGATTCGGCAGGACCTGAGCTGCTTTGGTGAGTTCGGCCAGCAGGGTTACGGCTACAATGTGGCCGAGCTGCGTGCGGAAATCGGCCACATCCTGGGTATAGACAGCGGCCACCGCATCATTGTGATCGGTGTGGGCCATCTGGGTCACGCCCTGCTGCAGAATTTTGATTTTGATAAGGTCGGTTTCCGGATCGACTCCGCTTTTGATGTCTCCCCCGCGCTGATCGGCACGGAGATCCGCGGTGTCTCGGTCCACTCGATGGATGAGCTGGAGGAATATGTCGCCAACTATCACCCCAACGTGGCGGTCCTGACCGTCCCGCAGAATGTAGCCCAGCCGCTGGCGGACCGTTTGATCGGTCTGGGTGTGCGCGGCTTCTGGAATTTTACCAATGTGGAGCTCTCCACCAAGGAGGACGGCGTTTTCTTCGAGGACATCCACTTTGTGGACACCCTGCTGACGCTCAGCTATCGCATCTCGCAGCTCTGAGGCGCACACTTTACCGCAGCCGGCATACTATGAGAATGAGACCGATGTGGCGGTCAAATTTTCATAGGAGGTTACGGTATGTGTAATCAGAATTCCTGCTTTGGCGGCAGCAGCTGCTGCTGGATCATCATCGCCATCATCCTGCTGTTCCTGTTCTGCGGCAACGGCTGCGGCAATGGCTGCGGCTGCGGGAACAACGCCAGCAACGGCT